>JAABUQ010006289.1_pt1 | contig 18130 bp, 15 predicted proteins | sample 5560001 | NCBI WGS metagenome assembly JAABUQ01 (sample SAMN10711888, study PRJNA513371) | rock metagenome | isolation source: Antarctica rocks | place: Antarctica: Victoria Land, Finger Mt nord | collected 2015-12-18
GCTTCGATGATGAACTGAATCAGGATATCTTGCTGGGTGGCACCAATCGCTTTACGCAGTCCGATTTCCTGAGTCCGCTCACTCACAGAGACGAGCATAATGTTCATAATGCCAATGCCGCCAACCACTAGGGAAATACCAGCGATCGCTGCTAGCAGCAGGGTCAGACCAACTGTAATTGTACTCACAACTCCGAGAATACTCTTCTGGCTATCGACGGTAAAATCATCCTCGCTAATAATTTTGTGCCGCAACCGCAGTAGATTCGTCATCTGAAACTGTGCAGCATCGATACTTGCTTCGTTTTTAGCAGATACAGAAATAAATGTTAATTCAGTACCATAAGGAGATGTCTTACCGACGAGCCGGTTTGCCATCGTCGTGAGTGGGATAAAAGCGGCATCATCCTGATTTGAACCCAGAGATGAGCCTTTGGATGCCATCACCCCAACAATCTGAAAACTCAGATTTTTGATCCGCAGCTGCTGACCGATGGGGTTCGTGTTGCCAAATAGCCTTTGAGCCAAGTCTGAACCAAGGACAACGACCTTGGCATCCCGCTTCAAGTCTAGGGCCGTCAAAAAATGCCCTTGGGCAACATCAAAGTCCCGGACCACAAGGTAAGATGGTGTCGCTCCGATCGCAGAGGTATACGTACTTTGGTCGCGGTAGGTTACTAATTGTCTATTGCTGATCTGGGGCGCAACATTCTTTACTGAAGGCACTTGGGTGGCGATCGCTTCAGCATCTGCCAAAACCAATGTTTTAGGTTGATCGAACGTTGTGCGCCTGGTGTTGCGGTTGCCTGGAACTACAAACAATACATTGGCACCCAGAGAGCCAAACTGTTGATTCGCTAAATTCTGTACACCTTGCCCCACACCAACCATGGTAATGACAGAGGCATTGCCAATGATAATGCCTAGCATCGTCAGGCTACTACGCAACCGATTGGCTGACAGCGTTTTGACCGCCATTTTGACGCTTTCAAAGATATCCATACTATTTATGATCTGTCCCCTTGTCCCCTTGTCCCCCTGCTTGCTCCTTAGGCAGGTCCACAAATACCCGTTCACCCACCTGAACACCCTTGAGAATCTGAATTTGACTGCCAATAGTAGAACCAATCGTGACCGGGTTAAATGTAGCTTGATTCTTGGCATCGGGGACAAGAACTCCCGTTTGACCGTTACGGGTCACAATCGCCACAGTAGGGACAACCAGGGCATTGTGGAGCTGGTCGCCTAAAAAAGTCAAATTCACGTTCATGCCTGAGCGCAGCTTGTTGATTCCGGTCAACAAACCCACCCGCACTTGAAAGGAGGTGACGTTGTTTTTCACCACGGCCTCTGGTGCAATCAATGAGACACGCCCTTTGAAAATTTGGTCAGGATAGGCATCTGCCACAATGTCCACTGTCTCTCCCTGTTTAATTTGTCCAACATCAACCTCTGGCACGTCTGCCAAAATTTCCAGCCCTTTGGCGATCGCCACAATTGAGGTCGATGTTGCTGAAGCCGTACTAGAAGCCGAAGTTGTGGGGGTTACAAATGCCCCAACTGTGGCGTATTTCTGCGTCACAATCCCAGAGAATGGAGCGCGGATAATCGTATTTTCCAGTTGAACTTGAATGCCCTGCAGTTGGCCCTGAGCGGCGACAACGGCTGCTTTGCGCTGAGCAATTTCCTCTGGACGGGAACCAGCCTCCAATGCTTTTAACGCTTGCCGCGATTCTGCCACTGTAGCGGTAAGCCGCGCAATGTCCTCTTTCCGACTGCCCCTCTGAACTTCCAACAAATGTTGTTGCGCTTGTCGGAGGCTGGCTAGAGCGCTGCCGTCATCCGCCAACACTTCATTTAGCTTGTCTTGGGAAACGGCTCCCTGTTTGTATAAGTCCAAATTGCTTTTCACCCGGTCACTCGTCAGTTTTTCCTTGGCTTTAGCATCCTCTACTTGGGCTTGGGCTTGTCCTATGTCTTCTACGCGATTTCCTGCCTGAGCTAGGTCTAGCTGGGCTTGAGCTTGTGCTAGACGGGCTTGGGCTTGGGCTATATCCTCTTTACGACTCCCAGCCTGGGCTAGATCTAGTTGAGCTTGGGCTTGCGCCAAGTTGCCACGGGCTTGGACAAGTTGCGCCTGAATGTCTGAATTATCCATCCGAGCTAAGACTTGCCCCTGCTCTACCCGGACGCCCTGATCAACGTACAAAGCCGTCAGCAGCCCTGCTTGTTTAGGGCTAAGGTTAACACTCTGAATCGGTTGAACTGCGCCACTGGCTGTAATTCGTAGGGTAACGTTTTGCGATTGAACGGGTACAGTCAGCATAGAGATGTCTGACTTGGGCGTCATCCGATTCCAGATGAAGTAAGTTGTAGAGCTAACCGCTAGGATGCCAGCTGCGGTCAGTCCAAATAGCCAGCGAGACGGATTCTTAACTTTGCCGATCGAGGTAAGTTGCATACAATCAAGTTTTGAGTTTAGTCAATACTTAGTAGTCAGCGATCATTTGCCAAAGGACTACCGACAAAAAAACCGATAGATCCGGCAATTAATCTTTTTCTGACGATAAACACATAACTTCAGAGACAGCGTAGAGGTCGCTCACTGTTCCTTGATCTTAACCACTAGCCACCTCCCCCTGCCTCCCTCTAAAAGTCAGGAGCGGAGCCGGAGATGCGATCGCCTTGGAGCGGAGCCGGAGCCGCTCCGCCTCCGGTGAGGAGTCAGATTTTTCCTTGCTTCTCCTACTCCCTTCCGATTTGCTGACAAATGGTTTAAGCTAAGCAAATATTCTCTCTTGTTGTTGGCCGAGACAGTACCGTGCCTAATCGTATTCGTTTGATTTCTCTCCTGGTTCTATGTGGTGTGTGGAGTAAGTCTTTGCCTGCTCTGGGGCAAGCTCTTGTACCCCATACCCTACAACTTAATTCAAACCAGTTGGAGCAGCAAGGGTTGAGTCTGGCACAGGAAGCAGCTCAACTAGCACAGTTTCAACAGTATGAGCTGGCTTTGCCAAGGGCGCGGCTGGCAACTGAGCTGGCTCCCAAAACTTACCAGACTTGGTTCCTTTTGGGGAGTTTGTATTTGCAGGCGAATAAGTTTAACCAGGCAGCCCCAGCACTGTCTCGAGCGCACTCTCTAGCCCCCAAAAATGGTGACGTTTTGTTCGCTTTGGGGTCAGCAGACTTTCAGCAGGGAAATTACAATGCTGCAGCTGAGAACTTGCAAGCTGGTTTGAAGTTAAAGCCTAACGATCCAGAAGGGCTATTTGAGTTGGGCAATGCCTACTATAAGCTGGGTCAGTTGCCAACTGCGATCGCTCAATACGATAAAGCGGTCACCCAAGACAAAAAATACTGGCCAGCAATCAATAATATTGGCCTACTTAAATACGAACAGGGTGATGTCACAGCAGCACTAAAGCAGTGGCAAGCCGCGATCACGATCGAGAAGCAAGCGGCAGAACCCCAGTTGGCAACGGCAGTGGCATTCTATGCTAGAGGCGAGCGCGAACGGGGTATAGCAATGGGAGAAGCAGCCCTAAAATTGGATGCCCGTTATGGCAACCTAGATTTCCTCAAACAAAATCTCTGGGGTGAACGCCTCCTAGCAGACACAAAAAAACTCCTGCAAGCACCACCTATTCAAGCCGCCCTGCAACAGCGACAAGGCCAAGCAGTCCAGGTGCAACAGGCACCGCAGTAGAAGAGGGCAGGGGGCAGGGGGCAGGGGGAGTAAGAAGACTGCTTTTCTCGTTCCTGGGTTCTGATAGGAATGCCTAGTTAAAGGCTGTGTCTCTTCAAAAAGAGGAGTTTCTTTGCTTGAGAAACTCTGCTTCCTCTGGGGTAGTTATTCGACCGAGAATTTTGTTGCGATGCGGGAAGCGTCCGAAGCGCTCGATTACTGCTAGGTGACGGATAGCATAGTCAATGGTCTCTGCACTATCTGGGTCGTCGCTTAGGGTCGAGAATAGCTCGACTGAGCGGCGCTGATGAGTGAGATTTTCACTGTGTTCAAAAGGCAAGTAAATAAACCAGCGTTGTACCGTCGTTAGTTCTCGATCAAAGCCTTTGGCAACAGCGTGTTCAGCTACAGTGATCGCCTGGGAGTCAGTCGCAAAGGCTTGAGGTGTAGCGCGAAACATATTGCGGGAGAACTGATCGAACAAAAGAATCAGTGCTAAACAGCCCTTAGATGAAGCCTGCCAGCGCTCTAGATACCCAGTCGCCGCCTGATGATAAACGCTCAGGAAGCGGTTACGTAACTCGTTGTCGAACTCCGGTTTTTTGTTAAACCAGAAAGAACGCTGTTTCCCATAGCTAGGTTCACCAGGAAGACCAAACCAGAATGCCAAAATCTCGTCCACTCTTGACACAGTTGCTGGTCATCCCCTCAAGATAAAATTACAACAGATAGTACATGTATACTAACAAGAGGATAGCCTAACTCACCTAAGGATCTACATTGCCCCCTCGCCCCTAATCCCCACTGCGTGGGGGCCCCGAGTTCCCCTGCCCCCCTGCCCTTCTCATCTCCCCTGTCCCCTGCCCCCCTGCTCTTCTCATCTCCCCTGCCCCCTGCCCCCTGCCCCCCTGCTACTCTTCCTCCGGCAGCAGTGCCAGAATCTGCTCAACAAACTGCTGATGGTCAACAACAGGTTTCGAGATGTAGTCGTCGGCCCCGCTCTGCTTGAGAAATTTCTCGCGATCGCCTTCCATCGCATGGGCAGTAACCAAAATTATTGGCAATTTTGCCGTTTGAGGGTCAGCCTTTAACATTTGTGTAATCTTGATACCGTCAACCGCCCTACCCTGGTAAATACTGCGAGACAGGGAAACATCCATCAAAATCATGTCGGTTGTCCCAGAGTGGGCCATTTGCATCACCTCTTCTACATTTTCCGTATGCTTGACTTCTAAGCCACCTCGCTTGGTCAAGATCTTGGAAAAAACTCGAGCGTTAATCAGATCGTCTTCAACAATCAAAACAGTTTTCATAATAATTTGCCGCTGGATACCCCATTTAAACTGGTTGAGGCACAGAAGGGTATGGGAGAATTACTGCTTTGTAACGTACTCCCAACTCAAAACGCTACACTCTCTGCTAGTAGGCTCAGATCATGGGAGCAGGAGAAAGTTTGAATTCAGCGGATTTGTTAGCCCTATGTGCCAGATTTTAGCACAGTGATCCACCGCTCAACCCTATCCCCCGCACCCCGCAAAGCAGCGCAGTGAAAGTTGCAGAAACTTTTTTATTGTTAGGAATCAGGGAACAGAACTCATGGCGAAACAGTTAAACCTTCTCTCAACGGGACAGGTCGTTACCACGGCCCTGCATACAGAAATGCAGCGGTCTTATCTTGAATATGCCATGAGTGTAATAGTCGGCCGGGCCTTACCCGACGTGCGCGATGGATTAAAGCCCGTTCATCGGCGCATTTTATATGCCATGCACGAACTGGGGCTGACCCCCGATCGACCATACCGTAAGTGTGCCCGTGTGGTAGGAGACGTGCTGGGAAAATATCACCCCCACGGCGATCAAGCAGTTTATGAAGCCTTGGTACGGCTGGTGCAGGAATTTTCTAGCCGCTATCCTTTACTCGATGGTCACGGTAACTTTGGTTCAGTGGATAATGACCCACCAGCAGCGATGCGCTACACTGAAACGCGCCTCGCTCCCATTAGCCATGAGGCGATGCTGGCGGAAATTGGTGAGGAAACGGTTGAATTTCTCGGGAACTTTGATAACTCCCAGGAGGAGCCCACGGTACTGCCAGCTCAGCTACCTTTGCTTTTGCTCAATGGCTGTGCTGGGATTGCGGTGGGCATGGCGACAAATATTCCCCCCCATAATTTGGGGGAGGTGGTCGATGGTTTGATTGCTTTGATCGATCAGCCCGATTTGCCGGATGAAAAATTGTTCGAGCTGATTCCGGGACCGGACTTCCCTACTGGAGGCGAAATTGTCGGCAATTCTGGGATTCGAGAAGCCTACACCACAGGTCGAGGCAGTATCCCGCTGCGGGGAGTCGCCCAAGTCGAAGAAATTGCTGCAGGACGGGGGAGCAAGCGGCGGACGGCAATTGTGGTGACAGAGTTGCCCTTCCAGGTGAATAAGGCTGGCTGGATTGAAAAGATGGCGGAGTTGGTGAATCAAGGCCGCCTGCAAGGGATTTCTGATATCCGGGATGAGAGTGATCGCGATGGGATGCGTGTGGTCATTGAACTCAAACGGGACACTAATCCAGAAGAGGTGCTGCAACACCTGTACCACCAGACGGCGCTTTCCACCAACTTCGGTGCCATTGTCCTAGCCTTGGTAGATCAGCAACCGCGTCAGCTGACGTTGAAGCATCTCCTGCAAGAGTTCTTGAATTTCCGCGAACAGACCCTCAACCGTCGCTACACCCACCAGTTGAGCCAGGCTTCTAGTCGTCTGCGTGTAGTTGAAGGGTTACTCGTGGCTCTATCTCATCTAGATGAAGTGATTGCAATTTTGAGGCAGGCGGCTGATGGCAGTACGGCAAAAATTACCCTCCAAAACCAATTTGATTTGAGCGAGGTCCAAGCGGATGCGATTCTGGCTATGCCACTGCGACGCTTGACGGGTTTGGAACGGCAGAATCTCCAAACGGAGTTTGACCAGCTAAATGGACAGATTCAGTCGTTGCAGCGGTTGCTGAGTGATCGTCGGGAGTTACTGAAGGCTTTGAAAAAGGATTTGCGCTCGCTCAAGCGCAAGTATAGTGATGTGCGTCGGACAAAAATTTTAGGGGCGCATGCAGAACCCCTACAGCAGCCCGAAGCAGCGTCACAACCGGCGAGGGGCAAAGATGCCAAGGGAGAAAAGAGTGTCTTAAACTTGGAACCTACAGAACTGCTGGAGTTTACACAGCGGGGGTATGTGCGACGACTGGCTAAAACTGGGGTCAAGTCGGCGGCTCTGAAAGGGAGTGATGATTTTGTCGTCAAGACTGAACTGGCTGCGACGGAGCAAGAGTTAGTGGTAGCAACTAGTGGCGGCAAAGTGTACCCAGTCAAAGTCGGTGAAATTCCACCGACAGCTGGGCGTTCGTCACGCGGGACACCGCTGGTCAGCCTGCTACCTAGTGCCGTTAGTACAACAGAAGCTGTAGTATCTCACTTTTTTGTACCGGAAAATCCAGAAACCGTCCAAATGGTCTTGTTGACCCAACTGGGGAGAATTAAGCGTCTGTCACTTGCCGATTGGGACAACTTGACGGCTCGCGGCCTCACGGTGATTAAGTTGAAGGATGATGACTATTTGAAGGCTACCCAGATGACGCAACCCGGTCAGGAAATGGTTTTGGCGACTGCTGGAGGGCGGCTGCTGCGCTTCGAGGTGAACGATGAGCAGTTGTCGGTTATGGGGCGTACAGCTGTTGGGCTGCAAGCGTTGCGGCTCCGAAAACAGGAACAGCTGGTGGGATGTGTGACTCTGGGTAAGTTAGACGACAACCTATTGCTAGTGTCCCAGATGGGATACGCTAAACGCCTGCCAGTAAGTACTTTGCGGCGGGCTAATCGCGGTGATATTGGCACTCAGGTGCTGCAGTTCGCGCACAAAACTGATGCCCTGGCTGGTATGGTACTGGCATCATCGGCAACTGAGGTGGCGATCGTGACCAATACCCAGCGAGTGGTAAGAGTCCCAGTGGAAACGGTTGCTATGGGAGGCAAAGAGGGCACAGGCGATCACATCTTACAGCTCAATCGTGATGAAAAAGTCATCGCTTTGACTATTGCGACAAATTAGCTCTCTGATTAATTTTAAATGCTATGATTTCTGCACACCTAGGGTAGTGATTGAAGAATGGAGTGAAATAATTCTTCTGTCCCGTAAAAGCAGGATAGATTTAGGCAATAGCTCTCGATCATAAATGTTCACCTAACAGGTAATTTTGAATAATCCCAGCTATTGAAAACTATTGTGGCGCAGGTTGTTCTAGAAAACGTTTACAAGAGCTTTCCCGCTCGTCAAGGGGAACGAGCAGTTGTCCCAGTAGCAGCACAGACCCTCCTAACGCCAGTGGCTGAAACGCTGGTGAGTGGTAACCTATCTGACCAACGTTCTACGGGCGTTAATGTCTTGCGACGCATTAACCTAACAGTGGAAGATGGCGAATTTATGGTACTGGTAGGACCTTCTGGTTGCGGCAAAAGTACTCTCTTGCGGTTAATTGCTGGGCTGGAGGAGATGACTGGTGGCAATATCTGGGTGGGCGATCGCTTGGTTAGCGATCTGCCCCCTAAGGAACGGGACATCGCTATGGTGTTTCAGAACTATGCCCTCTATCCCCATATGACGGTCTATGACAACTTGGCTTTTGGACTGCGCCGCACTAGGAGCAGGGGGGAGTGGGGGAGTGGGGGAGTGGGAGAAAACTCTCCCCTCACGAGCTGGTCTTCAGAGCCGGGTTCGGGCGCGAAAGAACCGATGTCCCCCTCACCCCCTCACCCCCTCACCCCCTCATCCTCTTTACCGCTCTGGACTAAGAATCTGCTTCTGGGGATGACGCGATCGCTCCCCAAGGGACTCCGCTACATCACTGAGCGTGAACGAGCAGTTGACCAAAGGGTGCGGCAGGTTGCAGCACTATTGCAAATTGAAGCTCTCTTGAACCGGCTACCGAAACAGCTGTCTGGGGGACAAAAGCAGCGGGTAGCACTAGGACGAGCGATCGCACGCAATCCCCAGGTCTTTTTAATGGATGAACCGCTTTCCAACCTGGATGCCAAACTGCGAGCCGAAACCCGCGCCCAAATCGTTAAACTCCAACGCCAGCTGGGTACAACGACCATTTACGTCACCCATGACCAGACTGAAGCGATGACAATGGGCGATCGGATTGCGGTTATGTCTGCTGGTCAACTGCAGCAAGTGGCTCACCCGTTGGAACTTTACAATCGCCCAGCCACCCGGTTCGTCGCTGAATTTATTGGCTCACCGCCTATGAATTTCCTACCAGTGCAATTTCATGCCCCCCTCCTGATTACCCATTCCCAGTTCCGCCTTACCCTTCCAGGTATCTGGGTAGATGCATTGCAAAAGTACGACGGGCAATCTTTAATTCTGGGCATTAGACCAGAACACTTGAGCTTGAGTGTTGCTGCGCCCAAAAATCTACCTGTCAAAGTAGACCTGGTGGAAGCACTAGGTAACGAAACTTATCTATCAGTTAGAGCATCTGAGTCAGATGCTGCTACCGCTTCCCTGCAAGTGCGAATCGCCCCTGAGCGAGTCGTGCGCGTCGATGAGCAACTATGGCTATCTCTGACGCCGGACAAAATTCATTTTTTTGACCCTGAGACTAGCGTAGCGATTTGGCCTGAGTAGCCCGATCTTATTTCTGTCCTGGGAGGGAGATGCGCCACATCTGTCTCAGTTACATTTATTAACATATCTAAGTCATATAACTTAACAAAGGTCACGAGAACTATGCAGGACACAACGAAAGTCACAACCCCGATTCTGGATGATCGCAATGCTTGGCGCTGGGGCTTTACTCCTCAGGCAGAAATTTGGAACGGTCGTCTAGCGATGATTGGCTTTTTATCTGCTGCCTTGATTGAACTGTTTTCTGGTCAAGGCTTTCTCCACTTCTGGGGTCTAATGTAGGTTTGAGACAGCGGATTCCGAAGGTAAGCTAACTGGGAGCGCTGCACTAGCCTCCCAGGTTTTTTATGGGGATGGCTTTCTAGCGGATATACTCTTTTAGAACGCTGTTACGGTTTGGATGGCGTAACTTACGGAGGGCTTTCGCCTCAATTTGCCGAATCCGTTCGCGGGTAACATTGAAAATCTGACCGATTTCTTCAAGCGTCTTCATGCGACCATCATCTAACCCGTAGCGCAATCGGAGAACATCACGTTCACGAGGACTGAGACTATCTAAAACTTTTTCCAGGTCTTCACGCAGGAGATTTTTAGAAACCTGGTCTTCTGGTGTTTCACCGTCAGATTCAATAAAATCGCCCAGTCGGGAGTCTTCTTCTTTCCCAATGGGCGTTTCTAGTGAAATGGGCAACTGTGCTGATTTGGCAATAAATCTTAGCTTCTCAATGGTCATCTCCATGCGCGTAGCGATTTCTTCTTCTGTAGGCTTGCGACCCATTTCTTGAGAAAGCAGCTTAGTGGTTTTCTTAATCCGGGAGATAGTTTCGTAGAGGTGAACCGGCAAGCGGATGGTGCGGGACTGGTCGGCGATCGCACGGGTAATTGCCTGGCGGATCCACCACGTTGCATAGGTGGAAAACTTGTAGCCCTTTTCGTGGTCAAACTTTTCAGCTGCCCGGATCAAACCCAGACTTCCTTCCTGAATCAAGTCTTGGAATGATAAGCCGCGATTCATGTACTTCTTGGCGATTGAAACTACTAGGCGCAGATTAGACTGCACCATTTTGTCCTTAGCCCGCCGCCCGATGTGGAGACGATGGCGAAACGCTGACAACGGCAACTTGACTTCGTCTGCCCATTCACTGTCATGTGGCTCCCGATCCAAGCGTTGGCACAGTTGCTCTCGGACTCTTTCCAATTGTAGTAACTCGGCAATTTTCCGTGCCAATTCAATCTCTTCGTCTGCCCGCAATAGCCGAATCCGACCAATTTCTTGCAGGTAGAGACGAATTGAGTCCTCTGTGTAGTGCTTTTTCTTTGTTTGGGCACGCCGACGAGATTTCGCCACCTTACCAGACTTAGCGTCATCCTCATCAGGCTGAGCCTCTAAAAATTCATCAGGTTCGCCAGCATCCAGGATCGGTAACTCCTCGTCGTCGTCGATTAAGAGTTCTAAATCAAGTTCAGGCGGATGGATCTTTTCGAGTTTTGGCTGATGAATAGTTTCAAGTACGTTGTTAGCCTGGTTCATGCCGCGTTCCTCATACTCCTTGATTCAACAATCGATTAGTTAAGATTTGTTTCCCGCTCTTTAAAGCCAGCCATTGACCAACTGCCAAGAGGATTCATGGCGTCTCAAGTCGTTGGCGAAGCGTTGTGTTTAAGGCAATAGGTGACTCCTCGGCAACACAATTGTTAACTGATTGGTTCATTTGGGACTCTACTTGCGAAAGAATCTAACGTTAGATAGAAGCGCTAGTGGCTAATTTGATCTTCTAGTCACAAATGCCCTTCCGATTGTAGCCTTTTTCACAAAAATTGCGCGTCTCTAGTGTTTTGATCAAATTACCAGCTATTTGCCATGCTTAAGCAGAGCTAGTCGGTAGCTTGCCACAAATGATCAAGTGCGTTTTGCAATTGCCCTAACTTAAAGGTTGAAGGTTTGGCAGAAGCAGCTTGGCACTTGATGCAGGCTTAACTCAACGCAGTCGCCGGAGCCAGCTCCGGGGGCTACGCTCTCGCAATCTCAAATTTAAGTAATTCTGCCTCAATTTCAAGTCAAAACAGCCTTGCTTAAATTTAAGCTTAGTGTATCTTGACCAATCGCTAGACTTTTCCCAGACATTGTAATGAATTTAGGGGATGGGGGAAAGGTAGGACAGCGATCAACTAACTGGCTGATGAAGAAAGCACATAAAATAGATGCAAGAGCTTCAATACTGCCGTAGAGTATCTACTGTTACAAATTGATAACCTTGTTGCAGTAGCCGAGGAACTAGCTGCCGCGTGGTGGCGGCGACGTCTTGTCCGCCATGAAAGCCATCGTGCAAAACAATCAGCGAGCCGTTTTGGACTTGTTGCAGCACTCGCTCAACCACAATAGAGACTCCAGGTCGAACCCAGTCTTCTGGGACAACGCTCCACATAACAGGTCGATAATGCCACTGATGTAATAAGTTCAACGTTTGAGGTGTAAATAAACCGTTGGGAGGTCGGACATCGCGAATAGCAGCAGGAGGCAAAGGGCAGGCATGAGAGATTGCAGCTTGGGTTGCTTGCAGACTCTGCTTAAGCGCATCTGCTGTAAGTAAAGGAAAGGAGTGATGCTCGTACCCATGGAGTCCAATCCAGTGTCCCCGTTCGTAGATGGCTTGGGCGAGTTGAGGGGAGCGGTTCACGCAAACACCCAACCAGAAAAAACTAGCTGGGACGGAGTAGTAGTCTAGAACTTCCAGCAGTTGGGGGGTGTAATGGGGATGGGGACCATCATCAAAAGTCAGGGCGATCGTTTGGGAATTGGGATTACCAGCCCAAAGGCAAGTGGGAAACGCGGGTTGAAGAATTCGGTGGAGAATGGGATAGAGCGGGGCAAGCTGCATTTAGAGTACTCCTTTCATTAAAAATTGCCCATCATATAGAAGTAAAGAGTGAAGGATTGTATCCATGTTTCAGCCACCTGGGTTTGAATCTAAATCCGTAATCACCTCCCTTGGCAGAATGGTTTATTCCACTGCCGTTGGGTCACTTTGGTGCAGCGAAAATACAGCAGCTCAAAATCTGGAAACCTTAGTGTTCCTCCACGGCTTTGGCGGCGGGTCTTCCGCCTACGAGTGGTCGAAGGTCTATCCAGCATTCGCGGCGGAATATCGCATTGTAGCGCCGGACTTGATCGGTTGGGGAAACTCAGAGCATCCAGCACGGAATTATCAGATTTCGGATTATCTCACAACTATTAAAGAGTTCCTAGAACAAACCTGTAGCGGTTCGGTAACAGTGATTGCTTCTGCCCTGACTGCTGCTTTTACGATTCGAGTGGCGATCGCCCATCCCCTTTTATTCAAGTCCCTAATTCTCACCACCCCTGCTGGGCTGTCAGACTTTGGGGAAAACTATAGCCGCAGCTTCTTTGCCCAGTTGGTTAGTACCCCCATTCTCGACCGACTGCTCTACAGCACCGGCATTGCCACTAGCACCGGAATTCGCTCTTTCCTAGAGCAGCGGCAATTTGCCCAGAGCAACCGGGTATACCAGGAGATTGTAGACGCTTACCTGAAATCGGCGCAGCAGCCGAATGCTGAATATGCTGCGCTTTCTTTTGTGCGCGGCGATTTGTGCTTCGATTTGTCGCTTTACATTCCCCAGTTGACTACTCCCACAGCCATTATCTGGGGCCAAAAGTCTGAATTCACTGGTCCAGAGATTGGTCGCCGGTTCGCCGAGATGAATCCCCAAGCGATCCGGTTCTTTCAACCCCTAGAAGACACAGGATTGACGCCCCAACTGGAACTGCCAGCTGTAACAATTGGTCTCATCCGGCGATTTTTGCCTTTGCTGAATGAGTCTGCTACGGCTGCAGCCTATTAGCTATGAGGCAGTCAACCTATTGGTTTGATACGTCGTAAATCCGCAGCCTAAGCGCCTCTAGCCTTTGATGCGCACGTCTATCACAGTGGTGTTGAAGTCGTAATTGAAGCCTTCTAGCTCAACCGGCATCCCGATTTTAATTTTGCTGTTACCCAGAACTGGTCCACTATCAGTAATTTGGGCATTACCACCCACAGTCAGGAGCATATCTGTACTAAATTGGTCAGCTCTTGGATCGACCAACCCTTTGACTGAGCCATCTGGTTGGGGTACAAGGGTTGTTCTAGGCAGAGTTTTGACAGACTTAATCTCAATCTGGCCGTGGGGTTGATTGCGGATAATAATATTAGCTTTCCCTCCATCCTTCAGCCCTTGAGGGTTGCCGAATAGAGCTTGCGGGTTGCGTACATTCAAACCCCTGGCAAGCAAGTCGACCTCGACTGGTTTGGTGGGAGTACCGACTTGGGCAACGGAACCAGAGGTGCCAGGGAAGAAAAAGATGCCCACTACAACCAGCAGAATCACTAGGGCGGCACCCAAATCAAGAATGCTCACCTTGCCAAATAAGCGACCTTTAGAATCCAAAATAGCCATGGAAGGTTTATTAGGAAGATAACTGCTGGGCGTTCCAGCTCTAGCTGGAGAAACTAGAAGCGGTGCCCAAATCTCGATCGGTGTCAGCTTATCACGACCAAAGAATTTTAATCTAGAATCACAAATCTCAAGTCGATTCGCGACGAGCCAGCACCCGTGCCGGGTTAACCTGCGCCACAGCTGCTTCTAGGGGCAAGGTGCGAATCTGATGTTCAAAGACATTGACTTGATAAACCTGACGATTCGTCAGGTCTAATCCTGTCAGCCAGCCACTCCTTGGGTGATATGCACCAGTATCGATATCGAGCCACCCCTGTCCTTTGGCGAGTTTACCAGGGGCGACGCCCGGTAGAGTGAAGGTGATGGTGTGACCGACGACGATCAGCTTATCAGGAAAGTAGGGCTCTTGGATGCTGTGAAATGCCTCGCGCACCCAGCAAAGCTGATCGGCAGTTTGTTTTTCCAACGGAATTCTGGGGTCAACACCAGCATGAGCTAACCAAATATCTCCCAAGTCTAGATATGTGGGCAACTGTAGCATCCAGTCTATATGGGTTTGAGGAATCGTGGCTTCTTTGTAACTAGTCACAGTTGCAGATCCCCCACTAAGGAGCCAGTTTTGCTCCATTACAGTAGAGATGCCGACCCTAGCCAGGACATCTAGTAACATTTGCTCATGATTGCCTAGTAAACAGGGGTAACCGCTTTGCTGAACAAAGTTGACTACTTGCGCACTTTGTGGACCCCGATCGATTAAGTCTCCCAGGAAATAAACTTGATCGTCTGAGCCAGGGGCTATTGCCTCTAATAGGGTCATAAGCCCATCATAGTAACCATGCACGTCCCCAATAAAAATGCGACGGTTGCCAGTCTCGCTCATCTAACCTCCTGGTAAAAAATGCAACTGATACTTCCGATCCTAGCCCAGATTTTGGCACCCAAGAAGTGAAAAATGGCTCGAACATATTAGCTTAGTTTAAATGTCCGAGTTTAGGATACATTATCTATCTATAGAGGGACTCAACTTGAAGCTCCATTTGGTTTCAAGTTCATCGGACAATCAAACTTAGCTTCAGTGGCAGATATAAAACTTTTTCAGGTTGCATAATTTGCTGGCACTGGAGCTGAGAAGTCAATAGTGAGATTCGCACAGAGTTGACTAAAGGTAAGGATTAGCGGCAGAAAGTGGGAGTGTAAGCAGATTGCTTTGAACGTTAGATATACTGGTGACATAAGTAGCATCTATGACAAGCGATCTGTAAGGGTGAGCGATCTGGGTCGTCAGATGGCAGCCAAGCCCTATGGAGTGATGCTTAATAAGCATACGGTTGCGACTAGATGACAAAGAGAGTAGTTAGAAAGTATGGTGGATTCACAGGGTAAGCAGACTAATTCTAAACCTACCGATCAACTAGTATGCTCGCACTCTCAAATCGAGGGGATAGCAAGAATGGATACTGCTCAGATGTTTCGACTCATCGACAGTATGCTGTTTTTTGAAGCCTGCCTATACCACCAGGTTTTGCCCCTAGCTTTGGAAGAAAATTGCCTGAAGCTAGGTATGGTGAACTTAGAGGACACTGCCGCGCTAGATTACATCAGTCGCATTTTGTCTCATATGGATTGTACCCTGGTGCCCCAGTCTATGGCAGCAGATACTCACCAAGCTCTACTCTCAGCATATCTCAGCTACAGAGAGAAATCCAAGCCAGGCACCAAACCAGGCCAGACACCCTTGGTGGCGGCGAAGCCACCGACGCAGACCGCCGCTCAACCAGTGGCAGAGGCTACCGCCGAATGTCCTGGTCAGGAAACTGCTGAGGATGACCTACATGACCGACCCACTTTGATACTAACGGACAGGGGGCAGGGGACAGGGGACAGGGGACAGGGGGACAAGAGGACAAGGGGACAAGGGGACAGGGGGACAGGAGAGGCAGAGGGAGAAGAACGCTAAAACCACCAAAGCGGTGGTACAATCAAGCAGCGCTTTACTGGTATTAGATGTGCAAGCCACACACCTGTCTAGTCCGGTTAAAGTCCTGTTAACCCTGTCACCGGAGAATTTACTCCAAGAATTACTAGGGCGGGTGCTGACGGGAGGAATCGGCAGGCTCTATTTCGAGCGGCAATCGCAGAGTTCTAGCAGGATTCTCTGGAGTCGGGATGGGACTTTACAGTCTGTCTTGGAAGAGATCCCCTTACCTGTTTTCCAAGAGATAATCAACGAATTGAAGCTGTTGACTCGCCTGCCTTTAATTCCAGTTCAGGTAAAGACACTGGTAGAACTTGCCTGCCTCTATCAAAAAAACCGCCTGCTACTACGTTTGCAGGTAATGCCAGGAGTCTACGGCGAACAAGCGACGCTCCAAGTACTCCGGGGAGCAGCTTTGAAGTTCTATCAACAGCGGCAGGTATCTCGCCTGAGTCGGGATGCGGTGGCGATTACCCGGCAACTCCTGCGCAAGGTGAATGAATTGCAAAAGCGGATTCAACTCAACGGAACGCCTGTGGTAGCTCCGGCACAGCGGATAAAGGGGTCGGTGCGACCGACCCCAACCGCCTCGGCTGCGTTGAGCTTGCTCAATAACAGCTTGGGTGCTGAGCAGTTAGAGATTCCACCTGACCTAAGCCAACTGCTTGAGAGATTAGCTCAAGAGAGTTATGAATTGCAACAGCAGACTCAACTCAACGAAACGCCTGTGGTAGCTCCGGCGACTGCGTTGAGCCAGCTCAACGTTTCGTCAGAGGCGGCTCCAGAGGCTACGTTGAGTTGGCTCAATAACAGCTTGAGTGCTGAGCAGTTAGAGGTTCCGCCTGATCTAAACCAATTGCTTGAGAGCTTAGACCAAATAAACGAAAGCGTTCAAGCAGCCGCGAACCCAAAAACGACCGATGAGAACACTGAGAGTTAAGCTGCTTACTCCTCACTCAAACCGCACGACTTCACGTTGCTGGCTATTTTTGCTCTCAACACTATTAAGCTTAGTGCCATCAATAGCCACCCAAGCCAATCCAGCACTCCCCAAATCTAGCAATTCAGTTGCTGGTGACTCACCCTATGGCGCTGGCAAGTATTGCCCCCAGCCAGCGCTATCTCGCCTGATTCGCCACAAAGTTGCTCCTGGTGAAACCATAGAAAGCATAGCGCGGCAACACAATCTCATCCCAGCTACGCTCATGGGAATAAATCCGGCTTTGCAGCAAGGAAAGGCTGCTGTTGGCAGTGATATTGTGATTCCTCCCTACAATGGAATCCGCATAGCAGTCCCTGCCAGTCAAACCTGGCGGAGTGTTGCGGCAAAATACAAAGTCCGTACTGATATCCTGTTCGAGGTCAATGGCTGTCAAAGGGAACCTAGAGAAGTGTTTGTGCCGGGGGTAAATTGGTCGCCGAAACGTCCGGCAACTCCTGCCCCTGGCCATCTGGCAGGGTATCCGTTGCCAGCTGTTGCCACTGTAGGTTTAGCTTATGGCTGGCGGCTCAATCCCAATACAGGTAAAGTCTTCTTCAACAGTGGTGTAGATCTATTAGCAGCATCTGGAACGCCAGTGCGGGCAGTGGGTGTGGGGACAGTGGCGTTTGCCGGTGAGCGAGGCATTTATGGCAATTTAGTTGTTGTCAATCACCAGGGGGGACAACAAACCCGCTACGCTAGCCTGAACACTATAGCGGTGCATGCCGGTCAGGTTGTCAAACTGGGAGAGTTGTTAGGAACAGTGGGTTTAACTGGAAAAACTCCTATAGACGAACCCCATCTACATTTTGAAGTGCGCTATGCTTCATCGCTGGGCTGGGTTGCCGAAGATCCCGGTCCCTATCTGCAACAGAAACAGAAACAGGTGGCTCAGCAATGAAAGGAGTCAGGAGCCAGGAGCCTGACTCCTGACTCCTTTCATTGCATCTGCTGCAGAACTGGCCGAATCTGCTCTATTTCCCGATCGGTCATATCGGTCACTTTTGCCTTACCAATCTGGGTAGGAAGGATAAATCGCACCCGACCATTCTGGACTTTTTTATCCATTTGTATGGCGTCTAGAATCGCTTCGATGTCTATTCCCTTTGGCAGTTGGGTGGGGAGTCCAGCTTTTTGAATCAGAGCGAGTTGACGCTCTGACGCTGCTTGCTCCCAAAACTGGAGAGCAACAGCTAGCTGACCTGCGGCTACCATGCCGATCGCCACGGCTTCACCATGATTGACTAAACGGTAACCCGTTAAGCTTTCAACTGCGTGACCGATGGTATGGCCGTAGTTGAGAATTGCCCGGAGTCCTGCTTCTTTTTCATCTTTGCTGACGACATCAGCTTTAG
>JAABUQ010006290.1_pt1 | contig 18126 bp, 17 predicted proteins | sample 5560001 | NCBI WGS metagenome assembly JAABUQ01 (sample SAMN10711888, study PRJNA513371) | rock metagenome | isolation source: Antarctica rocks | place: Antarctica: Victoria Land, Finger Mt nord | collected 2015-12-18
AGTGTGATCTTCTTGAGTTGTTTTTGCTGAGTCCTCGTCCCAAGCACCGTTCTGCTTGTCAGCCGAGTTTACCCGACCTAGCCCGGTTGGGCGCCAACCGGTCAAAACCACTGTGCAGAGGTACTAGCTGTTCTCCGGGGTGATCCAGTTGCGCAGCATCGCCAGGCTTTCCTCCGGGTGGCTGTCCACCAGTTCCGACACGCGGCGGATCGGGGCGACGCGCATCGCGCCTTCGACGTTGGCGATCTGCACCATATCCTCTGGTCCCGGCGCGCCAAGCGCCGCGGGGCTGTCCGGGCCGCCCAGGCCGGCAAGCGCAGCCGCCAGGGCCGGCTGCGGCGCCATCGTCAGCCGCAGCACCATCGGCCGCAGCACGAACAGCAGGACCAGCAGCGCCGCGACCGCCAGGACCCCGGTTTCCGCCAGGCGCAGGATCTCGGACCGTTCCAGGTGCATCCAACTGCCGGGCACGGCGGCCTCCGGCGCGTCGGCCTCGGCGACGAAGCGCATGTTCACGACGTCCACCCGGTCGCCGCGCTGCTCGTTGAAGCCGATGGCGCCGCGCACCAGGGTGGCGATCCGCGCCAGCTCGTCCGGCGTGCGCTCGGCATAGGTGAGCGCGCCGTCGGGGCCGCGCGCCGCCGTGCCGTCCACCATCACCGCCAGGCTGATCCGCCGCAACTGCGGCTGCTCGCGCACCAGGGTGCGGACGGTCTTGCTGATCTCGTAGTTGGTGGTTTCTTCCTGCTTCTGCTCCTGCGATCCCGCCGGGTTGGCGCCGGCATCGGCGTTCGGCAGGTTGTTCTGCACGGACACGTTCGCCGCGGTTTCGGTCGTGCGGTTGTTGCCGGTCGTGCTCTGCTGGCTGCGCACCACCTGGCCGTCCGGGTCGTAGCGCTCCTGGGTTTCCCGCACCTGGTCGAAGTCGAGGTCGATGGCCGCCTCCGCCCGGACGCGGCCGGGACCCAGCGTGCGCTCCAGCATCTCCTCGACGGCGTGGGACAGGCGCTGCTCGGTCGCGCGCTTCATTTCCTCGGAGGACTGCGCGGCGCTCACGGCATCGGCCGGCTGCCCGGCGCGGGCCAGCAGGTTGCCGCGGCTGTCCACGATGGCGATGTTCTGCGGACGCAGGCCCGGCACGGCGGCGGCCACCACGTTCAGCACGGCCTGCGTGCCCTCCCGGTCCAGCCGCGCGGCGCCGGCCATCGTCAGCACCACGCTCGCCTGCGCTTCCTGCCGGTCCCGGGAGAACGGCTCGCGCTTCGGCAGCACCAGGTGCACCCGGGCCGCCTTGATGCCCTGCAGCATGCGGATGGTGCGGGACAGCTCCCCTTCCAGCGCCCGGGTCTGGTTGATGCCCTGCTGGAAGCCGCTGGCCGTCAGGTTGTCGCTGCGGTCGAAGATCTCGTAGCCGATGGAGCCGCCGGACGGCAGGCCCTCCTTGGCCAGCAGCATCCGGGCGCGGGCCACCTGGTCCGGGGGCACGAGGATGCGGGTGCCGCCAGCCTCGACCTGGTGCGGGATGCGGGCGCGGTCCAACTGATCGACGACCTGCCCGGCTTCCCGCAGCTCAAGGTCCGCGTACAGCAGCGCCATCGGGCCTTCGCCGCCGCGGACCATCAGGAATCCCAGCAGGCCGAGCGACACCAGCGTCACCGCCGCCATCGCCCCCAGCTTCTTCGCGCCGAGCGCACGGAGACCTTGCAGCAGCGCCGTCATCGAACCCGTCCGCCTCGCCTTTGTCGTTGCCAAAATGCCATGGGCGCAGGATGCACCCAGACATCTTCCGAAAAGGTTAATAGCCCGGCAGAAATTGCCGGGCTAGGCGAAAGACAATTTATGGCACAAGCGACTGCACCGCCGACATGTCCACCTTCAAGGCGCCCAGCGCGACTTGCAGCGTGTTGCCGGACTTCTGCACGCCGGTCGCCGTGCCGCTGACGGTGAACGGCAGGTCCTGGGCCGTGTCGCCCGTTTGGCCCTGAACGACCGTGCGGTACGATCCGTCCGCCACGGTGTTGCCCTGGTTGTCCGTCCCGTCCCAAGACCAGGTGTTCTGGCCCGGCTGGCTGCTGACCACCGCGTCCCGCAGCTTGGTGCCCGCGTCCGAGTAGATGCCGATGCTGACCGGCTCGGCGGAGGTGGTATTGAACTGCACGGCGCCCTTGCCGCCCTGCAAGGCGATGTGGTCGGAAGTCACGGTCACGGGCTTGCCGACCAGGGAGGAGGCTTGCAGCACCTCACCGCCCTGGGTGAGCTGGATGAGCTGCGTCAGGCTCGTGTTGGTGGCGATCTGCTGCTCGACGCTGGAGTACTGGACCAGTTGGCTGGTGAACTGGTTGGTGTCCATCGGGCTGGTGGGGTCCTGGTTCTGCAACTGCGTCATCAGCAGCTTCAGGAAGTCGTTGTAGTTGCTCGTCAGCGACTTTTGCGCGCTGCCCGTGGCGCTGGTCGCTGCGGCGGGGGTGGCCGACCCGGCCGTGACGGTCGGGGCCGTGATGCTGGAAGGGGTCGTGAGGAGGGAGGTGGAGGTCATGGGCGTTATCCTTTCAAGCCGTGATATCGACGCCAGCCCGGCGGAACGCCGCCGGCCCGGAAACAAGTTCATCGGAGGAAAACGCGGTTCCCCGCGTGGCAAAACGGCCGGAGTGCGGCTGTCCCGGACGCTGCTGCCCGTGCCCGTGGTCGGCATTGGACTGCGCCGCCATGCCGCCGGGCATTGAGGAGCCAGGCGTTGGGGCGTCCGGCGGCGCCAGGTGGAACTGCAGCGTGCGCTCGGTGGACGGCACCCCGGCGAGGTCGAGCGCGCGGTGGAGCTGCGGCTGGTCGCGCAGCAGCAGGAGCAGCGTGTCCGGCTTCTCGACCTTGAGGTCCACCCGGGTGCTGCCGTCCGGCGAGCGTTCAATCCGCACCTGCACGCGGCCGAGGTCCAGGGGATCAAGCCGGATCGTCAGATGCTGCGGCGCGCCGGGCTGCGCCGCGCTTGCGGCGAAGCTGGCCAGGACGGGACCGACCTGGGCGGCGGCGGGCGGGGGAGGCGGCGTGCCCGCAGCGGGCGAGGGGGCGGGGGCCTCGGATGGCGTCGGCACCAGGTGCGGCGCAACGCTCAACGGCGCCAGCACCGGCGCGGCGTTCGGCGGGATCGCGGCGGCGGCGGTCGGCAGCGGTGCAGCATCGGCTGGGATGGCGAGGGGTGCGGCTGACGGCTCCTCCTCTGCTGTGACGGCGGCGGAACGCTTCTGCGCGGCAGGGGCGTCCGTGTCGCCGGCGCTGGGTGGGGCGGCCGCGGCGCGGGCTGGCGGCGTGGGCGCGGACGGCGTTGCGGTCTGGGCTGCCGCAGGCAGGACGGCGGACGGCGGCTGGCGGCCCGCGCCGGCAACCGGCGCCGTGGAGTCGTCCTGTCCCGTCGATGGAACGGCATCGCCGGCCTTGGACGGCGGGGCGGCGGGCGCGGCCATCGGCGTGACTTGAAGCGGCACGGCTTGCGGCGGCACGGGCAAGAGCGGCTGGAACAGCGCGGAGGCCTGCGCCTCTGACAGCTTGGCGGCCTCGGCGGACGGCTTGTCTTTCGTTTCGACTGCTGGCGTGTCGGTGGCCGGCACTTCGGTTGCCGTGGCCGCCGGCGCATCCTTGCCAGACTTGCTTGGATCGACTGGCGTTGCCGCGATGGCCGGAGGCGTCTTTGCCGGCTGTCCCTTTGCCGTCCCGGCAGGGGCGAGGCTGGCCGGCGTGGCCGAGGCGGCTGGCTGCGGCGATGCCATTGCCTGATTGAGCGCGTCGCCGAAACCGCCGGGCACGCCCTGGGAGGACGCGGCTGGCGACGATGCGGCCGGGGACGATGCAGCCGGGGCGCTTCGCGTCGTGCGGGGATGGGCAGGCTGCGGCTGGATGGGTGCGGTCGAGGGATGCATGAACCCCTCTCAGCAAAAGCCGGGCCAGCCGATTTCCGGCCATTTCCCGCCTGCGGCAGGCCGTGCTCGGCAGGTTTTGCCGGTCCTATCGTGCCGGGCAGGACGATTTGGACCAGCACCCAGGGTTGATTTTCGCGGTTTCCGCTGCTGCCGGGAGTTGGCACGATTCCTGCCATAGACCCCGGCGATCCCCGCCCGGCCTGGCCGAGCGCAACCCAAGGAGCACTGCCTATGTCGTTGTTCGGCGCCATGAACACCGCGATCAGCGGCCTGACTGCCCAGTCGGCCGCATTCACCAACATCGGCGACAACGTCGCCAACAGCCAGACCGTGGGCTTCAAGCGGGTGGACACCAGCTTCGAGGACCTCCTGACGCAGAGCAACGCGACGGTGAACCAGTCCGGCGCGGTCGTCGCGCGGCCGGACTACGCGAACAGCGTGCAGGGCACCGTCACCCAGACCGACAAGCCGCTGGACCTGGCGATTGCCGGGCAGGGCTTCTTCACGGTCAGCAGCCAGGCCGGCGAGAACAAGGGCGTGCCGGTGTTCAACGCACTGCCCAAATACACCCGCGAAGGCGACTTCGCGCTGAACAAGGACAACTACCTGGTCAACCGGTCCGGCAACTTCCTCAACGGTTGGCCGGTGGATGCCAGCGGCATGGCGGACCAGACGACTCTGAAGCCCATCCAGATCAGCCAAGCCGGCTCCAGCCCGGAGGCCACGTCGGAGGTCACGCTGGCGGCCAACCTGCCCGCGACGCCCGCCTCCACCGCGCCGATCACCTCGCAGGTGCAGGTCTACGACGCGGTGGGCCAGACCCACCCGCTGCAGCTTTCCTGGACCCCCGTCGCCGGCACGCCGAATGCCTGGCAGGTCGCCATCTCGCAGCCCGGCGCCGCGGCGCCGATCGGGGTGGCCAATGTCAACTTCGGCACGGCCGGCAACCCGGCGGCGCCGCAGGGGACCATCGGCAGCATCACGGCGGCGAGCGGCGCCGTGACCGGCAGCACCTATGCGGCCGGCAGCGCCGCAAAGATCAACCTGACCGCCGACCTCGGCTCGGGTGCGCAGGCCATCGACTTGAACCTCGGCAACTTCGGCCAGGCCAACGGGCTGACGCAGTTCGCGGGGTCAACCTACAACCTGAGGTCGCTCACGCAGAACTGCGTGGCGCCGGGCGCCTATACCGGCGTGAAAACCCAGGCGAACGGCGACGTGGTGGTGAGTTACGACAACGGCCAGTCCCGCACCGTGGCCCGGGTGCCGGTCACGACGTTCACCAACCCGGACGCGCTGCAGCGGCAAGACGGCCAGGCGTTCACCGCCACCAAGGAAAGCGGCATGGCGCAGACGCTGGCGGCCGGCAGCAACGGCGCGGGCGGCCTGGTGGTCAGCTCGGTCGAAAGCAGCAACGTCGATATCGGCAAGGAATTCACCAAGCTGATCGTCGCGCAGCGCGCCTACTCCGCCAACACCAAAATAGTCACGACGGCGGACGAGCTGCTGCAGCAGACGCTCGACCTGAAGCGGTAGAAGTAGGCCAATCTCATGTCCCTTGAAAGCGTCCTCAACTCGTCGGCGTCCGGCCTCGACAGCGTCAGCCGGCGGATTGCCACGGTGTCGCAGAACGTGGCGAACGCCGGCACCGCCGGCTACGTGCGCGAAACCGTCGATGTCAACAGCGTTGCCGCCGCCGGGCAGGGCATGGGCGTCCGCACCGGGGTCGCCACCCGCAGCGTGGACGAGCGGCTGCAGTCCGACGCGCTGGCGGCGTCGGCGACCGTGGTGGGCCAGCAAACCCAGTCGAACGCGCTGGCCTCCATCGACGCGGCCTCCGGCACGCCCGGCGCCGGGTTCGACATATCGAGCCTGCTCGGGACGCTGCGGGACGGCTTCACGAAGCTGCAATCCGACCCGTCGAACGCGGCGCAGCAGCGCGCGGTGGTGAACGGGGCGGACGCGCTGGCCCGCGGGGTGAACACGCTGGGCAAGGCGGTCTCGGACGCCCGGCAGTCCGCGCAGGACTCCGCGGTGTCCGACGTCGCCGCCGCGAACGGCGCCCTGCACGACATCGGCACCCTGTCCGACCAGATCATCGCGGCGAAGAGCAACGGCACCAGCACCGCGGATTTGGAGGACCGGCGGGACCGCAGCATCCGCACCCTGTCGGACCTGACCGGCGCGCGGGTGCTGCGCCAGGCGAACGGGGACGCGCTGGCCATCGCCGGGGGCGCGGTGCTGCCGCTGCGCAGCACGACCGGGCCGCTCGCGCTGGCCTCGGCGACGCTGGCGCCGGACACTCCGGCAACGGCCGTGCCGCAACTCAGCCTGGACGGCGTGCCGATTGCCGGGCAGCAGGTCGGCGGGCGGATCGGCGTGAACCTTTCGCTGCGGGACAGCACGCTGCCCGGCATCCAAGCGGGGGTGGACCAGTTCGCGCAGTCGCTGGCCGCGCGGTTCAGCCTGCAGGGGCTGCCGCTGTTCACCGGCGCCAACGGGGCCGTGCCGGCGGTGCCCACCTCCGGTTTCGCGCAGACCTTGCAGGTGAGCGCCGCGGCTGTCGCCACCCCGTCGATCACGCGCGACGGGACTGGCCCGGCGGGTGCGGCCGGCTCCACGACGTTGATCAACAACGTGCTCGACAAGGTGCTGGGCAGCGCGCCCGGCAGCCTGGTCGCCACGGCCTCGGCGCTGGTCAGCCAGAATGCCGGGCTGGCGGCGGACGCGGCCGGGAAGCTCGCGACCGGGCAGGCGGTGCAGGCGTCGCTGGACAAGAAGCTGGCAGACGGGACGGGCGTGTCGCTCGACACCGAGACGGCGGACCTGGTCCGCCTGCAGAACGCTTACGCCGCCAACGCCAAGGTCATCACGGCGGCGCAGGCCATGTGGACGCAACTCCTGGACGCGGTGAAATAACATGTCAGGCAGCATCAGCACATCGGGCAGCAGCGCACTGCTCGCGCGCCTCGCCGACAACAGCGCGGTTGTCCGCCGTCAGCTCGACACGGCGACGATCCAGGCCTCCACGGGGCGCATCGCCGAAACCTATGCCGGGTTGGGGGTAGGGGCGAAGACGTCGCTCGACCTGCGGCCCCAGGTGACGCAGGCGACGGCCTGGCAGGCCAACATCGACGGCGCGACCGGGCGGCTCGGCGTGGCGCAAACCGCGCTCAGCAGCATCAGCACGATTGCCGCCAACTTCTTCGCGAAGGCCGGGGCGATCAACGGCCTGAACCCGCAGGAGGCCAGCAGCATTGCGGCGTCTGCCAAGACCGCGTTGGAGCAGGTCGGGCAGTTGCTGAACAGCAAGGCGGGCGGCGTTTACGTGTTCGCCGGGCAGGACACGGCCAACCCGCCGATCCCCGACACTTCCGCCGCCGCCGTCGGCCCGGCGGTGCTGGCGAGCGACACGGCCACCGCGCCGTTCTCCGCCACCCTCGGCACAGCGCCGCCGACGACTCAGGTCGGGGAAGGGCAGCGGGTGCAGGTCGGCGTACTGGCCAATCGCAACACCCTGACCCCCTCGGCCGCGCCGACCACGGGGTCCTACGCGCGGGACATCCTCAAGGCGCTGGCGACGCTCGCCAACGCTACGCCCGGGCCGGGCCTGCAAGCGACGGCGGCCAGCGCGCACGCCCTGCTGGGCAGTGCCGTGACCGCGATTGGCGTCGAGTCCGGCGCGCTGGGCGATGTGCAGTCCAGCCTTACGGTGCGGCGCACTCAGTTGGGCGACACAGTGACCGCCTTGAACGCCCAGGTGGACAATGCGGAGAGCGTGGACATGGTGGCCCTCTCGACCCGGATTTCCCTGCTGCAAACGAAGCTGCAAACGTCATTTCAACTGATCGCCGGGGCCAAGAGCCTGAACTTGGCTCAGTATTTGTAGGCGGCGCTCAGCTTGGTAGAAGTCTTGATAGTTTTTGGTAGGGCTGGGTGATCGCAATGGCTTTGATCTTCCGCGCCCACGCCCTATGTCGGATGGCCACGGGATGCCGCTCCCGTGCGATCTAAAAGATGGTTCCGCAACAGCACTAAGCGGTCATTGCCCCAGAACATTCGGTCGCCGACTATGGATGTCGGAACTCCGAATGCACCTTGCTGCGCCGCCTTGTGCATAACCCGCTGCCGCTCGGCCGTCGTGCCGGCGTCATCAAGCGCAACGGTGAAAGAGGCCCGGTCAAGCCCGGCCTCTCCCGCCCGTTCGATGCACAAAGCACGGTCTATGGCAGGCAAATCCTCGACGAATACGGCTCGGAACAACAGTTGGGCGTAAGTCTCTGCGGCACCGAGCCGGCGCGCGGCCGTGCAGGCCAGCGAGAGAAGATCGGAATCAAGCGCGATGCGGCCACGCGGCTCGCGGAACGGCACTCCATAGAGGTCTGCCCAAGCCTCGGCGTCTTTTCGCCGGTAACTCCAGTCATACTGGCCGGCGCCATTCGGGGCAGCAAACGGGTCGCCGCCGCGTGCCGCGATGAGCCGGGTGCTGTCCACGGCGAGCCAGTTGAACCGCGCGCCCGTTTCGGCTTCAAGCGCCCGGAGCTGGGTTGCGGCAAGGTAGGAATAGCGGCTTCCGACGCCGAAATAGAAGTCCACGGCCAAAGCCGAGGGTTCGGCGTGCGGCTTTCCCGCTGTCATCAGCCCAGCCGCTCAAGGATGCTGACGTAGTTCGCGACGCCGGCACCCCCCATGTTGAACACGCCGGCCACGTCTGCCCGCGGCAACTGCATGGCGCCGGCCTGGCCAGTCAACTGCATGGCGGCGATGGCGTGCATGGACACCCCGGTCGCGCCGACGGGGTGGCCCTTGGCCTTCAGCCCGCCGCTGCGGCTGACCGGCAACCGCCCGTCCGGCCCGGACGTGCCGTCCAGCACCACCCGCGCGCCCTGGCCCGGCTCGGCCAGACCCATGGCCTCGTAGGCCAGCAGCTCGGCGATGGTGAAGCAGTCGTGCACCTCGGCGAAGGACAGGTCCGCCAGGGTCAGCCCGGCCTGCTGCAGCGCCTGCGACCAGGCCAGCGCCGCGCCGTCGAACCGGGTGGGGTCGCGGCGGGACAGCGGCAGGAAGTCGTTGACGTGCACGGCGCTGCGGAATCGCACGGCCTTGCCCATCCCCCGCGCGGTGTCCTCGTCCGTGAGCACCAGCGCCGCAGCGCCATCGCTGACCAGCGAGCAGTCCGTGCGCTTCAGCGGCGGCGCGACGTAGGGGTTCTTCTCGCTGACGGCGCGGCAGAACTCGTAGCCGAGGTCGCGCCGCATCTGCGCGTACGGATTGTCTACGCCGTTGCGGTGGTTCTTGGCGGCAATGGCAGCCAGCGCGTCCGATTGGTCGCCGTAGCGCTGGAAGTACCGTTCGGCGATGCGGCCGAACACGCCGGCGAAGCCCGCGGGGATGTCGCCCTCCTCCCGCCGGTAGCTGGCGCCCAGCAGGTTGTCGCCGACCTGCGGACCCGGCGTCGCCGTCATCTTCTCCGCGCCCACGACCAGCGCGAACCGGCCGCGCCCGGCCGCGAGGAAGTCCCGCGCGCCATGGATGGCGGCGGAGCCGGACGCGCAGGCGTTCTCGTACCGGGTCGCCGGCTTGAACCGCAGCGCCTCGATGTCCTGCATGGGCAGGGAGCTTGGGAAATCCTGGCGGGAGAAGCCGTTGTTGAACAGGCCGACGAACACCCCGTCGATCTCGGACGGCTCGATGCCGGCGTCCGTGATGGCGCTGCCGGCGGCACGGGCGATCAGCGCCTCGACATCCGGCTCCTCCAGCCTGCCGAACGGGGTGTGCGCCCAGCCAACGATGCATGCGGTCATGGCAGCCTCCGATTGATCCTCCGAGGATTTCGGTGGAACCGGACCGGGATGCAAGCGGGCCTTCCGTCCGGACCAGAACTGAGGTACGGGCGACGCAACAAGAAAATGTCGGAGGACGCGACCATGCCGCCCATCACCCGCCGCAGCCTGGCAGGCGCGGTTGCGCTGCCGCTGATCGCCATCCGCAGCCGGCCGGCAAACGCTGCCGAGTTCACCTACAAGTTCGCGAATAACCTGCCGGCCGCGCACCCGATGAACCTCCGCGCCAACGAGGCGGTGGCGCGCATCGCGGAGGCCACGGGCGGGCGGGTGGACATCAAGGTTTTCCCGAACAACCAGCTCGGCTCCGACACCGACGTGCTGAGCCAGCTTCGCTCCGGCGCCGTCGAGTTCTTCACGATGTCCGGCCTGATCCTTTCGACCCTGGTGCCGGCGGCGAGCATCAACGGCGTGGGCTTCGCGTTCAAGGACTACGACCAGGTCTGGCGCGCCATGGACGGCAAGCTCGGCGAGTACGTGCGGGGGGAGATCGCCAAGCGCGGCCTCCTCGCCATGGAGCGCATCTGGGACAACGGCTACCGGCAGACCACGACCAGCACGAAGCCGGTCCGCGCGCCGGAGGATTTCCGCGGCCTGAAGCTGCGCGTGCCGGTCAGCCCGCTTTGGACCAGCATGTTCGCCGCCTTCGGCGCGGCGCCGGCCAGCATCAACATCAGCGAAACCTACTCCGCCCTGCAGACCCGGATCGCCGACGGGCAGGAAAACCCGCTGGCAGTGATCGACACGGCCAAGTTCTACGAGGTGCAGAAGTTCTGCTCGATGACCAACCACATGTGGGACGGCTACTGGTTCCTGGCCAACCGGCGCAGCTTCGAGCGCCTGCCGAGGGACGCGCAGGAGATCGTCGCGCGCGAGATCAACAAGGCGGCGCTGGAGGAGCGGGCGGATGTCGCCACGCTGAATGCCGGGCTGCGCGGCAAGCTTTCCGGCAACGGGCTGGCCTTCAACGACACCGACCCGGCCGCCTTCCGCGACGCGCTGAAAAAGAACGGCTTCTACGGCGAATGGCGCGGGAAGTATGGCGACGCGGCGTGGGGCATCTTGGAGGACACCGTCGGCGGCCTGCCGTGAGCGCCCTCCCCAAACACGGTCCGACCCCCATATAAATGCGACGATCCAAGGAGATCCCGATGTCCCTGTTTGCAACCAAGACCAAGCCCGTTGAGGCCTATGCCTTCACCCGGACCGACGCCGAATGGCAAGCCATGCTCACCCCGGAGCAGTACAAAGTCATGCGCGGCCACGGCACCGAGCGCGCCTGCACGAGCCCGCTGAACGCCGAGAAGCGCGATGGCGTCTATGACTGCGCCGGCTGCGGCCAGACGCTGTTCAAGACAGACTCCAAGTTCGAGAGCGGCACCGGCTGGCCGAGCTTCTTCCGGCCGGTCACGCCCGATGCGGTTGCCACCACGGAGGACCGGTCCTGGGGCATGGCTCGTACTGAGGTGCATTGCAGCAACTGCGGCAGTCACCTCGGCCATGTGTTCCCGGACGGCCCGGCGCCGACCGGCCAGCGCTACTGCATGAACGGCGTGTCGCTGACCTTCCAGCCCGCGTGACCGGCTAAAGGCCCAGAAAGCCGTGGAGCCCTCAAGGCGAGGGCCGCACGGTTTACCCACTCGTTTTTGACGGCCTAGTCGGCCGCGAGCGCCAACGCCTTACGGGCCAGGATCTGGCCGACATGGTCCTCGATGGCCTGGCCGACATGCTCGGCATGGCTGGCGAACACGTGGTCCGCGCCCGGGTAGACCCGGTAATCAACCTGGACATTCTTCTGCGTGTTCAGCTTGTCAACCAGCTTCCGCACCGAAGGCTCCGGCACCAGCTCGTCGCCGTCGCCATGCAGCATCAAGCCGCCGCAGGGACACGGAGCGAGGAAGCCGAAATCGTAATGGCTGGCCGGTGTCGCCACGCTGACCCAACCCGAAATTTCCGGGCGCCGCATTAGAAGCTGCATGCCGACGAAGGCGCCGAAGGAATAGCCGCTGATCCACAGTCCCGACGAGTTCGGGTTGACCATCTGCATCCAATCCAGCGCCGCGGCGGCGTCGCTGATCTCGCCGAAGCCGCCGTCGTACTTGCCCTGGCTGCGCCCAACGCCACGGAAGTTGAACCGCATGACGGAAAAGCCGAGCTTCTGGAACGACTGGTACATCGTGTAGGAGATGCGGTTGTTCATCGTGCCTCCGTGCATCGGGTGCGGGTGCAAGATGAGCGCCAGCGGGGCGCCAGTCTCCTTGGAATGGTGATAGCGTCCCTCAAGCCGCCCATCAGGACCGGCGAACATGACCTCAGGCATGGTGTCCAGACTTCCTTCTCTCCGCGGCCAGGCAGGGCCGTCGGTCGCTGCCGCGGCGGGCCATGCCTGGCACTGCCCAAGCGTCGCTCCGACCGCTTCCAATGAACATGTTCCGCTCCGCCGCCCGCCCGGCACATTGACCTTGCCCGGCAAACAGCTTAGCTCGGATCGGCGCCGTTGCGGGAAATCTCTTTGCTGGAGGCGGCGCTCATCCGTGGATGCACCTTATATAAGGTGGCCACGTGCTAAACACATAACGGAATTGTCGCATGGCATTCATGTTTCTGCGTGAAGCCATCAGCGCCTACCGGGAACGGGACCCGGCTGCCCGATCCTGGCTTGAGGTGCTGCTGTGCTACCCGGGCCTGCATGCGGTCCTCTGGCACCGGCTTGCGCATGGATTATGGCGGCGGGGTCTATGCCTTCCGGCACGGGTGTCCGCCCATCTCGGGCGGTTCCTGACGGGCATCGAGATCCACCCCGCCGCGCGCCTTGGCCGGCGGCTGATCATCGACCACGGCATGGGCGTCGTGATCGGCGAGACGGCAGAGGTCGGCGATGACGTCTATTTGTATCATGGCGTGACGCTCGGCGGCACCAGCAGCGAACGGGGCAAGCGGCACCCGACGCTTGGCAACAACGTGATCGTGGGCGCCGGGGCAAAGATCTTGGGCGGCATCATGATCGGCGATGGCGCGCGGGTCGGCGCCAACGCCGTCGTGGTCCAACCGGTGGGGACCGGCGTCACCGTGGTCGGCATCCCGGCCCGCCCGGTCGAGCGCGACCCGGTGAAGCGGGCCGTCCCGCGTCCGGCCAGCCCCACGCCGGTCTTCGTGGCCTACGGCACGCCATGCGAGGAAACGCTCGATCCCCTGGTGCGCAACTTGGAGTCGCTGCGGGCGGAGCTGCTGGCGCTTGAGGCCCGGGTCTCCGCCATGAGCCGGTCCACCGCGGCCGAGTGATGGCCTACCTCGACGCCAACGCGACGGAGCCGCTGCGGCCGGAAGCGCGGGCGGCCGTCCTGGCGGCGCTCGACCTCGTGGGCAATCCGTCCTCCGTCCACGCCGCCGGACGCGCGGCGCGGCGCATGTTGGAGGATGCCCGGATCGCCATTGCCGCCCGATTCGACGCCCGGGCCGGAAACGTCGTGTTCACCTCCGGCGGCACCGAGGCCAACATGCTGGCCATCGCCGGGCTGTCGGCGGCGCGGCGGGTGATCGTCGGCGCCACGGAGCACGACGCGGTGCGCGCGGCGGCGCCCGGCGCCGAAATCCTGCCGGTGGACGCCGACGGGGTCGCTGACCTCCATGCGCTGGCCCGCATGCTCATGGGACCGCCGGCGCTGGTTTGCCTGATGCTGGCGAACAACGAAACCGGCACGCTCCAGCCGATCTCGGACGCGGCGGCGCTCTGCCGCCAGCACGGCGCGTTGCTGCACGTCGATGCCGTCCAGGCCGCTGGACGCATCGACACAAGCTTGGCGGCGCTCGGCGCCGACAGCATGGCGCTGTCCTCCCACAAGCTGGGCGGGCCGAAAGGCGCCGGCGCGCTGCTGCTGGCGCCGGAGCGGGAGGTTGCGGCGGTCATCCGAGGCGGCGGGCAGGAGCGGGGGCGTCGTGGCGGGACGCCGGCGCTTCCTTGCATCGCGGGCTTCGCGGCTGCGGCCGGGCTGCCCCGCCCAGACCTGCGCCCGATGCGCGACGCGGCGGAGGCCCATGCCGTCCGCTGCGGTGCGGCCGTGCTGGGCGGGAGCAGCCGGCTACCGAATACGTCCTGCCTGGCGCTGCCCGGCGTGCGGGCCGACACGCAGGTGATCGCGCTTGACCTCGCAGGCGTCGCCGTGTCCGCCGGCGCTGCATGCAGCAGCGGCAAGGTCGCGCGCAGCCATGTGCTGGACGCAATGGGGGTCGGCGCCCTCGCCGGCGAGGCGATCCGCGCCAGCCTGCCCTGGGCCGCCACTTGGGACGACGTGCAGGCATTCCAGGACGCTTACGGCGCCATGGCAGCACGGCTGGCGAAACGGGCGGCCTAGCGCCATATCGGGGCCATGCGCCCGAACCGCCCCATCTACCTCGACAACCAGGCCACCACGCCGTGCGACCCCCGGGTGCTGGCGGCCATGCTGCCTTGGTTCACCGAACGTTTCGGCAACCCGCACAGCGCCGAGCACCGGATGGGCCAGGACGCGGAGGCTGCCGTCGAGGCGGCGCGGGCCGAAGTCGCGGTGCTGATCGGCGCTGAGCCGCGGGAGATCGTGCTGACCTCCGGCGCGACGGAGGCAAACAACATCGCGATCAAGGGCGCCGCCCGCCATGCCCGGCGCATGGGCGACCCGCGCCGCCGGGTCGTCACGGTGGCGACCGAGCATAAATGCGTGCTTGAAAGCGTGGCCGACACGGCGGAGGACGGGTTCGAGCCGGTCGTGCTGCCGGTCGGTCCCGACGGCCGGTTGGACCCGGACGTATTGCGCGCCGCCTTGGCCGAGCCGGCCTTGCTGGTCAGCGTCATGGCCGTGAACAACGAGACTGGCGTGATCCAGGACATCGCGGCGCTGGCGGCGGTCGCGCGGGACGCCGGGGCGCTGTTCCACACCGACGCGGCGCAGGCCGCCGGGAAGATTCCGATCGACGTGGGAGGCATCGACCTGCTGAGCCTCAGCGGCCACAAGCTGTACGGCCCGAAGGGCGTCGGCGCGCTGTATGTCCGCCGCCGCCCGCGGGTGCGGCTCGCGCCGTTGTTCTCCGGCGGCGGGCAGGAGCGCGGGCTGCGCTCCGGGACCCTGCCCACGCCGCTGGTGGTCGGCTTGGGCGAGGCGTGCCGCTTGGCGGGGCTGGAGATGGCGGAGGAGGCAGCGCGCCTGGCCGGACTGCGCGACCGCTTGCTGGCCGGGCTGCGCCGGCACATGCCGGAAATTCCGGTGAACGGATCGCTGCGGCACCGCATCCCCGGCAACCTCAACGTCACCTTTCCCGTATCGGCGCTGGACCTCATGCAAGCCGTGCCGGAACTTTGCGTGTCCACCGGCTCCGCATGCAGCTCGGCGGCGGTTGAACCGAGCTACGTCTTGCGCGCGATTGGTTTGACGGACGCCGCGGCGGCGCGGACCTTGCGCCTGGGGCTGGGACGCTTTACCTCCGCGGCCGATGTGGACTTCGCCGTGGAGGCGTTGGCCGCCGCTGCCCTCCATCCCGCCCTTAACGCCGAGGCCTGAAATGCCCAAGATGACCTTCATCGAACGCAACGGCGCACCGCGCGAGGTGGACGCGCCGCTGGGCCTGTCGGTGCTGGAGATCGCGCACAAGCACGGGGTCGATATCGAGGGCGCCTGCGAGGGGTCGCTCGCCTGCTCGACCTGCCACGTCATCGTCGACTCCACCTGGTTCCAGCGGCTGGCCAAGCCGACGGAGGACGAGGAGGACATGCTGGACCTGGCCTTCGGCCTGGAGGCGACCTCCCGCCTCGGCTGCCAGATCGTCATGACGGCGGCGCTGGACGGGCTGGTGGTCAAGCTCCCGGCCGCGACGCGCAACGCGCAGGGGTAGGGACGGCGCCCATGCGGCCCTTCTGACATGAGGATCGTCGCCGCGATGTCCGGCGGCGTGGACAGCAGCGTGGTCGCCGGGCTGCTGCACGAGGCCGGGCACGAGGTGATCGGCGTCACCTTGCAGCTCTACGACCACGGCGCTGCCACGGGCCGCCGGGGCGCGTGCTGCGCCGGGCAGGACATCCATGACGCGCGGGACGTGGCCGACCGCCTCGGCATCCCGCATTACGTGATCGACGCGCAGGCCCGGTTCCGCAGTGCTGTCATTGGAGACTTCGCGGACAGCTACGCCGCCGGGCAAACGCCGGTGCCTTGCGTCCGCTGCAACATGTCGGTGAAGTTCACGGACTTGCTGAGCCTGGCGCGCGACCTCGGCGCGGAGGCGATGGCGACCGGGCATTACGTGCGGCGCGTCGACGGTCCTCGCGGGCCGGAGCTGCACCGCGCCGCCGACCCGGCACGCGACCAGAGCTGGTTCCTGTTCGCCACCACCCGCGACCAGCTCGCGTTCTCGCGCTTCCCGCTTGGCGACATGCCTGGCAAGGATGCGGTGCGCGGCCATGCCGCCCGGCTCGGCTTGGCGGTCGCGGCCAAGCCGGACAGCCAGGACATCTGCTTCGTGCCCCAAGGGTCCTACGCCGACCTGGTGGCTCGGCTGCGCCCGGCTGCGGGCGAGGCGGGCGACATCACCAGCCAGGACGGCCGCGTGCTGGGGCGGCACGCCGGCATTGCCCGCTACACGGTGGGCCAGCAAAAGGCCCTGGGCGCCGCGTCGTTCGACGCCGGGCAGCGTCAGGCCGTGCTGGCGGTGAATGCAGAGCGTCGGCGCATCGTGGTGGGGCCGCGTTCCGCCGGCAGCGGCAGCATCCGCCTGCGCGAGGTCAACTGGCTGATCGATCCGCCCTCGGCGCCCCTGCGCTGCACGGTGAAGCTGCGGGCGCGGGAAGCGCCGCAGCCCGCGGCGGTCGTGGCCACTGAAGCCGGCGCCACCGTCCGGCTTGGCACGCCGGCCCTGGCCGCGCCGGGCCAGGCCTGCGTGTTCTACGACGAAAACCGCGTGCTCGGCGGCGGCTTCATCGAGCGGGATTGACGGCTCCCGGTTGACGCCAAACTCTCGCTGGGGCATATCCCCCGCCCGGTCCGGCGGCGTAGCTCAGTGGTAGAGCAGGGGAATCATAATCCCTTGGTCGGCAGTTCAAATCTGTCCGCCGCTACCGGTCCCCATTCCTCTGACTTCGCATGATCAGGTGTTTTAAGCATTGGTTTCGCACGGAAATTTTCTATGATTCCTCGGTGACATGATCATGCGGGACGCGGAACGCCACCTTGCGCCGCTGGCTACTCGCAACGAAATGCGCGCCTACGGGCAGTCCGACCAGGCAGGCAGGTTTTCGAGATGCTGATGACGCCCGAAAATATTCGACTCGCGGCGGAACAGGCGGCCCAGAGTCCGTTGAGAAAGAGTCATTGCATAGTCACTGACGCAAGGGCGCTGCCGATGGAGGCGAACAGCATGGCCGTTGCCGAAACGTGGGCCAGCGCCTTGTAGTCGGTCTTGAACTGACGCGAGGTGGTCGGTGCGCCAATGCTCCGCTCCTCGCTGTTTCGTAGGCGATGGGCGAACGATAGCTCAGGGCGGAATGCAGGCGGACGGGGTTGTACCAGCCTTCGATGAAGCTGAAGCAGGCCATGCGGGCTTCGGCTTGGGAAGCAAAGCGGCGCCGTTCGAGCATCTCGCATTCGAGTGTGGCAAAGAAGCTTTCACACATGGCGTTATCATAGGCGTCGCCCACCGACCCCATGGACGGCCGCGCGCCTGCTTCCTTGCGCCGCTTGCCGAACGCCAGCAACGTATATTGGCATCCCTGGTCGCTATGAAGGATCACGTTGTGCGGTCGACGCTGGCCCAAGGCCATCTCCAGCGCCTCGACTACCAGCTCGGCCCGTAGATGGTTCGCCATGGCCCAACCAACGGTCTCAGACTGACACTCCGCGTCTGGCTTGCGGCTCCATGCATCGAGCACGACGGCCAGGTAGAGGACCCCTGATGTCGTGGGCACGAACGTAATATCTGCGACCCAAAGCTGGTTCGGCGCGGCTGCCGTGAAGTCCTGGTCCACCAAGTCTGGCGCCGGACGGGCCTCTTTACCATGCCGCGTGGCAATTACCCCAGCCCGGCGGCGGCTCGCGCCGACCAGCCCGGCCCCGCGCATCAGGCGCGCGACGCGCTTGCGCCCGTGCTTCTCCCCGTCTGCCCGCAGCTCGGCATGCACGCGCGGCGCTCCGTATGTTTCGCGCGAGCTGGCGTGGATGGTTCTGACCCGCTTTAGCAGTGCCGTGTCGGCAAGGGTGTGGGCAGACGGGAGACAATGTCGCCAGGCATCAGCAATTCTAAATGCTCCTTCCCGCGATAGGCTCACATGGCGATCTGGGCTGCGATGTCGGGGGGCGGTTTAGAGTCGATCAGGGTCTGCATGAGGGTCTGCCAGTCGGGGAAGACGAGGTAGG
>JAABUQ010006291.1_pt1 | contig 18126 bp, 19 predicted proteins | sample 5560001 | NCBI WGS metagenome assembly JAABUQ01 (sample SAMN10711888, study PRJNA513371) | rock metagenome | isolation source: Antarctica rocks | place: Antarctica: Victoria Land, Finger Mt nord | collected 2015-12-18
GCCGCCAACATGAAGAAACTCCGCCCAGCCCTGCGCAACGCCATCACCTACGCACTCTGCCAGGCCGCATGATGGCCAAAGTCGAGCTAAGGAGCCGTCATAAAGTAACCACGCCACCACAGAAAATAATAATGTGCTATTTCAATGGTTTAAATTTCCAAGTTAGATCGGTTATTTTATAGCGGCCCCTAAGGGACCGTCATAAAAATAATCGCATCTCTTGGTAATGACAGGCCACTGATATTGCTTGATGATCTATTGAAAAGTAGCGCGGTTACTTTATGACGGTCCCTAAGCCTCAAAGCCAAAGAATTGGACCGGGTTGTCAACCAGCAGCTTGTTGCGGGCTGCAACCGAGGGCACGACCTCGGCAAGCATGTCCACCAGGTCGCCATCGTTTGGCATGGGGCCGTGCAGGTTCACGTGCGGCCAGTCGCTGCCCCACAGCACCCGTTCCGGCGCATGGGCCGCCAGGCCGGCCGCGAGCGGCACCACGTCCCGGAAGGGGGTGCCCGTCAGGGATATCCGGTCCGCGCCGCTCAGCTTGACCCAGACCCGCCCGGTGTCCAGCAGCCGGCGCAGGGCCGTGATGGCCGGACTGGACAGCCCGGCTCGCAGGTCCGGACGGCCCATGTGGTCGATCACCACAGGCCCCGGCAAGGCACGGATGAGCGCCTCATGCTCCGCGAGGCCGTCGCCTGCGACATGGATAGCGATGTGCCAGCAGTGCGTGCGCACCCGGTCCGCAACCGCGTGGATTGCTGCCGGGTCCGGACGCCCGCCCAGGTGGGCCAGGGAGCTGAACCGCGCGCCGCAGACCCCCGCGGCATCCAGTGCCGCGATGTCCGCTTCCGCTGTATCCGGCCGCACCAGCGCCACCCCGCGGTAGCGACCTGCGCCGTGCACCAAAGCGTCCAGCAGGGGACGGTGATCCCAGCCGTGCCCCTGGCTTTGCACGATCACCGCGCGTTCGATCCCAAGGTGGGCATGCAAACGGCGCAGGGCCGGCTCAGGCGCCTCGCTCGGGGTGAAGCTGCGGTCATCCGGCAGCGGATAGCACGCGAACGGGCCGTAGATGTGGCAGTGGGCATCGCAGGCGCCGATCGGCACGGCCAGCTCTGGCCGGCGCGGCTTGGGGTTCGGCGGCGGGCAGGCGGGGCCGTGCGGCGGCATGGCGCTAGTCGCACCGGGCGGTCATGCCGCCATCAACGACGATCTCGGTGCCGGTGATGAACCGCGCCTCGTCCGACGCCAGGAACAGCGCGGCGTTCGCGGTGTCACGGCCATCGCCCATGAAGCCCAGCGGGATGCGCGCCAGCCGGCTCCGCAGCAGGGCGTCCACGTCTCCGCCCGCGCGCTGGCCAGCCAGCCGCGCCTCCACCATCGGGGTGTGCATCTGGCCGGGCACCACGGTGTTCACGCGGATGCGCTGCGGCGCATACTCCACTGCCGTCACCCGGCTGAACTGGATGACGCCCGCCTTGGCCGCGGCGTAGCCGACCTGCGCGGCGCCGGTCCAGCGGAGGCCGGAGGTGGAGGCCGTGTTGACGATGGCGCCCCCGCCGCCGTCCACCATGACGGGGATCACGTGCTTGCAGGCCAGGAACACTGTCTTCAGGTTGAAGTCCATCTGCCGATCCCAGCCCTCCTCCGAGAGTGCCACTGGGCCGCCCTTGGCGGGGCCGCCGACGTTGTTGACCAGGATGTCCACCCGGCCGAACGCGGCGACGCAGGCCGCCACCATCGCCGCGACCTGGCCGCCATCCGTCATGTCGCAGGTGTGGGTTCGCAGGCCGCCGCCATGCGCCGCAGAGTCATGCGCGCGCGTGACGGTCTCAGCCATCGCATCCTCATGCAGGTCTACGGCGAAGATCTGCGCGCCCTCCCGTGCGAAGGCCACCGCCGCTGCCCGGCCGTTGCCCCAGCCCGGCCCGACGCAGCCCGCGCCGGTGATGACCGCCACCTTGCCGTGCAGCCTGCCTGTCATCGCGCTGCCTCTCTTCAGTCCGCAAGCTCGACGGCCTCGCCCTCGGGCAGGCCGATGTGGAAGGCGTTAAGAGTCATGGACACCAGCGTGTAGTAGCCCAGTAGACCTACCAACTCGACGACCCCGCGCTCACCCAGAGCCGCTACGGCCGCAGCGTGGACCGGGTCAGGCACTTGGTGCCGGCTGTGCAGCGCCGTGGCGTAGTCATACACCGCCTGCGCCGCTGGGTCGGGCAGGGCAGGGGCTTGGCGCGCGGCGATGGCGGCGATCACCGCAGGATCCAGCCCGGCCCGCTGCGCCTCCCGCTTGTGCGCGAACCACTCGTAGTGCGAGGTCCAGAACCGCGCCGTGACCAGGATGGCCAACTCGGACAGTGCCGGGGCGAGCGTGGTGTCGTAGCGCAGGAACTCGCCCAGGCGCTGGGCGCGGTCCCCCATCTCCGGGCTGTGCAGCCATGCGCGCAGGGGCGCCGGCAACCGCCCGCGCTTGCCGGAGGCCGCGGCCTCGGCCACGCGGCGCTGGTCGGGGTTCATCTCCTCGGGACGCAGGTCTCGCACGCGCATGGGCTGGCCTCGGATGGTTGCAGGTCAGGGGACTGGGGACGCGAGCAGGGCGTCCAGCGCGGCATTGAACCGTGCGGGCTGCTCGATGTTGGGCAGGTGCCCGGCATCGGGGATGACGGTGTGAGTGCTGCCGGGACAGGCGGCCGCCATGCCTTGCAGGGCTTGCGGGAGGGCGCCGTCCTCCGAACCGGCAATGAAGGCTGCCGGACAGCGCAGGGCCGCGGGCAAGGCGCGGTAGTCGTAATTTTGCAGGGCGCGGGCCGCGCGCACGAAGCCCGGCAGCGCCGTGCCGCAGATCATCGCGCGCACCCGGCCCAGGTCCAGCGTCTCCGCACGCAGTGTTTCCGGACGGAACCAGCGCGCCAGGGTCGGCCCGGCCAGAGCGTCCATGCCGCCGGCCTGCGCCACCGCGATCCGCTCGTCCCAGGCGGCGGCGCCGGCTGGGGTAGAGGCGGCCTGGCAATCGCAGACCCCCACCCGGCTGACACGCGCGGGATGCCGGGCCGCCAGGCCCAGTGCCGTAACGCCGCCCATGGAGACGCCAACCACCGTGGCTGCCTGGACGTCAAAGGCCGCCATGACAGCGGCAAGGTCCTCCACCAAGCCGTCAAAGTGGCACCCGCCCGAAGGCACGCCGCTGCCGCCGTGGCCGCGCTGGTCATAGCGCAGGATGCGGAAGCGTCCGGCGTAGGCCGCCACTTGGTGGTCCCACAACGTGAGGTCTGTCATCAGGGAGTTGGAGAACACCAGCCATGGCGCTCCCGCTGGGCCGTCCACCCGGCACCGCAGCCCCACTGCCCCGACCCGCACGATGCTATCCACGCTGCCCGTCATCCGGCCCATCGCCGTGCATGGGGTTCAGCCGCCCTCGGCCATTGGCCGGGCCGTCGCCCGGTCATCCCCGGTGATAGGGCGCATAGGTGTTCAGCACCAACGCGCCCGCACCATTCACCGAAGCAAAGGTCGCTTGGACCAGAGCGTCCGGGGGCGGCTGGCCGAACTCGGCGGCAACCCAGGTGTCGGGCACCGGGTCGTCGGTGCAGAACATGCGGAGTTGCAGCAGCCCCGGAAGGGCACGGCCCAGCCCGGCAATGCCGCCCAGGTCCCCGGCATATCGGGCCAGCACTAGACGGGACACTTCGCCCGGCGGACGGGCCAGCGCGTCGCTGGGCGCTGTCTGCCTGGCCACCACGCGCGACCGGCCCGACGTGCGCGGCAGGATGCGGCGGCTCCAGGGCGTAGAGTTCGGCCCGGACACCGCGCGGTACTCCGGCGTGTCCAGCGCCGCGACGGAGGCCAGGTCATACAGCGCCGCCCAGCGTGGCCAGCCGTGCAGGCAGACCCAGCGCGAGGCGCCCTCGACCCCCGGCAGGCCGCGCCGCTGCGGGAAGTGCTCAGTGTCATACCAGTCGTTGAACTCCTCCTCCAGGCCGGCAGGCGGCTCCATGGTGACAAGCAGCAATCCCTTTGCGGCGGTCATGCCATTGGCTCTCCGATTCCGGCGGACGCTATGTGCTCGTCTAGGGAAAGGATCGCCGCAGCGACGGCGGCGGGGGCTTGGACGGCCATCAGATGCCCGCTGTCCACAACGGCGAAGCCAGCGTCAGGGATGGAAGCGGCGGTCGCCTGCACTTCGTCTGGCGGGCGCAGGAGGTCGTGGCGGCCCGCCAACACCTGGCAGGGCACGGCAAGCCCGGCCAGGCGCGGACCCAGCCTGGAGCCGGCCAGCGCCAGGTTGGCGTGGGCGTAACAGACGGGGTCATTGGCCAGGAACCCCGCCCGGCAGCGCGCGAAGGCTGCGGCATCGCCGCGCAGGGCCGGTGGGTAGGACCGGCTGAGCGAGGCCTCCTCCACTGCGCGCATCCCCGCTGCCACGGCCCGGTCCGACCGCTCCTGCAGGTAGGCCTGCCGTTCCGGCGCGACGTGCAGCGTCGGGGCGCACAGCAGCAGACCCGCCGTAACCGCAGGCGCCGCCAGGGCGTGCATCACGGCGATGGCGCAGCCCGCCGCGATGCCGGCCAGCAGAATGGGCGGCGGCAGCCCGATGGCGGCCAACAGCCCCGCCAGGTCGGCCGCATGGTCCTCCATCGTAAAGCGCGCCCGCGGCTTCTCCGACTGCCCGGCGCCGCGCTGGTCGTAGCGCAGGATGCGGAACCGGTGCTCCAGTAGCGGCAGCACGCCATCGAAGCTGTCCAGGCTCCCGCCCAACTCGTGCAGCAGCACCAGACTGCGCGGGCCGGTGCCGGACAAGCTGTAGCGTAGGCTAATGCTGGGCAGCTCTGCCCAGGTGGCGGTGCCGTGCTGCACGATGGGCGCTATCCCCGCATCGCTGCCGCATGGGCGTCAGCGGATTGCGTGGCCGCGGCCAGGGCATCGGCGCCACTGGCCTCCACAGCCGGGATGTCGGCGCCCGAAGGAGCGATGCGCCCCGCCACCTGGTCGGCCAGGTAGGCGTCGAACCGCGCCCGGTCGAACGCGCCCTCCCACCGGGCCACCACGAACACCGCGACCGTGTTGCCGATGACGTTGGTAATGGCCGTGCAGGTCGCCATCAGCCGGTCAATGCCGAACAGCAGGCCCAGCCCGTTCAGCGGCAGGGTCCGCACCGTCTGCAGCGTCGCCGCCAGCTTGATGAAGGCGCCGCCGGCCACCGTCGTGCCGCCCTTGGAGGTCAGCAGCAGGATCGCCAGCACGCCGCACTGCTGCCACAGCGTGAACAGCGTATCGGTGGCCTGGGCAATGAAGGCCACCGAGATCGCCATGTAGATGGAGGTGCCGTCCAGGTTGAAGCTGTAGCCGCCGGGCAGCACGAAGCCCACGACCGCGCCGTCGCAGCCCGCCTGCTCCAGCTTCAGCATCAGGCGCGGCAGCGCGATCTCGCCCGACGCGGTGCCGAGCACCAGCAGCAGCTCCTCCCGGATCAGGCGCAGCAGCTTGAAGATGGACAGCCCCAGGGCGGCCGTCACCGCGCCGAGCATCACTACCACGAAGAACACCGATGTCGCATAGTAGAGCACAACCACTTTGGCCAGATAGTACAGCGTCGCCGTGCCGAAGGCGCCCACGGCGGCGGCCATGGCGCCGAATGCGCCGATGGGAGCCAGGCGCATGATGAAGCCCAGGATGCGGAACAGCAGGTGCTGCGCTTCCTCGATCACCCGCAGGATCGTCGAATCCCGGCCGGCACCGCCGACGCTGAGCGCCGCGCCGGTCAGGATCGAGATGAACAGCACCTGCAGGATTTCGCCCTTGGCGAAGGCGTCCACAAGCGTGCTGGGGATGATGCTGAGGAAGAAGCCGACGGCGGTGAAGCCGCTGGCCGCCGTAGTGATCCGGGCTAGGGCCGGGTCGGCCGCGAGCGTCGTCGCGTGCAGGCCGGCGCCGGGCTGGACTACGTTAACCACGACGAAGCCGAGCGCCATGGCGAGGGTGGACATGACCTCGAAATACACCAACGCCTTCACGGCCAGCCGCCCGAGCTGGCCCATGTCGCGCACGTGCGTCAGGCCCAGCACCACGGAGCAGAAGATGATCGGACCCAGCAGCATCCGCAGCAAGGCGATGAAGGCGTCGCCCAGCGGCTTGGTCTGCACCGCGATCTCCGGCGCAGCGACGCCGAGCAGGATGGCGAGCGCGATGCCGATCAGCACCTGGATGTAGAGTTGGCGGATCAGCGTCATGCCGTGTCTCCCTGCTGTGCGGTCTTCGGCGCCGTCATCCCGGCGGCAGGCTGCCCCGGGAGCCCGCGGCGATCAACTGCGGGGCGCCTCGTGCCGCTTCCGCAGCCCCTGCTTCCACATCCCTGGCGCCCGCCGTATCCTGGCCCCTGACGCTGACCTCGGAGTGCGCCATGGCTGACGCCGCCCGCCGGGCCCCCCAACCCGGCGCATCCTTCGGCATACGGGACCTGATCTCCTACCGCTTGTCCCGGACGGCGGGCCTGATGTCGCGCGGCGCGGCGCTGCGCTACCGGCGGGAACTGGATGTGAGCCTGGGCGAGTGGCGGGCGGTCGCGCTGCTGGCCGACGGCGCGCCGCAATCGCTGATCCAGCTTTCCCGTGCCGCCGGGCTGGACAAGGCGCAGATGAGCCGGGTCGTCGCCTTTCTGACCCGGCGCGGCCTGGTGCTGCGGGAGCTGTCGCCCCACAGCCGCAGCGCCGTCGCGCTCAGCTTGACCCGGCGCGGGCGCGAGATTTATGCCGGGCTGATCGCCGCGGCGGCGGAGCGGGACCAGGCCTTTCGCGCCGCCCTGACGCCGGAGGAGTTGGCGGCGCTGGAGTCCGCGCTGGACAAGCTGGCCGCCCAGGCCCGGCGCCTCATTCATGCGGAGGAGGCCATTGGCGCCGAGACGGAGTAGAGCCACCGTTCACCGCCGCTCCCGCAGCGCGCGTGCGGGGACGCCCGCGAGCAGCACAATCCCTGCCGTGGTGATGATGGCCGCCGAGATCTGCAAGCCCAGGCTGAGGCTTCCGGTCTCGACCCTGATCCACCCCAGCAGGGCAGGCGTCAGCGCGGCGGCGGTGGACCCCATGGCCGTCACCAGCGCGATGCCGCCGGCCTTGGCGCGGTCGGACAAATAGATCGATGGCACCGACCAGAACACCGTCAGCCCGCAATAGTGCGCCGCCGTCATCACCGCGATCAGCGCCACGGTGAGGTACGGCCTGCCGATGGTCAGCGACAGCGCGACCAGCGCCCCGGCCGCCACGAACTCGGCGCAGGCCGCGTGCCACCGCCGTTCCAGCGTCTTGTCCGAGTGCCAGCCGACGATCAGCATCGCTGCGACGCCCACCAGCGGCGGGATGCCTGACAGCAGGCCGACATCCAGCACATCCTTCACGCCGGAGGCATTGATAATGAGCGGGGACCAGAACGACACCGCGTTCGCCAGCGTGTAGGTGCCGCAGCCGACCAGGCCCAGCACATAGACGCGGGGGTCGCGCAAGGCTTGCAACAGGGCGCCAGAATGGCCGTGCGCGCCCGCCTGGCCCGCCTTGGCTGCCTGTTCCGCCACCAGGTCGGCGGCGAGCAGCGCCTTCTCGTCTGGGGTCAGCCAGGCGGCATCCGCCGGGCGGTCCTGCAGCACGAACATCGCGCAGACGCCCAAAAGGATACTGGGGATGCTCTCCAGCAGGAACAGCCACTGCCATCCGCGTAGGCCCTGCACGTCGGCGAAGGTGTGGATGATCCAGCCCGACAGCGGCGAGCCGATGATGCCGGACAGCGGCAGACCCAGGAAGAACAGCGCCGTCATGCGCGTGCGCCGGGCGGAAGGGAACCAGTAGGTGAGATACAGCAGGATGCCGGGGAAGAACCCGGCCTCCGCCATGCCGAGCAGGATGCGCGCGGCGTAGAACTCGGCGGGCGTGCGGACGAACATGGTGGCCGCGGAGACGGCGCCCCAGGCGACCATGATCCGCAGCAGCGTCTTCCGCGCGCCGATGCGGTCCAGCAGCATGTTGCTGGGCACCTCGAATAGGATGAAGCCGATGAAGAATAGGCCGACGCCGATGCCGTACACCTGGTCGGAGAAGCCGAGGTCGGTGCGCAGGCTGAGCTGCGCAATGCCGATGTTGGTGCGGTCAATGTAGTTGGCGACGTAGCACAGCAGGATGAACGGCATTAGGCGCCAGGCCACCCTGCGGTAGGTGGCGTCCGCCGCCGCGCCCACGCCCACCGCCCCGTCCAACGCCGCTGCCTGTGCCACTGCGTCCCGCTCCCGTATGCGCCGGCTTCGGGCCGGTCCTGTGTAGTTGTTATCAACATCCGGGCTGACCCGAGTCAACGGGAAAGCGTTGACACTATCAACGCAACGCCGTAGCGATCCTGAAAATGGACGCGCTGCGGGAGGGGCAATGTCGGACCAAGTCACGATCTGCGAATGCTTTGCCCGCGACGGCTTGCAGCACGAGGCCGCGCCGCTCGCCACGGCGGACAAGGTGGCGGCCATCGACGCCTTCACGGCTGCCGGGTTCCCGCGGATCGAGGCGACCAGCTACAGCCACCCCGGCCAGGTCCCGGCATTTCGGGACGCATCGGAGGTGCTGGCTAGCATCCAGCGCGCGCCGGGGGTGTTCTACAAGGCGACCTGCCCCAACCCGCGCGCCGTCAGCCGTGCCGCGGCGGACTTGGATGTCGGGCATGGGGCCAACGAGCTGAGCCTGCTTGTGTCCGCGACCGAGGGCCACACGGCGCGCAACCTGCGGACCACGCGTGCGGCCCAGTGGGACAGCGTGACAGAGATGGTGCGATTGGCGGCGGGGCGGTTCCGGCTGGTGGGCGTGATCTCGGTGGCGCTGGGCTGCCCGTTCGAGGGCGCGGTGGACCCCGGCGCCGTTGTGGCCGACGCTGCGCGGTTCGGCGCCATGGGTGTCACGCTGGTGTCCATCGGCGACACGACCGGGCTGGGCACGCCGGCCACCGTGCGCGCGCTGTTCCGCCGCCTGGCGTCGGAGGCCCCTGGCGTGACCCCGGTCGCGCACTTCCACAACACTCGCGGCACTGGGCTGGCCAACTGCATGGCGGCGCTGGAGGCGGGGTGCCGGTTCTTCGACAGTGCCTTCGGCGGCGTCGGCGGGCACCCGGCGCAAATCCAGTATGGGGAAGGCATGACCGGCAACGTGGCGACCGAGGACCTGGTGAACCTGCTGGAAGCGGAAGGCATGGACACCGGGCTGGACCGCGGCGGCGTGCTCGCGGCGTCCCGCCTGTGCGAGGACCTGCTGGGGCGGAACTTGCACAGCATGGTAGCGCGGGCCGGCTTCGGGCTGCTGCCGCAGCCGGGCCTGGCCCATGCCTGACCCGGCGGCCAATCCCATGTCTGCCCCCGGTACTGATGCGGTGCTGCTGACCGAAAACCGCGGCGCCGTCCGCATCCTGCGGCTGAACCGTCCGGACAAGCTGAACGCGCTCAACACCGCGCTGACCCAGGCGCTGCTGGACGCGCTCCTGGCGGCAGACGCGGAGGACGGCGTGCGCGCCATCGTGCTGGCCGGCGAGGGCCGCGGCTTCTGCGCCGGCGCCGATCTGGCGGAGTTCAAGGACCTCACCCCGGCACAGCACCACTTGGTAGTCCGCCGGGCCGACCTGACCTGCCGCACCCAGTCCGTGATACAGAAGCTGGGCAAGCCCGTGGTGTCGGCGGTGCAGGGCGTGGCCGTCGGCGGCGGTGCTGGCCTCGCCATCGGGTGCGACATGGCGGTGGCCGGGACCGACTTGCGCTTCGGCTATCCCGAGCTGAAGCATTCCATCGTGCCGGCGCTGGTGATGACGGGCCTGCAGCGCCAGCTCGGCGCCAAGCTGGCGTTCGAGCTGATCAGCCTAGGCCGGCTGCTAGGGGGGGAGGAGGCGCAGGCGGCGGGCCTGTTCAACCGTGTCGTGCCGCCCGGTCAGGTGCTGGAGGAGGCGCTGGGCATCGCGGATGCCTGGGCCGCTGCCATCCCGGCGGCGATGGCCGCGGCCAAGGGACTGTTCTACCGCGTGGCGGACCTGCCGTATGATGCCGCGATGGCTGCCGGGCGGGACGTGAACGCGTTAATGCGCGCCTTCCGCGAGGCGAGGGGATGACGCCGCTGGCCGGGGTCCGCGTGCTGGACTTCTCCCGCGTGCTCGCCGGGCCATTCGCGACGCAGATCCTGGCGGAGCTGGGCGCGGAGGTCACAAAGGTCGAGCGCCCGCGTACCGGAGACGAGTCCCGCGGGTTCGAGCCGCAGTTGCCGCATGGGGAGAGCGCCTACTTCTTTGCGCTGAACCGCGCCAAGCGGTCCATCACGCTGAACCTGAAAGCGCCCGAGGGCCAGCGGATCGCCCGCACCCTGGCGTCCCGCATGGACGTGGTGGTCGAGAACTTCCTGCCCGGCGAGATGGCCCGGCACGGCCTGGACTACGCCACACTGTTCGCACTCAACCCCGGCCTGATCTACGTGTCGAACACCGGCTTTGGCCAGACCGGCCCCTACCGGGACCGCAACGGCTACGACACGGTGTTTCAGGCGCTGTCCGGCGTCATGGCGCTGACCGGCCACCCGGATGCGCCGCCGGCCAAGGTCGGGCTGCCGTTCGCGGACCTGACCTCGGGCCTGTGGATCGCCATCGCCATCCTGACCGGGCTGATCGGACGCGGGGTCACCGGGCGGGGCTGCTACGTGGACCTCGCAATGATGGACGTGCAGACCAGCCTGCTCAGCATTGCCGCGGCCCGGCTGTTCGCCCTCGATGAAGACCCGCAGCGCATGGGGACGGAGCATCAGGGGCGCGTGCCCTCGGCTGCCTTCCAGTGCAGGGATGGCGGCTGGCTGCACATCAGCGGCAGCGACCAGCATTGGCTGGCGGTGTGCCAGGTGATGGGCCTGGACGCGCTGGCCGCCGACCCGGCCCTTGCGGACAACGCCGCCCGCGTGGCGCAGCGCGGGCGCATCATGGACGCGATGCGCGCCGCCGCCGCCGCGCGGGACCGCACCCCGCTCGCGGAGGCGCTGCGGTCCCGGGGCGTGCCGGCCGGGGAGGTGAACAGCGTGCGCGACATCCTGGACGACCCGCACATCCAGGCGCGCGGGATGGTCGAAGGGTTCGAGCATCCGACGGAGGGTGCCTTCCCCGCGCTCCGCAATCCCTTAAGATTTCAGGGCTTTGACAACCCGGCCACCGGCACGCCGCCGCTGCTGGGCGCGGACACCGACGCCGTGCTGGCCGCGGAACTGGGACTGGACCCCCCGGCCATCGCCGCCCTGCGTGCGGCCAGGGTGGTGTAGGATGGACCCCGTGCTGGTGCGCCGCGACGGCGCCACCGCCCGCGTGACCCTCAATCGGCCAGCCGCGCGCAACGCCCTGGACTTGCCGATGTGCCTGCTGCTGCGCGACGCCTTCGCCGCGCTGGATGGGGATGCGGACGTCTGTGTGGTGCTGCTGGACGCCGCCGGTCCCGTGTTCTGCGCCGGGGCGGACCTGAAGGAGCGGCAGGGCCGCGACGAGGCCTGGGTGCGCGGGCGCCGCCTGGCCGCCTTCGCCGCCTATGATGCCATCGAGCGGTGCAGCAAACCCGTCGTGGCCGTGGCGCATGGGGCGGTGGTCGGGTCGGGCGGGGAGATGGCGCTGGCCTGCGACTTCATCGTGGCCTCGCGCGCCGCCACGTTCCGCTTCCCGGAGCCGCAATGGGGCACTGTCGGCGCCACCCAGCGCCTGCAACGGGCCATCGGCAAGCGGCGCGCGAAGGAGATGCTGTTTACGGGCCGGGCGATGCCGGCTGACGAGGCTTACGGCCTGGGCCTGGTCGCGCGGCTTGCGGACGACGCTGCGGCGGCAGCCGACGAGGTTGCGGCAGCCATTGCCAAGGCGCCGTCGCTGGCCATGGCCCTGACAAAGCAGGCCGTGGATCTTGGCGAGGAGGTGGCGCTGGCGACCGGCATTCGCATCGAGCTGGCCGCCATCGAGCGCGTGCTGGCCGATGGCGGCTGGCGGCAGGGGGTGGAACGCTTTGCGCGCGAGGGCGGCAGCGGGGCCGGCGGCGACGTTGGCAGCACCCGAGCCGGCAGCACCGGTGCCCAGGCTAGCGCCCAAGTCGGCACGCGGGCCGGCAGCCTAGGCGAGGGCACCGATGGGACGGGAGCGTAGCATGGATCTTGCGGCAATGTGCCCATTGACCACCGCGGACACACTGGCCCGCGCCGCCGCTGCCGCACCGGACGTGGAGGCGGTCGTGGCCGCCGACGGGCGGATGACCTATGCCGAATTGGACCGGGAGGTCACGCATCTGCGCGCGGCGCTTGCGGCCGTGGGCATCGGCCACGGCGAGCACGTCGGACTGTGCCTGGGCAACGGCGTGCGCTGGGTGTCACTGTTCTTGGCGCTGGGATCGATGGGCGCCGTCACCGTGCCGGTCAACACCCGCTTTCGGGCAAAGGAGATGGCCTACGCGCTGCGCCAGTCCCGGGTGACCACCCTGTTCACCGTGGACCGGTTCCTGTCCACAGATTACCTGGCGATGCTGCGGAGCATCTGCCCGGCGCTCGACACCACACTGCCTGATCCCGCGCTGCCCGATCTGCGGCGCATAGTCATATTGGGCAATAATGCGCCCGGGGGCAGCGGCACTGGAGGCGACGTTGCCGGTCGTGACAGCCCTGGGGCGGCTGCGGGCGTCGCTTCACCAGGCAAGGCGTTGGAAAGCGGCCAGCCCGGCGGTGCCGTCAGCTTCAGCCGGTTCCGTTCTGGCGCCGGCCAGCCGGTTGCTTCCACCTGCACCCGGGATGACGTGCTGCTGATCCAGTACACGTCCGGCACCACCTCCTTTCCCAAAGGCGTCATGCTCACCCACGCCAACATGCTGGCCAACGCCTGGGTGTCTGGCGGGCGCATCGGCTTCCGCGTGGCCGACCGTTACCACTCCGCCCGCCCATTCTTCCACGTGTCCGGCAGCACGCTATCCGTACTGTCCGCGCTGCAGCATATGGTCACGCTGGTGACGATGGACCGGTTCGAGCCCGAGGCGGCGCTACAGCTGATGGAGCAGGAGCGCTGCACCCACTTCTCCGGCAACGACACGATGGCGCTGATGCTGCTGAACCATCCCAGCCGGGCGCATCGGCACTTGCACCTGCGCGGCGCCTGGGCCGCCGCCTCCCCGGCCATCATGCGGCGCATCATCCATGAGCTGGGCGCGCGCGAATGCGTGGCCGGCTACGGGCTGTCCGAGGCCTCCCCCAACATCGCCCAGTCCTGCTGGTGGGAGCCGGAGGACGTCCGCATCGCCTCCCGGATGCGTCCGCAGCCCGGCGTCGAGGTCCGCATCCTGACCGCGGACGGGGCGCCGTGCCCGCCCGGCGAACCCGGCGAAATCAGCGTGCGCGGCTGGAACGTGATGCGGGGCTACTGGGACAAGCCGGCGGAGACGGCTGCCGCCTTGTCCCCCGATGGCTGGCTGCTCACCGGCGACCTGGGCCGGCTGGGCACGGACGGGCGCCTGGAGTTCCTGGGCCGCGCCAAGGACATCGTCCGCGTCGGCGGCGAGAACGTCTCCCCTGCGGAGGTCGAGGACATGCTGCACCGCCACCCGGGCGTGCGCCAGGCTGCCGTGGTGGGCGTGCCCGACCCCCGGCTGATGGAGGTGGTCGCCGCCTTCGTCATCCCGAACGAAGGGGCGGCGTGCGCGCCGGCTGAGGTGATCGAGTGGTGCCGCGGGCACATGGCGGGCTTCAAGGTGCCGCGCCACGTCTGGGTGGTCGAGGACTTCGAGGCGATCGGCATGACTGCCAGCAGCAAGGTGCAGAAAAAGCCGCTGGCCGCCCATGCGCGCAAGCTGCTGGGGATGGCGGGATGAGGATCGAAACCGCCGTTACGCGCCTGCTGGGCATCGACCTGCCCGTGTTGCAGGCCGGGATGTCCTGGGCGTCGTCCTGCGCCGCGTTGCCGCTGGCCGTGTCGCGGGCAGGAGGCTTGGGCGTGATCGGCGCCGGGCCGATGCGGAGGGAAGACTTGGCGCGCGTGATCGGCGAGGTTCGGGCCGGGACGGACCGGCCTTTCGGCGTCAACCTGCCGCTCTACCGGCAGGGCGCTGACGAGGTGATGGATCTGCTGCTTGAGCGGCGCATCCCGGTCCTGATCGCCTCGCAGGGTGGGCCTCGGCGCTACCTGGACCGGTTCAAGGCCATTGGCACGGTCTGCCTGCACATGGTGGCAGGCGTGGACCATGCGCGCAAGGCGGCGGAGGCCGGGGTGGATGGGTTGGTTGTCGTCGGCGGGGAGGCTGGCGGCCATCCGCCGGCGGAACTGGTGTCCACGCTGGTGGTGGTCCGGGCCGTTGTGCGTGCGCTGGGGGATCGGGTGCCGGTGGCGGCCTCCGGAGGGTTCGCGGACGGGGCGGGGCTGGCCGCTGCCCTGGCGCTGGGGGCGGGGGCGGTCAACTTCGGCACTCGCTTCATGGCGACGCCAGAGGCTGGGGTGCATAGATCGTACAAGGATGCGGTGCTTGCGGCCGGGGTCGCGGACACCCGGACGGTCGGGCGCGGGTTGGGCATGATCCGGACGCTGGCCAACCCGTTCGCTGAGCGGATGCTTGCGCTGGAGGCGGCCGGTGCCGGGCTGGAGGAGCGCAAGGCCGCGTTCGGCGCCGGGTCGCTGAAGATGGCGGCGCTGGATGGGGACATGGTGGAGGGCAAGGTGGAGGCCGGCCAGTCCGCGGGGCTGGTGAACGACCTGGTTCCGGCGGGCGAGCTGGTGCGGCGGATCGCGCAGGAATACCTGGACGCCGTGGGCCGGATGCCCCGCCTTTCCTAGCAGCCCTGCGCAGCCTTGTGCGGCAGCCCCGGATGGCCTGCCCCGGACCGCCCTGGCAGTGCCTCCCCGGCGAGGACCCATGATGCAGGAGAGACGGACATGCGGAGCCTACTATGGACCTTGGCCGTGGCGGTGGCCCTAACCAGCCCTGCTTATGCCGAGCGCAGCCGGGCGCTGGTGCAGGCCGGCGCGGCTGACATCGAAGTCATCCAGGAGGGCGCCGGGCCGCTGGTCGTCATGCTGCCGTCCCGCGGGCGGGACTCCGAAGATTATGACGCGGTCGCCGCTGCCATCGCCGCCCGCGGCTACCGCGTCTTGCGCCCACAGCCCCGCGGGATGCACCACAGCACCGGGCCAATGGATGAGCTGACGCTGCACGACTTCGCCCATGACATTGCCGCGGTGATCGAGGCCCAGCACGCCGGCCCCGCCGTCATCATCGGCCACGCTTACGGCAATTGGGTCGCGCGCATGACGGCGGTGGACCACCCGGCGCTGGTCCGCGGCGTCGTGTTGGCAGCCGCCGCCGCCAAGTCCTACCCGCCGGGGCTGAGCGAGGCCGTCACCCGCTCCGCCGACCCAGCGGTGCCGGAGGCGGAGCGTCGGCGCTACCTGGAAATGGCGTTCTTCGCACCGGGGCACGATCCCTCGGCCTGGCTGACCGGCTGGTATCCCGCCGCCAGCATCAGCCAGCGCGACGCCGCCGCTCGGACCGCTCAATCCGAGTGGTGGGCGGGCGGCACGGTGCCGCTGCTGGACCTGCAGGCCGGCGACGACCCGTTCAAGCCCGCCGCCAGCCGCACCGAGCTGAAGGACGAGTTCGGGGAGCGCGTGACCATCGCCGTGATCCCCGGCACGCGCCATGCGCTGCTGCCGGAGGCGCCAGATGCGGTGGCCGAAGCCGTCGTGGCGTGGACGCGCGGGCTGCCGTGATGCCGACTTGCCCGGCGGCCTCTTCCTTGCGCGCGCCCTTCCAGTGCATCAGCATGTTATTCCGCAATGAGAGGGCAGAGGCGATGTTCCGAAGGACGATCCTGGCTTGTGCGGCGGCAGCGGCGCTCTTTGCGGCCTGGGCAGGCCCGGCCACGGCGCAACAGACCCTCCGGGTCGGCGCTACCCCGACTGGGATGCCGTTCACCTTCCTGGACACCAAGACCAACACTATCCAGGGCATGATGGTGGACCTGATCACCGCAGTGGCAGAGGAGAACGGCCTCAAGGCCGAAATCCAGCCGATGCAGTTTTCGACGCTGGTGCCCGCGCTCACGACCAGCAAGCTGGACGTGGTGTCCGCCGCCATGCTGATCACGCCGGTGCGCCAGCAGGTGATCGACTTCAGCACGCCCGTCTACACCTACGGCGAGGGCCTGGTGGTGCCCGCCGCCGACAAACGTGACCTGGTGGACGCCAAAGAGCTGGCGGGCGGCACCGTCGGCGCTCAGGTTGGCACCGCCTATGTCGAGCCGCTGAAGAAGCTCGGCGTGTTCGCCGACGTGAAGGTCTATGACACCTCGCCGGACATCCTGCGTGACGTGAGCGCGGGGCGGCTGCAGGGCGGCTTCGCCGACTTTCCCATCGTCGCCTATGCCATCGGCCAGGGGACTTGGCCCGGCCTGCGCCTCGTGCGCTCCTACAAGCCGATGGTCGTCGGCTCCATCGGCATCGCCGTCCGCAAGGACGAGCCGGAGCTGCTGGTGAAGATCAACGCCTCGCTGGACCGGATGCGCGGGGACGGGCGCCTTAAGGCGATCCTGGACAAGTGGGGCCTGTAGCCGCGGCGCCGTGGCCGCCTTCCTGTCCGACGCGCGGGAGTTCCTGCCGATCCTGCTGTCGGGCATGTGGCTGACGATCCTGGTCGCGCTGGGGTCGCTGCTGCTGTCCACCGTGCTGGGCCTGGGCTGGGTGCTGCTGCGGGTGTCCGGCGTGCGCTGGCTGGCCGCGGCCAGCCTCGTCGCCATCAACCTGATCCGCGGCGTGCCGATCATCGTCATCCTGTTCTATGTTTATTTCGTTATGCCCGACCTCGGCCTGTCACTCAGCGCCTTGCAGGCGGCGGTCCTGGGCCTGGGAGTCGCCTACTCCGCCTATCAGGCCGAGAATTTCCGCGGCGCCATCGAGGCGGTCGATGCCGGGCAGCTTGAGGCGGCGTCGTCCATCGGCATGGGCTGGTGGCTGTCCATGCGGCGGGTGATCCTGCCGCAGGCCCTGCGCGTGGCGCTGCCGGGCTTCGGCAACGTGTGCGTGATGATGCTGAAGGACAGCTCGCAGGCGTCCACCATCACCGTGGCCGAGTTGGCGCTGCAAGGGAAGCTGATCGCCTCCTCCACCTTCAAGAACACCACCGTGTTTACCCTGGTGGCGCTGCTTTACCTGTGCATGAGCCTGCCGCTGATCCTAATGGTGCGCCGGCTGGAGCGGCGGGCGGCCCAGCCATGACCCCGGCGCGATGATCGAGCTTACGGACGTCCACAAGAGCTTCGGCGCCAACCCCGTCCTGCGCGGCATGACCGCGCGCGTGGACGCCGGGGAGGTCGTGTGCATCATCGGACCCTCGGGGTCCGGCAAGAGCACCCTGCTGCGCTGCGTGAACGGGCTGGAGCGGTATGACAGCGGCAGCATCACGATCGAGGGCCGCCGGGTCGATCCCGCACACCGCTCCATCCGTAAGGTGCGGACGCAGGTGTCCATGGTGTTTCAGCGCTTCAACCTGTTCCCGCACCGTACCGCGCTGGAGAACGTGACAGAGGGGCCGATTCACGTCCTGCGCGAAGCACCCGCCGCCGCCGCGGAGCACGGCCGCCACCTGCTGGCCCGGGTCGGCCTGGCCGGGCGGGAGGATGCGCGCCCTGCCCAGCTCTCCGGCGGGCAGCAGCAGCGCGTCGCCATCGCCCGGGCACTGGCGATGCGGCCCAAGGCCATCCTGTTCGACGAGCCGACTTCGGCCCTGGACCCGGAGCTGGTCGGCGACGTGCTGCAGGTGATGCGCTCCCTGGCCGATGAGGGCATGACGATGGTGGTGGTCACGCACGAGATGGCTTTCGCCCGGGAGGTCGCCGACCGCGTGCTGTTCATCGACGGCGGCCTGATCGTCGAGCACGGCCCGGCGCGCGACGTGCTGGGCCGCCCGCAGCATCCCCGCACGCAGGACTTCCTGCGCCGTGTGCTCAACCCGCTCTAACAGGGGCGCTCATGGCTGAACCTTTCCCGCTCGCGCCCTCGCTCTGGGCCGCCACCGCCCCGTCCGCCCCGCACACGCCGCCGCTGGTGGAGGATGTGCAGGCCGACGTGTGCATCATCGGCGGCGGC
>JAABUQ010006293.1_pt1 | contig 18123 bp, 15 predicted proteins | sample 5560001 | NCBI WGS metagenome assembly JAABUQ01 (sample SAMN10711888, study PRJNA513371) | rock metagenome | isolation source: Antarctica rocks | place: Antarctica: Victoria Land, Finger Mt nord | collected 2015-12-18
TTCGGCGCGGCCGGCACGGGCACGCTGACGTTCTACGCCGGCTCCGGCAACGACATCATGGGGCTGGGACAGGGCACCAACCTGGTCACGCTTGGGTCAGGGCACGATACGGTGTTCGCCAACACGGGCACGACTGGAGTCTCGACCATCACCGCCGGTGCAGGCTCGGCCGACATCGGCCTGGGCGGCAAGTCGGTGGACCTAGTCATCGGGCCGGCATCCACGCCGCACACATTGGCCTTGTACAACTTCGTGCCGGGTGCGGACATGATCACCTTGTCGGGCCTTGCGCCGGCGGCGGGGGCGAACGCACTCGCGACGCAGGCTGTCAACAGCGGCTCGACCGTGCTGAGCATCGACAACAGCACCACCGTGATCCTGGTCGGGGTCACGCATGCCGCTCAGGGCCTGTTCGGCTGATGCGGGCAGGCGCCTAGCTCCGCCAGCGTTACGCCATGGCGGACCGCCTCCCCATGCAAGGCAGCGCCCAGACAAATCCATTGCGGAGGACAGGCCGCTGAAGCTGTCCGGCTGCCAAGTCAAAACCGTCCCGCCGAACCTGAGGCGGAGCGGGCCAGCACGACGGGGTTCCCCACCCCGATCAAGTGCGGCACAATGCGGCGCAGATTGTTAGTTTAAGTTTGCGATTTTCGGATATCTCGTTTCCTTGTTGAGACGCCTGCAAAAAAGGGTACTCTTGCACACCGCTGGCATCCGCCATCGCGGGCCAAAGCTGCGACGGTTGGCCTGATCAAGAGTGGAAAACAGGCATGGCGTTCGTAACCGTTAACTCAGGCCAAACTGTCACTGGCCATTATGCCGTCGACGAATATTTTCAGGTGTATTCGGGGGGAACTGCAACTGCCACGACCGTTGGGGCAGGTGGATTCCTGCAGGTTTTTACGGGCGGCAGCGCAACTGGAACGATCGTCAGCGACTCGGGCTTTGAGATACTGATGAGCGGCGGATACGACAGCGGCGCGACGGTGAACTACGGCGGCTTCCTGGATGTGTTTGCGGGCGCAATGGACAGCGGCGCGACGGTGAGTTCTGGCGGCTTCCTGGATGTGTATGCGGGCGCGACGGCAAGCGGCACCGTCATCAGCAAAGGGGCGTTCGTCATGGTGACGGGCGGCACCATCAGCAATGCGGTGGTGAGTGCCGGCGCCTATGTCGACGTCTCGAAGGGCGGCATGTTGACGGGCGCGACATTCCAGCCTGGCGCAGAGGCCGACTTCGCCGACATCCCCTACTCCGTCAACGCCACGGCGACGCTGAACGCCGCAACGGACATCCTCATGATCACGGGGGGCGGCACGACCAGCACGGTTCAGCTTGCCGGGGACTACACGGGCGATACGTTCAGCCTGTCCTCTGATTTCGGCATCCTCAATTTTGGCCAGGGTCCGGCTGGCACCAACATCACCGTCAATGCAGCTAGCATTGGTACAGGCGACACCAGCACAGGCGTAACAGGCGTCACCGTCACGCTCACGGGACAGAACAACACGGCCAACATCGCCAGCGGCAACGTGACCACGAATGGCGGCTCGACCAACACAATCATTCTGGGCGCCGGGTCTTGTTCCGTCACGGGCAGCGGCCAGGATGCCATCTTTGGCGGCGCTGGGCCGGACCTTATCCTCACCGGCGGGGGTGACATCGTGGTCGGCGGCACCGGCGCGCTGACCTACGTTGCAGGCGCTGGCAACAGCGTCATCTTTGCCGGCACAGGCGGCCTGACCTACACGGGCAACCAGGCCTACGACATCGTAGTCGGCAGCGGCAATGCCATCAACGTGCAGGGCGGCACCGGCGGCGGGCAGTATTTCGGCGGCGGCAACAGCACGATCACCGCTGGCACGGGCGCGCAGGCCATCTTGGTGGGCGGCAACGGGGACAAGCTCTATTCGGCCGGCGGCGCAGGCGACCTGTTCGGCGCCGAGGCGTCCGGCGATCTGCTGATGTCCGGCGCGGCCAGCACCGGAGACGACGTGTTCTTCGGCGCGGCCGGCACGGACACGCTGACATTCATCGCCGGGTCGGGCAACGACATCATGGGGCTGGGCCAGGGCACGAACCTGGTCACGCTGGGGTCAGGGCACGACACGGTGTTCGCCAACACCGGCACGACCGGGCTCTCGACCATCACCGCCGGCAGCGGATCGGCTGACATCGCCATGGGTGGCGCCTCAGTGGACCTGGTCCTCAACGCGCAGCCGTTTGGAACGCTGCCGCACGACTTCGCCCTTTACAACTTCGTGCCCGGCGCCGACCGGATCACCCTGGTAGGCTTCACACGCGGTACATCCTTTGTCCAAACCGTTGCCAATGGTTCGCTGACGCTGACCTTCTTCGACAGCACCCGGGTGACGTTGATCGGGATCACGCACTTGGACCCAAGCGTCATAGGCTAACGTCCGCGGACCTTCGGTTTCGAAGATCCCGTCCTCATCGCACCGCAAGTGCAGCCCGCGGTGATGCTGTCCTCAGATGAAGACCCAAATGCTGCGTCCACCAAGTGGAGGGACCAACCCTACTCCGCCGGCTGCTGCACCACGTCCACCGGCTCCCCCCGCCGTGCGCCCGGCCCCTGGCCAGCCTGCGGCACCGGCGCATCCCGCGGCGTCAGCACCCGGCGGAACAGCCGCGCCGTCCCGCGCGACGCATCATCCATCAGCGTGTAGAACGACGGCACGAACACCAGGCTCAGCACCGTCGAGACCAGCAGCCCGCCGATCACCCCGATCGCCATCGGCGCCCGGAACTCGCCGCCCTCTCCCAGCCCCAGCGCGCTCGGCACCATGCCGGCCACCATGGCGATGGTGGTCATCACGATCGGCCGCGCCCGCTTGCGCCCGGCGTCGATGATCGCCTCCACCCGGTCCATCCCCGCCGCCCGCCGCTCGATGGCGAAGTCCACCAGCATGATGGCGTTCTTGGTGACGATGCCCATCAGCATCAGCACGCCGATCACCACCGGCATCGAAATGGGGTTGCCCGTCACCAGCAGCGCCAGGATCACCCCGCCCAGGCTCAGCGGCAGCGACAGCAGGATGGTGATGGGCTGGAACACGTTCTGGAACAGCAGCACCAGCACGCCCAGCACGATGGTCAGCCCGGCCCCCATCGCCAGCCCGAACGAGGAGAACACCTCCGCCATCACCTCCGCGTCGCCGCCGTTCTGGATGCGGACTCCGACCGGCAGGTGCTGCGCCTCCGGCAGGGCGTAGATCGCCTTCAGCGCATCCCCCAACACCACGCCCGGCTGCAGGTCGGCCCCCAGCACCACCCGGCGCACCCGATCATACCGCTCCACGCTGCTAGGCCCCTCGCCCAGCGACACGTCAGCCACCGCCAGCAACGGCACGGCCAGCCCGGTCGCGCCCTGCACCGTCAGCGACTCGATGGCGCCGAGGTCGCCACGCAACGCGGTATCGACCTGCACGCGGATCGGGATCAGCCGGTCGCCGGAGCGGAACTTCGCCAGGTTGGCCGGCACGTCGCCGATGGTGGCGATGCGCACGGCGTCGCTGATCGCAGCCGTACTGACGCCGAACCGCGCGGCCTCGTCACCCCGCGGCGTCACGCGGATTTCCGGCCGGTCCGACCCGGCGCTGGGCGCGACGTTGCCAAAGCCCGGCAGCCGGCGCATCGCCCCCTCCAGCCCCGCCACCGCATGGTCCAGCGCAACGGGATCATCGCCCAGGATGGTGACCGACAGCTCGCGCTCCCCCCGGTCGTTCACGTACCAGCCGCGCACGTCGGGCAGCCCGGCCAGGCGCCGGGTCAGCTCGGCCTCGACCTGCTTCTGCGTGCGGCTGCGAGCGTCCTTGCCGACAAGGTTGACAATCATCTTGGCCCGGCGGATCTCCGCCCCCGCCCCGGTCGGCGTCGTGCCGCCCACGACGAACACCGTCGTCACCTCCGGGATGCGCCGGAACTCCTTGGCAACGCGGTCCGTGGTGGCGCGGGTGTCGGCCAGGGTGGATCCCGGCGGTAGCTCGATGGACAGCACCACCCGGCTCTCGTCCGGCGGCGGGATGAAGCCGGTCGGCAGCAGCGTCGTCGAGTAGATCGACACCACGAACGCCAGCAGCCCCGCCAGGAGCGTCAGCCCGCGCCGCCGCAGCGTGGCCTGCAAGAAACGCGTATAGGCCCGCATGATCCAGCCGTCCCGCTCGTCATGGGCCGCCACCGGGCGCATTAGGTAGGCCGCCATCAACGGCGTGATCAGCCGCGCCACCAGCAGCGACGCCAGCACGGCCGCCGCCACCGTCAGCCCGAACTGCTTGAAGAACTGCCCGGCGATCCCCCCCATGAAGCTGACCGGCGAGAACACCGCGATGATGGTGCAGGTGATGGCGATCACCGCCAGGCCGATCTCGTCCGCCGCCTCCACCGCGGCCTCGAACGGGCGCTTGCCCATACGCATGTGCCGGACGATGTTCTCGATCTCGACGATGGCGTCGTCCACCAGGATGCCCGTCACCAGCGTCACCGCCAGCAGGCTGACGAAGTTGAGCGAGAACCCCATGATCTGCATGGCCGCGAACGCCGGCAGCACCGACAGCGGCAGCGCCACCGCCACCAGCAGCGTCGCCCGCCAGTTGCGCAGGAACAGCAGCACCACGATGGTCGCCAGCACTGCGCCCTCGATCAGGCCGTGCATCGCCGAAAGGTAGTTGCCCCGGGTGGAGCGCACGCTGTCATCGATCAGCGTGTATGCGACCTCCGGGTGCGCCTGGTTCAGCTTGCTCAGCCGCTCCTGCACCGCGTCGGCCACGCTCACGTCGCTGGCGCCCTTGGCCCGGTAGATGGCGAACGACACCACCGGCGTCGCCCCGTCCATGCGGGCGAAGTCGCGCGGCTCCTCATAGCTGTCCTCGATCTGGGCCACGTCGGACAGCCGCGCCTCGCGCCCGCCGGGCAGCACCAGGCGGGTCACAGCCAGGCCGTCAATGGTGCGGGCGCCGGCCAGGGTGCGGATCGCCTGCTCCTGCGTGCCAAGCTCGCCGCGCCCACCGGACAGGTCGGCGCTGGTGGCGGCAAGCTGCTTGTTCACGTCGCCCGCCGTGATGCCCAGGGCGGCCAGGCGGTCCGGGTCCAGGCTGACGCGGATTTCGCGCGTGACGCCGCCGATGCGCTGCACCCGGCCAACGCCGCGCACGCCTTGCAGCTCGCGCAGCACGGTGTCGTCGATGAACCAGGACAGCCCCTCCAGGGTCATGCCCGGCGCGGTGGCGGCGAAGGTCTGGATGCTCTGGCCCACGATGTCGATGCGCTCGACCACCGGCTCGTCGATGCCGCGCGGCAGGTCGGAGCGTATCTTGCTGACCGCGTCGCGCACGTCGTTCAGCGCGCGGTCGCTGCTGACCTCCAGGCGCAGCTCCGCCACCGTCTGGCTGCTGCCGTCGGTGACGCTGCTCTGCAGGTGCTTCACGCCGGACACGTTGGCGATGGCGTCCTCGACCCGCTTCGTCACCTGGCTTTCCAGCTCGCCGGGGGCGGCGCCGGGCTGCGTCACGGTGACGGCGACGATGGGGATGTCGATGTTGGGCGTGCGGGTGATGGGCAGCATGTTGAACCCGACCAGGCCCAGCAGCAGCAGCACCGCGAACAGCACGATGGGCGGGATCGGGTGGCGGATCGCCGCGCCGGAGATGTTGAACGCCATGCGGCTACTCCGCCTTCGCGCTGGTCTGGTCGGCGGCGGCCACGGCGGTCACGCGGTCGCCGCCGCGGATGAAGGTGCCGGAGACGGCGACGACGGCATCGCCCTCCTGCAGCCCGCTGGTGATCTCGGCCTGGCCGCCGCCGCGCAGGCCGACCTGGACCTTGCGGGTCTCCACCAGGCCGTCCCGCACCACCTGGATCACCGCGCCGTCCGGCTGGAACAGCACGGCGGACAGCGGGGCCAGTACGCCCTCGTGCCGCGCGACCTCGACCGAGGCACGGGCGAAGCTGCCGATCACCAGGCCACCTTGCGCATCGACCGCCACGCGCACGCGGCCGAGGCGGGTGGTGCGGCTCACCTCCGGCGACACCAGGCGGACCCGACCGGCGCGAGGGCCGCCCACGGTGGTGATCGCGGCGGGCTGGCCGGGGCGCAGCTTGGCCAGGGAGACCTCGGGCACGTCGGCCTCCAGCTCCACCGCGTCGTCCTGGATGATACGGAACAACGGGTCGCCGGCGCCCATCACCACGGCGCCCTGCCGGGCGATGCGGCGGCTGATTCGGCCGGCCACCGGGGCGCGCAGGTCGGTGCGGGCCAGGCGGACCAGCAGCTCGCGCCGTTGGGCGTCGGCCAGGGCGCGGTCGGCCTCGGCGACGCGCAGCAAGTTGGTGGCGGCATCGAACCGGGCCGTGGCGCCACCGGCGGCGGCCTGGCGCTGCTCGAAAGTCTCGCGGGAGGCGTTGCCGCCGGTCAGCAGGTCGCGGGTGCGGGCCAGGGCGAGGTCGGCCTGCACGCGGTTGGCCTGCGCCTCGGCGATGGAGCTGCGGGCCTGGGCGATGGCGGCGTCGGCGCGGGCGACCTGCGCGGCATTCTGCTCCACGGTGGCGTCCAGCACGTCGCGCGACAGCCGGGCCAGGACCTGGCCGGCGGTGACGAGGTCGCCTTCTTCGGCCAGGATCTCGGTGATCGCCAGGCCCTCGACCTGCGGACTGACGAGCACCTCCTCGCGCGGGACCAGGGTGCCGGTCAGCACGGCGGTTTCGGCGATGGAGCCGTGGGTGGCGCGGGTGACGGTGACGGCGGGAGGCGTCGGCTCGGCAGGGGGAGGCGCGGCGCCCGCTAGGCACAGCAGCAGGACCGCGGCCATCCTTCTCCCCCCGGGCTTGGACCGCGAAGCGGACCAAGGCCGGGATGAGGGAACCTTGCTGGCTGAGCAGAGCATCGTTGACCGCCGGCGGAGCAGGGCTGTCATGGGCCAAGAGCCCCGCCGCAAGACCTCTTCACCCCGGCCCTCTCCCAGCGGGAGCAGGCGGCAGACTGGCATCGGCATCATGCCCCCCGTGGCCGCAGGAAGCGGCGCAGCAGCAGTTGCAGCACCGGGCGGAAGCGGGCGGCAGTCAGGGTCGGGTCCAACGCCTGGTGCACCACCAGGCCATCGCCCATCGCCATGATCAGTTGACACGCCGTCTCCACGTCCAGATCGGGATCGACGGAGCCACAGGCCTGGCCGCGCCGCAGGGCGGACACCACGGCGGCCCGGGCCTCGCGGATGTTGCGGTCGAACATGGCGTGCACGTCGGGGTTCCGCAGCGCCTCCGCCATGGTCTCCGCCGCCAGCGCCGCCTGCGGGCCGGCGAGCAGCTCCTCCAGCGTGTCGATGCCGATGCTGGCCAGCGCCTCCACCGGATCGTCCGCGGTGGCCATGCGCTCGAAGAAGGCGGCATGCTTGGCACGCTCGGCCTCCGCGATGGCGGCGATGATGGAGACCTTGCTGGGAAAATACCGGTACACGGCACCAGGGCTCATGCTGGCCTCGCTGCAGATCTCGTGCATCGACGCGCCATGGAAGCCGGACCGGGCGAAGCAGGCCACCGCAGCCTCCAGGATGCGTTGGCGGGGCGGGACGTGCGAGGTATCCAACAAGTTTCCATCCAATGCGAATGAACATTCACTTGCGCTGCCGTGGCCCATTGTCAAGCACCGCTGCTTGCCTGCTACCATCGCATCGCAACCCTGGAGCAGCACGATGCCGGACGACGCCGACCTGATTGCCGCCGCTGCCGCGCTCGGCATCCCGCTCGACCAGGCCTGGTGCGACGCCGTGCGCTTCCACCTGGACTTGAGCCTCGCCGCCGCCCGCCTGGTGGCCGAGCTCCCCCTGCCGGACGATGCCGACCCGGCGCCGGTGTTCACGGCATGACCGCCCGGCTGACCGACTGGATGACGGCGGGCGAGGTCGCGGACGCCGTGGCCACACGCCGGGTCCGCGCGGTAGACGCGGTCGCCGATGCCTTCACCCGGATCGAGCAGGGCCGGCCGCTCAACGCCGTCACCGAGATCGTCGTTGACCGCGCCCTCGCCCGTGCCGAGGCGGTCGATGCCGGCGCCGTCCAGGGACCGCTGGCCGGCGTGCCGTTCGCGGTGAAGAACCTGTTCGACGTCGCCGGCCTGCCCACCCGCGCCGGCTCCCGCATCAACCGCACCCGTGCGCCGGCCGCGGCGGACGCGACGGCGGTGGCGCGGATGGAGGCAGCCGGAGCCATCCTGGTCGGCACGCTGAACATGGGCGAATACGCCTACGACTTCACCGGCGAGAACGCGCACGACGGCGCCTGCCGCAACCCGCACGACCCCACGCACATGGCGGGCGGGTCGTCCAGCGGCTCCGGCGCGGCGGTCGCGGCCGGGCTGGTGCCCCTGACGTTGGGATCGGACACCAACGGCTCCATACGCGTGCCGGCGTCGCTGTGCGGGGTGTTCGGGCTGAAGCCCACCTATGGCCGGCTGTCGCGTGCCGGCACGTTCCCGTTCGTGTCCAGCCTGGACCACATCGGGCCGCTGGCGCGCTGCGTGGACGACTTGGCGCTGGCCTACCACGCCATGCTCGGGCCGGACCCGGCCGACCCCGTCTGCACAGACCGTCCGGCCGACCCGCATCCCGGCGAAGGCATCGGCGGCCTGCGGATCGCCGTGGCGGGCGGATACTTCCGGGCCAATGCCGGACCGGAGGCGCTGGCTGCGCTGGGCCAAGTCGCCGCCGCGCTGGGCGCCACGGCCGAGGTCGAGCTGCCCGAGGCCGCCCGCGCCCGCGCCGCCGCCTATGTCATCACCACGGTCGAGGGCGCGGCCCTGCACCTGGACCGCCTGCGCACCCGGCCCGGCGAGTTCGACCCCGACGTGCGCGACCGCCTGATCGCCGGCGCCATGGTGCCCGGCGCCTTCTACGCCCGCGCGCAACGCTTCCGGCGCTGGTACCGGGACCAGGTGCTGGCGCTGTTCGCCGGGTGGGATGCGATCCTGGCGCCGGCCACGCCCTGCACCGCGCCGGGGATCGGGGAAAAGACGATGCTGCTGGCGGGGCAAGCCGTGCCGGTCCGCGCCATGATGGGCGTGCTGACGCAGCCCATCTCGTTCATCGGCCTGCCCGTCGTCACCGTTCCCCTCGTCGCCAGCACGTCGCCGGGCCTGCCCATCGGGGTGCAGATCATCGCCGCACCCTGGGCCGAGGCGACGGCGCTGCGGATCGCCCGGCACCTGGAAGCCGTGGACGCCGTGCGCGCCCCGCGTCCGCCGGCGGTGGCGGCATGACGCCCGCCGACGGCGCCGGCATGACGGAGATCAACCTGCCGGACGTGGTCGCAGAGGTCGCGGCGGCCTTCGCCCGCTACGAGGCCGCGCTGGTGTCCAACGATGTGGCGACGCTGGATGCGCTGCTCTGGGAGAGCGCGCACACCATCCGCTACGGCATCGCCGAGGTCCTGTATGGGTCCGCCGAGATCCACGCGTTCCGCGCCGGCCGCCCTTCTGCCGGGCTGGCGCGCAGCCTGGAACGCACCGTGATCACCACCTTCGGCCGTGACGCCGCCACCGCCAGCACCCTGTTCCGCCGTACGCCCGGCAAGCTGGGACGGCAGATGCAGACCTGGATACGCCTGCCGGAGGGCTGGCGCGTGGTGGCGGCGCATGTCAGCGTCGTGGAGGGATGAGCATCACGGCCACCGCCGTTTTACGGATTAGGGTTTAGGAAGCATTAACCCGCTGCGTCCCGGCCCGCTTGCGCGACGTGGCCGCCAGCACCAGCAGCCCGGCCGCGGCTGACAGCAGGCTTCCAACGAACACCGCCAGCTTGACCTCGTCACCCCGCGCCGCGCCGCGGAAGGCGAGGTCGCCGATGAACAGGCTCATGGTGAAGCCGATGCCGCACAGCACGGCGCCGCCATAGAGTTGCGGCAGGCTGACACCGCTAGGCAGCCGGGCCAGGCCGAGCCGCGATGCCGCCATGACCGCGCCGAACACGCCAAGCTGCTTGCCCAGGAACAGCCCCAGCGCCGTGCCGATGGCCAGCCGGTCCGTCCATGCCCCCGCCGGAAGGGTATCGAACCGCAGTCCCGCGTTGGCCAGGCCGAACAGCGGCAGGATCGCATAGGCCACCCACAGCCCCAGCCGGTGTTCCAGCACCTGCGCGGGCGCACGCCGCTCTCCGGGCCGCTCGCGCATCGGCACCACGAAAGCCAGCGCGACGCCGGACAGCGTGGCATGGATGCCGGACGCGAACACCAGCCCCCACAGCGCCGCGCCGCCCAGCAAGTAGGGCCACAGCCGCCGCACCCCGGCCCGGTTCAGCCCAAGCAGCCCCAGCCACACCAGTGCCGCCCCGCCCAGCTCCCACCCGTTCAACCCGTGCGAGTAGAACAGCGCGATCACCACGATGGCGCCCATGTCGTCCAGGATGGCCAACGCCGTCAGGAACACCTTCAGCCCGACCGGCACCCGGCTGCCCAGCACCGCCAGCACGGCGAGCGCAAACGCGATGTCGGTGGCGACCGGCACCGCCCAGCCGCGCAGCGCCGCCGGATCGTGCCAGTTCAGCGCCACCAGGATCAGCGCCGGCACCGCCATGCCGCCCAGCGCGGCCAAGCCGGGCGCGGCCAGGCGGGCGGGGGAGGCCAGCTCGCCCTGCGTGATCTCCCGCCGCAGCTCCAGCCCGACCAGCAGGAAGAACACCGCCATCAGCCCGTCATTGATCCAGACCAGCACGGTCTGGTGCAGCAGGGGCATGTCGCGCAGGGCACGGTAAGCCCCGCCGGCTGGGGAGTTGGCCCAGATCAGCGCGGCAATGGCGGAGACGATCAGCACGGCGCCGCCTGCGGCCTCGGCGCGCAGGAAGCCCAGCAGGGCGGCGAAACGCAGCCGGGTCGCCTCATTCTTGATCAAGGTCTTGACGGGTTGCAGCACAGCGGCTCCCTGGCCTCGGCATCGGAGGCGCGGCTTGGGCAACGCTGCCCTGGCCGCTACGTTGCAGTGCGAAAGAAAGGGACCTTATGCCGCCACCTGCGCCGGCTCAACGGCCGCAGCCGCACGACTCCGGGAACGCTGGGCAGCTCTGGCTGGATGCGGTGCGCTGCGGGGACTTCCATGCCGCATGGGCCGTGAGCGACGCCGTGCTGGCGGCGCGCGATTCGGCTACCCGGGACGACCCGCGCCTACCCTACCACCTGCGCTGGGTGTGGGACGGGCGGGATCCCACCGGGCGGCAGGTGCTGGTCCGCTGCTACCATGGCCTGGGCGACACCTTGCAGTTCTGCCGCTTCCTGGCCCTTTTGCGCCCGCGTGTGGCCGGGCTGACGCTGGAGGTGCAGCCAGAGTTGCTGGGCCTGCTCCACGACCTGCCGGGACCAGACCGCATAACGCCATTCGACCTGGACAGGCCCAGCCCGGAGTCCGAATGCGACGTGGAGATCATGGAGCTGCCGCACCTGCTGCGGACCGCCCCGGGTCCGGCGCCCTACTTGTCCGCCACGCCATTGCCCCGTCCGGCGCCGGGCCGGCTGGTGGGGGTATGCTGGCAGGCCGGCGGTTGGGACCCGGGTCGGTCGCTGCCGCTGGCGATGCTGGCGCCGCTGGCCGCGCTGCCCGGCGTCCGCCTGGTTAGCCTGCAGCGCGGGCCAGGGGCGGCGCAGGCCGGTGAGCCCAGCGCCCCGCCCCTGCTGCTGGCCGGGGACGGATGCATGGACGTGGTGCGGATGGCGCGGCTGCTGGCCAGCCTGGACCTGGTGGTGACGGTGGACACCATGGTTGCCCACCTGGCTGGGGCGTTGGGACGCCCGGCCTGGGTGCTGCTGCAGGCCGAGGCCGACTGGCGCTGGATGGAGCGACGGACGGACAGCCCCTGGTACCCCTCCCTGCGCCTGTACCGCCAAACCAGCCCCGGCGACTGGCGGGCGCCGCTGGCGCAGGCTCGGAACGACCTTGCGGCTTGGGACGGGAACCCTTAACCGACATACGGGTTCATGCGAATCAGCCTGATGCTTGCTTAGGAACCTCATTGCGGATCGTCATCCTCGGCCTGACCATCACATCGTCCTGGGGCAACGGCCACGCGACGACCTACCGCGGCCTGGTGCGCGGCTTGGCGGGCCGGGGCCACCAAGTGCTGTTCCTGGAGCGCGACAAGCCCTGGTATGCCGAGCACCGGGACATGCCGGCGCCACCCTGGGGCGACACCCGGCTGTATTCCGGCCTGGACGAGCTGACCGGGCGCTGGTCCGCCGCCATCGCCGGGGCGGACTTGGTTGTGGTCGGGTCCTACGTGCCGGACGGCGTCGCGGTCGGCGCCCTGGTGCAGCGCCTGGCCGAGGGCGTGACTGCGTTCTACGACATCGACACCCCGGTCACGCTGGCTGCGCTGGCCGCCCGGCGATGCGAGTACCTGACGCCCGACCTGCTGCGCGGCTTCGACCTCTATCTGTCGTTCACCGGCGGCCCGACGCTGCACTACCTGGAGGACGTGCTGGGCGCCCGTGCCGCCCGGGCGCTCTACTGCTCGGCGGACCCCGACGTGCACCGGCCCGAACCCGGCGCCATCGCCGCCTGGGACCTCGGCTACCTCGGCACCTACAGCGAGGACCGCCAGCCCACGGTCGATGCCCTGCTGTGCCAGCCGGCGCGGGACTGGGCGGGGGGCCGCTTCGTCGTCGCGGGTCCGCTGTATCCCGAGGACCTCATGTGGCCCGGCAACGTCGAGCGCATCGAGCACCTGCCGCCGGACCGCCACCGCGCCTTCTACGCCGGGCAGCGCTTCACCCTGAACGTGACCCGGGCCGACATGGTCCGCCGCGGCTACAGCCCCAGCGTCCGCCTGTTCGAGGCCGCGTGCTGCGGCGTGCCGATCATCAGCGATCCCTGGCCCGGCCTGGACAGCTTCTTCACCCCCGGCACGGAAATCCTGATCGCCCGCTCGGCCGCGGAGGTGCTGGACCTGCTGCGCACGATGCCGGACGCGGAGCGCCAGGCCATCGCCGACGCCGCCCGCGCCCGCGTGCTGGCCGCCCACACCGGGGACCACCGCGCCGCCGAGCTTGAGGGCTATGCAGCCGAGGCCATGCGGGCGCCTGCACGGGCGTTGCACGCATGAACGCCAGGGGCGCCACGCGCCTGAATATCGTGATCTTCGGGCTGTCGGTCAGCTCGTCCTGGGGCAACGGCCATGCCTCGTTGTGGCGCGGGCTGATCGGCGCGCTGCTGGTAGCCGGGCACCGGGTGACGTTCTGGGAACGCGATGTGCCGTATTACCGGGAGCACCGGGACCTGCACGCCTTGCCGCCGGGCGGCACGCTGGAACTGTATGAGGATTGGGACGACACCCTGCCCCGGATGCGCCGCTCACTGGCGGACGCCGACGTGGGCATGGTCACATCCTACTGTCCGGACGCGCTGGCAGCGACGGCACTCTTGAGGGACAGCCGCGCCGCGGTGCGCTGCTTCTACGACCTGGACACCCCCGTCACCCTGGCCCGCCTGCAGGCCGGCGAGACCGTGGACTACATCGGGCCGGACGGGCTGGCCGGCTTCGACCTGGTGCTCAGCTACACCGGCGGGGCCGCGCTGGACGCCCTGCGAGACCAGCTGGGCGCGCGGCGGGTGGTGCCGATCTACGGCTCCGTCGATCCCGGCCTGCACCGCCCGGCGCCGCCGCGCCCGGAATATGCGGCACTGCTGTCCTACCTCGGCACCTATGCCGCCGACCGGCAGGCGGCGCTGGAGCGGCTGTTCGTCGAACCCGCCCGCGCCCTGCCCGGCGAGCGTTTCTCCATCGGCGGCGCGCAGTACCCGGACGGCTTTCCCTGGACGGCCAACACCTACTTCGTCCGCCACCTGCCGCCGCCGCTGCACCCGGCGTTCTACTGCTCATCCCGCCTGACGCTCAACGTGACGCGGGAGGCGATGGCGCGCATGGGCTGGTGCCCGTCCGGCCGGCTGTTCGAGGCCGCAGCTTGCGGCGTCCCGATCCTATCCGACGCCTGGCCCGGCCTGGACAGCTTCTTCAAGCCCGGCGAGGAAATCCTGGTCGCCGACACCACCGCCGAGGCCCTGGACGCCCTGCGCCTACCGCCCGCCGACCTGGCCGCCATTGCCCGCCGCGCTCGCGACCGCACCTTGTCCGAGCACAGCGCCGCCCGCCGCGCCGCCGAGATGGTGGACGCCTTCGAGGCCGCCACCACCCGCGAGGCCGTCTGATGTGGGGCATCATCCCCGCCGCCGGCACTGGCACCCGCATCCAACCGCTGGCGTTCAGCAAGGAGCTGCTGCCGGTCGGCTCGCGCCTCGACGCCGGCGGCATCGAGCGTCCCCGGGCTGTCAGCGAATACCTGATCGAGCGGATGGTGCGGGCCGGGGCGGACAAGATCTGCTTCGTAATTTCGCCCTGGAAGAGCGACATCCTGCAGTACTACGGCGGTCAGGTCGGCGACGTGGACGTGGCGTATGTCTGCCAGGCCGGCGCCGTGGGCCTGTGCGACGCCATCTTCCGCGCCCTGCCGCTGATCCCGCGCGACGAGCCGGTCATCATCGGCCTACCCGACACCATCTGGTTCCCCGCCGACGCGCTGTGCGGCCTGCCCGACGACCGCCTGTCCTTCCTACTGTTCCCGGTGGAGCGCCCCGAGCTGTTCGACGCCGTGGACATGGACAACGACGGCCGCGTGCGCGAAATCCAGGTGAAGTCCGGCGCCGCCCGGTCCAACTGGATCTGGGGCGCCTTCAAGATGCCCGGCGCCACCCTGCACGACCTGCACCGCCTGTGGGTCCAGCGCGACCGCGCCGACGAGTTCATCGGCACCCTGGTCAATGCCTGGCTCGCGCAGGGCGGCGAGGCGTGGGGCGTTCGGGCCGGCGAGAGCTACGTCGATGTCGGCACCCTGAACGGCTATCGCGAGGCTATGCGCCTGTTGGGCGGCCAGGCTGCCAACCCTGCGCCCCTGCACGTCCCCGCCGCACGCCGCACCGGAGCGGCCCTGCTGGAGAAACCGGTTTGAACGCAGCCTGGACCCCCGACCTGATCCGGGAGCGCGCAAAGGCGCTCGGCCCCTGGTTCCACAACATGGAGCTGCAAGGCGTCCGCACCGCGCCGGAACACTTCCTGGGCGACTACCCCATGGTGAAGTGGCAGCGCTTCCAGGACGCGCTCCCGGCGGACCTGTCGGGCAAGACCGTGCTGGACATCGGCTGCAACGCCGGGTTCTACAGCATGGAGATGAAGCGCCGCGGCGCCGCCCGGGTGCTGGGTGTGGACTTCGACGAGGACTACCTGGCGCAGGCCCGCTTCGCCGCCGAGGTGGAGGGCCTGGAGATCGAGTTCCGCCAGATGTCGGTCTATGACGTGGGCCAGTTGGGCGAGCGGTTCGACGTCGTGTTCTTCATCGGCGTGCTCTACCACCTGCGCCACCCGCTGCTGGCGCTGGACTTGATCCACGAGCACGTCGCTGGCGACCTGATGGTGTTCCAGTCCTTGCAGCGCGGCCCCAATGCGGTGCTGCCGCTGGCGGACGACTACGAGTTTTGGGAAACGGCGGTGTTCGACGATCCCGGCTACCCCAAGCTGCACTTCATCGAGAACAGCTACTCGCACGACAACACCAACTGGTGGGCGCCGAACCGGGCATGCTCGGCGGCGATGCTGCGCGCGGCCGGGTTCACCATCGAGAGCAACCCGGAGGACGAGGTCTTCATCTGCCGCCGGGCGGAGTTGCCCGATGCGCGTTACGGTGCAGTCTATCCGGCGCGCGCAGGGGACCGGCCATGATCGAAGCCGCGATGATCTGGAACGAGCCGAACAACAAGTCCCATTGGGACTTCGAGAACGACCCGGGCTGGGCCACCTTCGCCCGGATGACCAAGCTGGCGTGCCAGGCCATCGCCGCCGAGGCCCCGGGCCTGCCGCGCGTGCTGGGCGGCATCAGCCCGATCGACCCCGACTTCATCCGCGTGCTGCAGGGCCACGGCGCCCTGGCCGACCTGGACGCCGTCGCTGTGCACGGCTTTCCGCTTGACTGGAACCACTGGATGCTGGACGACTGGCCGGCCAAGTTGGACAGCATCCGCGCCGTGACCGACCTGCCGCTATGGGTCAGCGAGGTCGGCATCAGCAACTTCGGCGCGGAGGAGGTGCAGGAGTGGGGCCTGCGCCGCACCGCCGAGCTGCTGCGCGGCAAGACGCCGCGCATCCATTGGTACAGCCTGTACGACCTGCCCGCCGCCTGGCCTGCCACCACCCGGCACCGCGAGGCCGAGGGCAGCAGCTACTACCGCCACTTCCACATGGGTCTGCTGGACGAGCACGGCCGCCCGAAGCGCGCCGCCCGCATCTTCCACGAGTTCACCCCCGAGATGGGCATCTGCCAGTGGTTCCACTACGAGGACCACCGCCTGGACGACGCCGTGCGGCACCTGCGCGACATGGGCGTGACCTACTTGCGGACCGGCTTGAGTTGGGCGGACTGGTATCGGCCGGACTGCGAAGCGTGGTTCGACCGGCAGATGCGGGCGCTGGAGGGGTTCCGCGTGACAGCCACCTTCTGCTTCACGCCGGAGGACAAAGGCCAGTGGCCGCACTACACCGCTGTCCCCAAGCACCCCGAAGAGTTCGCCGAGTTCTGCGCCACGATGATCCGGCGCTACGCCCCGGGCCGGGCGGACGCGTTGGCCATGCCGGCGCACGCAGGGTAGCACGGCCGTGCTGGACGCCCTGGCTGCGCGCGTTCCCACCCGAAAACGGATTGCGCTGGTCGTCGCGCACCCGGACGACGAGACGATTGCCGCCGGGGCCAGCCTGCAACTGCTGACGGGCCTGCTGCTGATCCACGTCACGGACGGCGCCCCGCGCACCCTGGACGACGTAGCGCGAGCTGGGTTTGCCAGCCCCGCCGACTACGCCGCCACGCGCCGCGCGGAGTTGCAGGCGGCGCTGGCGGTGGCGGGCTGCTCGTTCGCCGCCGTTGAGCTTGGTATTCCCGACCAAGACGCAAGCCTGTACATGCCGGTCATCGCACGTGACCTAGCCCGGCTGTTCGCGCAGCACGGGACCGAGGCGGTCATCACTCACGCCTACGAAGGCGGCCACCCCGACCACGACGCGACGGCCCTCGCCGCTCACCTTGCCGCGCGCGGCCGCGTCTTCGAGTTCCCAGGCTATCACGCCGCCCCGGACGGGACATTCACCACCGGCCGGTTCCTGCCCGGGCCGCAAGCCATAACGGTCGCATTGACCTCAGCGGAGCAGGCCCGCAAGCGCGCGATGTTCGCCTGCTTCCGCACTCAGGCCGAGGTGCTGGCGGGGTTCGGCACCGCAGCCGAGGCATTCCGTCCCGCCCAGCCCGACTTCCGCAACCCGCCTCATCCCGGCGCCCTGAACTACGAACGATGGGGCTGGGAGATGACCAGCACCCGCTGGCGTGCCCTGGCTGCCCCGTTGCTCACAGGCTTGGCCAACCCCGGCCTAGCCAATCCAGCCTTGACCAACCCAGCCTTGACCAACATGGAGCCCCCATGCGCCGCCTGACCATCGTAAGCGTCGCGTACTCCCTGGCCCCCGTCGGCCCGAACGCGGTCGGCGGGTCCGAGCAGGTGCTCAGCGCCCTCGACGGTGCCCTGGTCGCCGCCGGGCACCGCAGCATCGTGATCGCCTGCGAGGGCTCCGAGGTCGCGGGCGAGCTGGCGTCGTTTCCCGCACCGCCAACGGACAAGCAGATCGACGGCCGCTGCCGCGAGGCCCGGCGCCGGGCAATCCGCCGCGTGATGACCCGCGTGCTGCAAGACGCCCCGGTGGACCTTGTGCACATGCACGGCCTGGACTTCTGCCAAAACCTGCCGCCACCCGGCGTCCCCGTGCTGGCGACCCTGCACCTGCCGCCCTACTGGTATCCCGCCGAGGCGTTCCAGCCGTCCCGCCCCGACACCTGGGTGCACTGCGTGTCCGACAGCCAGGTGCGGGGCGCGCCGCCGTCCCGGGTCATGCTGCCGCCGATCCGCAACGGCGTGCCGGTGGCGAAGCTGGGCGGCCTGCACCCGCGCAAGTGCCGCTACGCCCTGATGCTGGCGCGGATCTGCCCGGAGAAGGGGCTGCACCTGGGCCTGGACGCGGCGCACCTGGCCCGGGCCACCCTGCTGAT
>JAABUQ010006294.1_pt1 | contig 18123 bp, 13 predicted proteins | sample 5560001 | NCBI WGS metagenome assembly JAABUQ01 (sample SAMN10711888, study PRJNA513371) | rock metagenome | isolation source: Antarctica rocks | place: Antarctica: Victoria Land, Finger Mt nord | collected 2015-12-18
GCTTACTTTATCCATGTTTTCCCGGTTGCCCAAAAACTCGATGTAATCCTGATCGGTAAGATCCTTGTAAATACCGTTTGACACAAAAATATCTTTCCAGCCGTCATTGTCCATATCAAATAGCAACACGCCCCAGCTCCAGTCGGTAGCGGCAACACCACTGTAAAAAGCAATTTCAGAAAAAGTATTGTCGCCATTGTTTAACTGCAGGCAATTCTGCATAAACTGGTTATAATAACCATCGTGCTGTTTTAGCTTAGTAACATCGTATGATTCAAAAGAAGTCATCTTTTTCAAACGCTTATCGCCTTCGGGCAGCATCTCTGTGGTAAAAATATCGTACTGGCCGTCGTTGTTGATGTCGGCGATATCAGATCCCATAGATGCCAGGCTTAAATGGCCGGTTTCGTTTTGGATATCTTCTTTAAAAGTCCCGTTTTTTTGGTTGATGTACAAATAATCCCGCTCAAAAAAATCGTTGGATACATACAGATCAGGAAACCCGTCCTGGTTAATATCAACTACTGAAACACCCAGGCCAAAACCAATATCGCTGGAGTAGATACCGGCTTCTTTGGTAATATTGGTAAAATGACCGTTATTGTTCCGGTACAAACGTGCACCGCCTAATTCATCAACAACCCCTCTTAAATTTGCACTGAAATCAAAAGAACCAATTGGCCTGAAAGAATTGTTCAACACAAAACAATCCAAATCGCCATCATTGTCCATATCAAAAAATATGGCTTGTGTAGATAAGCCTTTATCCACCAGGCCATACTTCTCTGCTTCCTCCTTAAAAGTACCGTTATGCTGGTTGATAAATAATTCATTTCCGCGGGTATTTTCAGGTCCGTTACCGCTGTGGCAAACGTAAATATCCAACCAGCCATCTCCATTGATATCAACCATGGTAGCGCCGGTACTCCAATATTTTGTTCCTTTTACACGTGCTTTACCTGTAACATTTTCAAATTTCCAGTTTCCTTTATTTAGGTATAGCTGGTTCCCGTTTTGGTTCGAGGTTAAAAATACATCGTTTAGCCCGTCATTGTTTACATCGCCGATGGCTACGCCGCCACCATTATAAAAATTACGGAAAGTAAAAACATTGGTTTGATCGGTTTCCGTAACGTTGTTTACAAAGCTGATACCGATGTTTTGGTTATCCTGCAAAGAAAATAAAGTTTCTTTTTTGTTGAAATTGCAAGAACAGACCAACAAAAGCGCAACAGCAAAAATAGGGAAAGAAAACTTTTTCAGCATCATATATAACAATAAACGTAGCGAAATGACCGCTACGTTTATGTATTCATAATAAAATTTAATCAGCAGTATTATTTCAAAAAAGGCGATGCTTCTTTTACCAGGTAAAATTTGGTATTCACATCTAAAAGATAGATCATACTGTTTTTATCGGCATAAAAGAAGCATACACTTTAATTTGATTTTTAAAGCTTTGGCTGATTAGTAACCTGCGTTTTGTATTAAATTAGGGTTAGTATCTACCGCACGTTGTGGGATTGGATAGATGGTACGGGTTTTATCGGTTTTGTTTGGACGTTGATCAACCGGATCATTAAACTTTTCAAAACGAATCAAATCATTTCTTCTCCAACCTTCATAATATAACTCTCGGCCTCTTTCGGCAAGCATTGTTGCAGCATCAAGCGTTGTTAAAGTGCTTGCGCCGCGAGGTGTGCGGATGGAGTTAACAATTTCGATACCGCTTTTCCCTAAGGGATCTGTTCCGCCACGCATAAGTGCTTCAGCCTTCATCAATAATACATCAGCGTAACGCAGGATTACATAATCATTATCTGAATTATCATCATTAACCGTGTTGGAAGCAGTTGGCTGAGGGAAATATTTAAATACCCGTATCCCTTGTGCTTCTGTTGAAAAGTTAAGGTTAACATCTGGTGTAAAAATTAACGGTTGTCCGCCTCGTTGTTTTAAAGCTACTCCGCCCGGACCGTACTGCTGTCCAACGGCGAAACCTGCCCTTAAGCCAATTTTATCAGTTAAACCGGGATAAGCAACACCCCGGCGTTCGTCTGTAGCTTCAAAAGATTTGTAAAAATCAGCCAAGGTGGTAAACCCGTTCCAGCCATCAGGTGTTTGGTTGTAGTGTAAACCCATTCGCCAGCGGTTTTTGGCTGAAGCAGGCGCACTAGCTGTTGTATTATAAAAACCAAAAATATTACCGCGTGATTGCGTTGAGTTATCCCAAGCGAAATCCTGGAAATACCTGCCTGCTGGCTCTAAAGAATAACCAGCAACAGTTACTTTGTTGGCATATTCAATTACTTTGTCCATATCAGCTTTAACGAAAGTAAACGGACCGCCAACGGTTGTTGCTTTGTAAACAGCTTTATTTAAATAAACTTTGGCTAATAAAGCTTGTGCCGCCGATTTATTTGCAACACCAATGTTTGCAGAAGTGGCTGGCAGGTTTGCTTCGGCAAACTCCAAATCTTTAATAATAAAATCGGTACCAGCACTACGGTTAAATACAGTAGGTATATCTGATGTTGCACCGGCCGGGTCACGGAAAGGTGCCTGACCATACAAATCAATAATTTGAAACATGAAATAGGCGCGCAAGAAACTTGCCTGGCCCTTGATGCTTAGATCTGTAGCTTTTGCAATTACCTGGCTCGCACGAAATACACCAATGTTCAACTCGTCCCAAGTATCATTTACCTGGTTATGTGTAGCAGTCCAAGTATGGGTATGCAATTTGCGCCATGTACCAAAATCGCCCCAATCTGTTCCACGGGTCGGGCCCATCATTTCATCGGTGGGATGTTCCTGAAGAGCGTATGTATTAGCCTGGTTGGTTTGTCCATATAGTTGGGAGTAAACGCCGCCAAGGTCAGCCGAACCGGCTACTGCATTGGGATCAACTAACGACCTTGAGCCATAAAGTTTCTCATCTAATTTTACACAGCCAGCGGCAGTTAAAAGAACCATACCGCATATTACTGCTTTTGTTGCTATTATTTTCATACTGATATCTTTTTTAGAAACTTGCATTTAACCCTAATGTAAATATACGTGACTTTGGATAGGATGTATAGTCAATACCTTTTGACGCAACATCGTTTCTTTGTTTATCCGTGTTAACTTCAGGATCTAAACCGCTGTATTTAGTGATTAGGAATAGGTTTTGACCTGTTAAAGATGCTCTCAATGATTTTATTTTGCTTCCTGTTAATGGAAATGTATAACCAATTGTTGCATTGCTCAATCTCAAGAAATCACCTTTTTCTAAAAACCGAGTTGATACTTCGCCAGAGTTTAACGGGTTTTCGTTGGTTGCCGCAACTTCTTTAGTTACGTTACGACCACTCACTAAGTTTCCTTTATAGAAGAAAGCATTTGCTGTGTTATTGTAAATTTGGAAACCTGTTGCAGCGTTAAGGAAGAAGCTCAGGTTAAATTTACCATAATTAAAGTTGTTGGTTAAGCCAGCAGTAAATTTAGGATTTGGACTGCCTTGTATGGTCGAAGCATCAATACCTTGTGGATAAATACCGAAACCATTGGCATCTAAACCTGCATAATTCGGCACGTTAAAACTATACAGTGGATAGCCGTTAGCAATAATCTGGGCATAGGCACCGGAAAGGCCCTGGCCATTTATGTTGCCTGTTACGATATTACGGCCAACAAAGTTTTCAACCTTGTTTTTAAGTACCGTCATGTTGTAAGCAATATCCCAGGTAAATTTAGTCCCCTGTACTGCGGCAAAGTTTAAACCAAGTTCCACACCTGTGCTTCTTACGTTGCCTGGCAGGTTAACATAGATCCTTGACGATAACGCTGGTTGTGCAATATCCTGGAAGAATAATAGGTCTTTAATTGATTTATTAAAATAATCAACAGAACCGTTTAAACGGCCTTTAAGTACCGTGAAATCTAAACCTGCACCATAAGTGGTGTTGGTTTGCCATTTCAAATCAGGGTTAGGCAGGTATTGTTGCGGGTTTGAGTTACCATTATAATTGATCTGTCTGATTGCCAAAGAGGCATATGATGGAATTTCCTGGTTACCCGTTTGGCCATAATTTAATCTAAGGCTCAAATCATCAAAGAAACCGCTTTTTGGCATAAAGCTTTCGTTGCTAATACGCCATTTCGCTGCCAGGGCCGGGAAATTACCGTATTTATTATTTGCACCAAAACGTGTTGAGCCGTCTCTTCTTATTGTACCGGTTACAATGTAACGGTCTTTATAAGAATAATTAACACGTGCAAAATAGGATTGTAACCTGTAGCTTGAGCTATCACCAACGGGATAAGCAAGGTGTGTTTTAAAGTCATTGTAATCTTTTACCAAAACACCGGCCTGTGAAGTTCCAAAGCCAAAATCATTACGGTTAAAGTTTTTAAAAGTTTGGTAAGAGTAACCCGCTAATGCAGTTAATGAACTATTGTTGCTCCACTTTTTATCATAGTTTAAAGTATGTTCTGTGGTATAATTTGTTAGCTCATTATGCTGCATAATTGCAGTACCGTTGCCTGTTGGCGAAGAAAAGTTTTGTTCCCTTATGCCTATTGCATCCGTATAGCCAACTACTTTTGGGTCATAAAAAGTTTTTCTCAAACCTCTTGATATATCTGCACCAAAGTTTCCTTTATAAGATAAACCTTCAAATAACCTAAGAGTTGCTGATAAATTGTTTAAGTAACGGTTAATGTTATCCCTGTCGTCAATTTGATTTAATAGTGATACCGGGTTTCTGAAACCATTGCCAATTGGAAAACCGTTTGCATCATAAGGAGCTGGTGAAGCAACATTAAAGTACCTACCCTGAGCATCATATACAGGGATAGTTGGGTTTAACTGGATAGCAGCTCCAACTAAGCTGCCGTTAAAACCGGCGTCATTTGTAATAGGGGCAAACTGATCTTTAACATTGGAGTACGACGATTGCAGATCAAACTTTAAAATATCTTTAAAGAAAGATTGAGATGCGTTAACCCGTGCGTTCAAACGTTTTAAAGCAGAGTTTTTAACCGTGCCTTGCTGGTCGTCATAACCAACTGTTGCCCGATAAGTGCCGCCTTTATTGCTGGCCCCGCCAAAACCCAAATTATAGTTTTGGGATATTGCCGTTCTAAAAATCTGCTTTTGCCAGTCTGTATTACCGCCATAATCAACACCACCATTAGCCACAGTGCCTGCATTGGCACCAACACTTGCAACAGCTTTTAAAAAGTCTTCGCGGCCAAGCACATCATAGCGTTTTGCTACACTGGCAACACTTACGTTAGTAGAAAACTGAATACCTTGTCCTTTACGTCCTTTCCTGGTTGTGATTAAAATAACACCGTTAGCACCACGCGAACCGTAGATCGCTGCAGATGATGCATCTTTTAATATACTAATGTTTTCTATGTCATTTGGGTTGATAAATGATAACGGGTTCCGTGCCGAAGAAGTACCCGCACCAACACCATAACCACCAGATGTGCCGCCATTATCAATAGGGATACCATCCACTACATAAAGCGGACCATCTCCCGACCGGATAGAACCTGCACCACGAATGGCAATGGTTGCACCTGCACCAGGCTCTCCACTTGATGGCGTAACCTGCACTCCGGCAACACGGCCTTGCAATAACTGGTCTGGAGTTGCTATAACACCTTTGTTAAAATCCTTGGTGCCTATTGAAGCTACCGAACCGGTTGCATCTTTAACACGTACAGTACCATAACCAATTACCACTACTTCGTTTAAAGCATTGGTAGTAGATACCATGTTTATGTTAACGTTGTTGGATACCGGGATAGCCACTTCTTTGGTAGTATAACCGATATAAGAAACCACCAGGGTAGTAGCAGAAGCCGGTGCACTGATCCTGAAATTACCGCTTGCATCGGTATTGGTTCCGGTAGTAGAACCCTTTACAATAATGGAAACGCCAATCAAGGCCGATTTGTCTTTGCTGTCAGTGATTCTACCGGTAATTACTTTATTTTGTGCCAATGCGGGTTGCACAACAAAGCAAATTAGTGTAAAAAAACCAAGATAGAGTAATTGTTTTAAATTCATATAAGTAAGTTTATTGGTTTAACAATTATTGCCGATAAAAACAGCATGCTGTTTTTATCGGATAAAATTTAATTTGGTGTTAGGTTTAAATACTTTGCTTCTTCTTCATTCTTTTTTGGTTTAATAATATTTAGTGCAACGGAAGTTAGGATAAGCAATACACTACGACCTGCATTATCTCTTACCCAAGCGCGACCCATAAACAGCAATATCAAAAACGGATATTTAGGTTATAACTACTTATTGCGGCCTCCAATAATTGGCGCAGCCAAGATAGCTAAAGCAACAAGATTTTTACACTATTTTCTATAATTTTTTTCGCAAGCGATTTTATTAGTTCAATAGAGCAGGAAATGCAGCATCAAAGTTCAGCCATGATTTTTATAATCTGGCGATCACCCTGGCAATTAAGCAGGAAAACCTTGAAGCCTAATCATGATGAAAATTAAACAAATGCTGTTTTTACAGGCATAAAAACAGCATCAGGCAGTAAGCACAATTTTACCGAACTGTGCCGAATTATCCATTTTCCGGATTGCTTTTTCTGCATCTGCCAAATCAAAAACTTCATCTACTACCGGAACGATTTTGTGTTCGTTGATTAAATCCAGCATCGCTTTAAAATCTTCCTGCGTGCCCATGGTAGTTCCTAAAATGCTTAACTGCTTCCAAAAAATTATCCGGGCATTTAAAGCTGGCAGGTTTCCTGCTGTTCCGCCAAAAAACACAATCCTTGCGCCCGGATTGCAAAGATCAAGCAGCGGCGCAAACCCTTCGCCTAAAGCGCTATCAATAATCACATCAAAACCGCCAGCCAAATGCTTTAACTGGCCGGCCCAATCCTGGGCTTTATAACTTACACCGGCAGCAGCGCCTAATTTTTTTGCAGCTTCAATTTTTTCTCCCGAACCTGATGTCACAAAAACCTGGCATCCGGCCGCAACTGCCCATTGCAAGGCAAAAGAACCGGTTCCGCCACCCACGCCAACAATCAATACTTTGTCGCCCTTTTCGGCTTTTCCCTTGGTAAACAAAGCACGGTAAGCGGTTAGACCTGCCAGCGGAATGGCCGCAGCTTGTTCCCAAGTTAAGTGAGGAGGTTTTGGATATAAGTATTCTGCACCTGTTTTTACATACTCAGCAAAAGTTCCGTTCTCCGGCAAACCCAATATCTTGAAATCTTTTTGTTGATATTCCGGATGGTTGCCCCAATTATTAGATGGGTTGATGATTACTTCTTTGCCCACCCAGCTTTGATCCACATCCGGCCCAACTTCTGCAACAATCCCGGAACCATCAGAACCCAGAATTGATGGATATTTAATCCCGGCATATTTACCTTGTGTGATCCACCAGTCGCGGCGGTTTAGTGCAGCAGCTTTAATTTCTACCAGGACTTCGCCAAGCTCAGCCTTCGGTTTTTCTACTTCTTTTAAAACTAGCGGCTTATCAGCAGTTTCTAAAACAATTGCTTTCATATTGTATAAAATAAAAAACCGGCATGAATGTTTATCCAAGCCGGTTTTACTGATTTTTAGGTGATAAAAGAAGTATTAAGCCATTGCTTTTTTATACAGTTCGTTTACGTGGTTCCAATTTACTACGTTCCAGAAAGCGGCTATGTAATCCGGCCTTCTGTTCTGATATTTCAGGTAGTAAGCGTGTTCCCAAACATCCATTCCCAAAACCGGTGTACCTTTCACTTCAGCAATATCCATTAACGGGCTATCCTGATTTGGTGTAGAACTAATGACCAGTTTTTTATCGGCACCAACGGACAACCAAGCCCAGCCAGAACCGAAACGGGTGGTGCCGGCTTCGGAAAATTTGGTTTTGAAATCAGCAAAAGAACCAAAAGCACTGTTAATTGCAGAAGCAACTTCGCTTGTTGGTTCGCCACCGCCGTTTGGCGATAACAAGGTCCAGAACATGGTATGGTTAAAATGACCGCCGCCATTGTTGCGTACAGCAGGCGGAAATTTGGAAACGTTTTTGATGATATCTTCGATCGGACTGTTTGCTTCAGGTTTGCCTTCCAAAGCTTTGTTCAAATTGGTGACATAAGCCTGATGATGTTTGCCGTGGTGGATTTCCATCGTCATCTTATCAATATGCGGTTCTAATGCGTCGGTGGCGTAAGGTAGCGCCGGAAGTACGAATGCCATAATATTTTTATTTAAAGGTTAACAAATTGTGATGGACACAACCTATATAAATTTTTACCAGTACTGTTTTTACCGGCAATAAATGAATTTAGGGTGATGATCAACCACAAAACACAAAGGCGCAAAGCCAGGATTTGTTTTGAAAGGATTAACTTTTAATCCGCTTTTTCCTAAAAAATGAGCGTACCAGTTCGGCACATTCATTTTCCATGATGCCGCCGGTGATCAATGTTTTAGGGTGAGTGATACGCTGGTTGATCCGTCCAAAACCACGCTGCGGATCGTGTGCGCCAAAAACGATTTTACCAATTTGGAACCAATACGTTGCCCCGGCGCACATGATGCAAGGTTCCATCGTAACGTAAAGCGTGCAGTTTTGCAGGTACTTGCCGCCCATTGCGTTTGCCGCTGCCGTTAACGCCTGCATTTCGGCATGGGCAGAAACATCGTTCAGCCGTTCGGTTAAATTATGTCCGCGGCCGATGATCTGGCCGTTGCAAACCACTAAAGCGCCAATCGGGATTTCATCTTCTTTCAACGCAGCTTTTGCTTCTTCCAAAGCTAATTTCATAAAAAAATCATCCGGCGAAATCACCGGTTCGTCCGTAAAACTATAATACCTCATCTTGATTTTGGGGTGATAAAAACAGTATTGATCGCGAAGCTAAAAAGATTAATACAACTTTAGAAGATACATATAACCAAAATTTGGTAATATCAATTCTTATTTTTAATTTTGGCTAACACTTAAAATTTATGGAACTATGGAAATTTTTGAAATAAAAGTATTAGATAAAACATAAATCATGCAAGCAGTTATTGAAGATCACTTTCTAGGTGAAGTGGCTAAAAACAATAAACCGATTGGTAAGTCGCCTTATCCAACAGAAGGTCTCATCGCTTTTAAAAAGCGTATTCTTCAAATTTATCAAGCTAAAAACACTGCTGATCTACGGCAAAATAAAAGCTTGCATTTTGAAAAATTAAAAGAACCAAAGTATGAAGGCAAATACTCTATTAGACTGAATAAGGCTTACAGGATCATCTTTCGCATAAACCATGAACAGAATAGCCGATTGGAAATTCTTTATATCGAAGAAATAAACAATCACTATTCATAATCAACGCCAGGAGGCGTTTATATTTTTATGAACAACCAAATCTTGGATCATAACGGTAATGAAATCGAAATCGAAGCATTTCATCCCGGAGAATTTTTACAGGAAGAAATTGAAGAACGTGCTTTACTAAAAAAAGACGTTGCCAAAGCATTAGAGATTTTACCACATCATTTAAGTGAGATTTTTGCTGGCAAAAGAAATATCTCTGCAAAACTGGCCGTAAAACTGGAAAAGCTTTTTGGTATCAGCGCGCAATACTGGCTGGGACTGCAAATGTATTACGATTTATATCAGGCCAAACAACAGGAAGAAATGGTAGCTTGATATTTTCCTTCTCTACCAAAAGAATATCGATAAAAACAGCATCATGACAACCTTAACCATCCGCATACCCGCAGAAGCAACCGAAAAATTATCCGGCTTTATAGAAAGTTTAGGCGGAGAAATTGTTTCTTCAGAATTGACCAAAGAAGAATTGCGGCAGCAAACACTAAATGAACTTGAACAAGGTTTAAATGAAGCGTTTGATATTATTGAAGGAAAAACGGAACGTAAATCTTTAATGCAGGCATTACGTGGCTAATTTCGTTACGCCAACGCCTCTTTTCCTAAAAAAAGCCAAACGATTAATCAAAAGCTTTCCAACGCTTGAAGGAATTTTAGAACGTTTGGAGCAGGCATTAATACTAAATCCTAAAATGGGTGATAGCTATGGCGCTAATATCTACAAAATAAGGCTTGGCGATGAAAGTAAAGGCAAAGGCAAAAGCGGAGGTTTTAGGGTGATGACTTATTTAATGCACGAAAGCAAAATTTCTACTGAAATTATTTTAATAACAATTTTCGATAAATCAGAGGATGCTACTATCAAAAAAGCAGATGCAAGTAGTTTGATTGCTAAAATTAAAAAGCAAAGAAATTTAAAATAATGTTATTGTCTTTGCCTCCTGTAAAGCCTTTTCCCCTCAATCAAAAACCATGACCCAAAAAACACCGATAAAAGAAGCATGACAATTTTATAGGATAAGCAACGTAATCGCATGAACGACTAAACCTTTTAAAAAGCTGGCAGTCAAGAATTCATATAGCATTTATTTATTTCAAACCAGCTCATGAAAATCGCCCTAAAATGGTTTTACGGTACATTGCTGACGGTAAGTGGTGTACTCCTGTTCTCTTCGTTTTTCAACCTGCGGGAGGGAACCAAACCAAATTTTGATTTTCCTTACAAGAAAGCAGGCCTTACGGAAAGGCAGGCAGCAGCGCATCTGCTCAGCCGTTTTACTTATGGTGCCACACCCGGACAAATCGATGAAGTCGTAAAGCAAGGCTTGAAGAACTGGTTCAGCCATCAACTGGAAAGCCAACTGCCGGATGATTCTTTAAATCAGCTTTTGAGCAAATACGATGCTTTACACTTAAGCAACACAGAAGTGCTGAATTTGTACCCGAAGCCGGGCCAAGTACTTCGAATGGCGGTGCAGGATGGCCTGATCAACAAGGATTCTGTAAAAACAGACAAGCCTGCTTATAAAGCTCTTTTGAAAAATTATATGGACCAAAAGGGTTTGAAACCCGAGCAGGAACTTTTCCGCCAGTTTATCAACCAAAAAATACTTCGTGCTGCTTATACCAACAACCAGTTACAGGAAGTGATGACCGATTTCTGGTTTAATCATTTCAACGTATCTATTTCCAAAAACGATTGTGCGGTGTTTATACCGGCTTATGAACGGGACGTGATCCGTCCGAATTCGTTGGGAAACTTTACAAATTTGCTGCTGGCCACTGCCAAATCCCCTGCTATGCTATACTACCTGGATAATTTCAGCAGTGCTGCTTCTAACGAGGGAAATTTTGGAAATATGCAGGCACGCCAAAAACTGATGAACCTGCAAAACCGGATGAACGGCGATACCACAATGAAACCTATGCTGGTGAACCGGCCCCAAAAAGTAAAAAAAGTGCAGGGCTTGAATGAAAATTATGCCCGCGAAGTGATGGAACTGCATACGTTGGGCGTAGATGGCGGTTATACCCAACAGGACGTTACCCAGGCAGCCAAAGTGCTGACCGGCTGGACGGTTTTCCCGATGAAGGCCAATAATCAACAGGCCGGCATGAAAAATCTGTCGGAAAGATTGGGCAACGACAGGATGGCACAGCAAGGTTACGTGCACGAAGGCGATTTCTTGTTCACTCCAAACCGCCATGATAAAACCGAAAAAACAGTTTTAGGTAAACATTTTGGACCGGATGGCGGCTATCAGGAAGGCGTGGACTTATTGACAATGCTGGCCCATCAGCCTGCTACGGCCAAGTTTATCTGCCGCAAAATAGCGATTAGGTTTGTGAGCGATAACCCGCCGCAAAGTTTGATCGATAAGATGGCTGCTACTTTTTTGAAAAAGAACGGCGATATCAAACAGGTATTGACTACCATGGTTTCAGCACCGGAATTTTGGGGTTCGGCTGCGATCAGGGAAAAAACAAAATCGCCTTTTGAGCTGACCATTAGTGCAGTACGCAGTTTGCAGGCCGATATTGAGCAGCCTTACCAGCTTTTTTCCTGGATCAGCAGAATGGGCGAAAAAAAATATTATTACCTCGCCCCTACCGGCTTCCCGGATAAAGGCCAATACTGGATCAATACCGGTGCTTTGCTCAACCGGATGAACTTTGGCCTGGCGCTTGCTTCCGGCCGTATTCCGGGTGTTTCGGTTGATTTAGTTGCCCTCAACCATCACCATGAACCTGAAAGCGCACAAAATGCGTTGGTTGCATACAGTAAAATCATCCTGCCGGAACGTAATCTGGAGGAAACCATCAAACGGTTGACGCCGATGCTGAACGATCCGGAACTGATGAAAAAAGTAGAAACGGCCAGTAAAACCACGAATACGGATCAAAATACCCCAATAAACCAGCAGATGCAGCCCAACAATGCGATGAACATGGCTTCTGCCAAAAACAAAAACGCCTCCACCGGAAGCAATACCATGCTGGCACAGGTGGTTGGTGTTATTATTGGTTCGCCTGAATTTCAGCGTCGTTAGTTTTAGTTTAATTTTATATCAAGCTTTAAATACAGTTAGTTATGGTTTCCAGAAGAGGGTTTTTAAAGGCAGGCGGTGTAGCCTTGATGGGTGTTGGCCTGATGGGCGGCATCCCCGCATTTTTAGCTGAAGCAGTAGCAGGGAATCAACTTATTGCACCTTACGGCAAGCGGAAAACATTAATTTGTATTTTCCAGCGGGGCGCGATGGATGGCCTGATGGCCGTAACCCCTTTTACCGATGAATATTTGAAAGCGGCCCGGCCGGGTTTATTTATTTCTGCCGCTAAAAACAGTACTGGCAAATCTTTGATCGACCTGGACGGGCATTTTGGTTTGCACCCGGCGATGCAAGGCTTTGAGCAGGCATTCCGCGACAAGCGTTTGGCAATAGTGCATGGTATCGGTTCGCCCAATAATACGCGCTCGCACTTTGATGCGCAGGATTACATGGAATCCGGAACACCGTTTAACAAAGGAACGGCCAGCGGCTGGCTGAACAGGGCAATCGGTTTGCTGGGCCACGATGCCATTACTCCTTTTACGGCTGTAAGTTTAACTTCCGCCATGCCGCGCTCGCTTTATGGCGATAATCCGGCTGTTGCCATAAACAACCTGCAGGACTTTGCAATCCAGATGCGCGGCAATCCTTCCGGTACCAATATGGCGGCCAAAAGTTTTGAAGATTTGTATGATCAAACCTCCGAAGGACTGCTTAAACAAACCGGCAAGGAAAGTTTTGAGGCGATCAAAATGCTGCAAAAGGCCGACATTAAAAACTACAAACCCGCTCAAAATGTGGTTTATCCAAACTCCGCTTTAGGCAATTCGCTGAAACAGATCGCACAATTGATTAAAATGGATGTTGGCCTGGAAGTAGCTTTTACAGAATCAAACGGATGGGACACGCACTTTAACCAAGGCAATGAAAACGGCATTTTCGCCCGCAACGTTGGCGATTTAAGCAATAGCATGATGGCTTTTTGGAACGATCTGGATGCCTACCAGGACGAAGTAACAGTAATGACCATGACCGAATTTGGCCGTACCGTACACCAAAACGGGACCGGAGGAACAGACCATGGCCGCGCTTCCTGCAATTTTATCCTAGGCAATACCGTAAACGGCGGCTTGGTGCATGGCAATTTGCAGCCGCTATCCGCAGAAAACCTGGAAGACGGCCGGGACGTAGCTGTTACAACCGATTTCAGAAGTGTGTTCAGCGAAGTGGCCGATAAGCATTTAAAAGTGAACAATGACCGGGTTCTTTTTCCGGATTGGAAAAGCAGCAAAATTGGGGTGATGAAAGCTTAATGCTTCTTTTATCGGCATAATTTTGACTTTGTCATTCCGGCGATAGGAGGAATCTTCATCGAAGTAAAAAGCTTTGAAATTCAATAAAGATTTCTCCCTGCGGAAATGACAATGCTTCTTTTACCGGCATAAAATCATTGAATTTTTTTGGGCGTGTCCCTACGGGCCGGGCTTTCCGCTGCAAGTCCTCGCTGCGCTGCGGGCTTTCCGCTGCTATCCCTCACGCGCCTGCAAGCGCAGCACCATCCTGCTGTCATTCCGGCGATAGAAAGGATCTTCTTCAACAAGAATCAGCCTAAAAATCTAATAAAGGTTTCTCACTCCGTCCCAAATGACAAACACTGATGCTTCTTTTATCAACTTAAATTCAAAGCAGCTACCCCCGCTCTTTTAACAAATTCAAATTTATGGCCTGCTTTTGGTTTCCGCTTCAAAACTTACCTTTGCTATCAAATGAACGCGGTAATCTTAAAAAAAGGCAAAGAAAAAGCAGTGTTGCAACGCCATCCTTGGGTATTTTCCGGGGCAATTGAAAGCGTAAAAGGCAAACCCGAAAATGGTGAAATTGTAAGAACGGTAAATAGCAAAGGTGATTTTTTGGCCTATGGCTTTTATAATGATCAATCGCGCGTTGCGGTACGTTTGCTGGAATGGGACGATGCTGTTTTTATCGATGAAAATTGGTGGCGCGGGCGAATCCAAACTGCTGTAAATAACCGAAAAGAGGTTTTAAACGATCAAACCAATACTTGCCGTTTGATTTTTAGTGAAGCCGATTTTTTGCCGGGATTGATTGTAGATAAATATTCGGATCATCTTTCGGTACAAATCCTGAATCTCGGAATGGAAAAAGTAAAAGAAATTTGGATTGATGAACTGCAAAAACAACTTCAGCCCAAAAGTATTTTTGACAGGAGTGATGCCACTTCCCGTTCGCATGAAGGTTTGGATGCTTCTTTTGGTTTGCTTTATGGCAGTAACCCGCCGGATTTTGTGGAAGTGAAGGAAAACGGGATCCGGTATGAAGTAAGCATATCCGAAGGACAAAAATCCGGTTTTTATTGTGACCAACGCGATAACCGCAGCATCGTTGCGGCTCATGCTTCGGGCAAAAAAGTGCTGGATTGCTTTGCTTATACCGGCGGTTTTAGTTTGAATTGTTTCCGGCAAGGAGCCGAATCTGTTACCAGCGTGGATAGTTCTGCGCTGGCGATGGAGACTTTGCAAAAAAATATCCGGCTCAATAATTTAGGTGCTAAAAGAAGCATCGCCATTCAATCCGATGTGAACAAACAGTTGCGGAAGTTTCGGGAAGAAGACGAAAAGTTTGATCTGATCATCTTAGATCCGCCCAAGTATGCGCCTTCCCGTTCGGCTTTGGACCGTGCTTCCCGCGCTTACAAAGATTTGAACCGGCTGGCCATGCTGCTGCTGAACAAAGGCGGGTTGCTGGCTACGTTTTCATGTTCGGGTGCGATGGATATGCCTGCTTTCAAACAGGTTTTGGCTTGGGCTGCGCTAGATGCCGGCAAGGAAGTGCAGTTCATCAACCAATTAGGGCAGCCAGAAGACCACCCGGTCCGTTCTTCTTTTCCCGAAGGGGAATATTTAAAAGGTTTGCTTTGCCGGGTAAATTAGTTTGCGCTGTCATTTCGACCGTAGGGAGAAATCTTGTTTCAAGCGAAAGGTTGATGCTTTTATTATTTGATGAAGATTTCTCCTATCGTCGATATGACAAAAAAAGAAATGACAACTTGTAACAATGCTTCTTTTAGGCCACAATTTTTTGATTTTTTTTGGATTTGGATTTCAACTTCAAATTCAGCAGTTCTACCAAAATAGAAAAGCCCATGGCAAAATACAAATAGCCTTTTGGGATGTGCTGGTCAAACCCTTCGGCCAATAACGAAAAGCCGATCAGCAGTAAAAACGACAAAGCCAGCATTTTTACGGTTGGATGCGAATTGACAAAATTGGCCACGCTGTTAGACGCCCACATCATAATCCCAACGGCAATCACTACGGCAGCAATCATCACTTCGATGTGGCTTGCAATTCCAACCGCAGTAATCACAGAATCCAAAGAGAAAACAATATCCAAAAGCACAATCTGTACAATAGTTGACCAGAAAGAAGTCTGTTTCACATTCGTTTCTTCATCATCACCGCCTTCAAACCGTTCATGGATTTCGCTCGTGCTTTTATAAATCAGAAATAAACCTCCAAGGATCAGGATCAAATCATGGCCGGAAATAGCTAATTTTTCTACCCAGTCTTTATCTGTCACACCGATCAATCCGGCCAAATTAAACAATGGTTTGGTCAGGCCCATAATCCAGGTAAGCGAAAGCAGCAGCAAAACCCGGGTGAACATCGCCAGGAACAACCCTAATTTCCGGCCTTTGTCCTGCTGTTTTGCAGGTAGTTTGCCGGAAAGGATAGAGATGAAGATGATGTTGTCAATGCCCAAAACAATTTCCAGGATGGTTAAAGTAATGAGTGAAATCCAGGCTTCGGGCTGTGTTAAAAATTCCATGCTGCAAAAATGCTTTTTTAGTCCTATAAAATCACAAAAGAACCAGTTATTGTTTTTTGAAATAATTATACCTTAATCTTTATCTAATTCGTTTAACAATACACAATTCATAATCTAAAAATTTAAGTTGTTGCCGGTTTGCATCCTTGGAAAAAATATTTTTATACGATAAAAGAAGTATAGCGCAAGGATTTATTAATTGGGTAGAAGCTGAAAAACAATTCATTGTAATATTGTTATCATTGGATAGACGGTCGTTTTGACTGTCTTTTTTTTGTTTTAGATTAGCAAATTATATTACTAAAAAGGCGGATGTTTGGTATTGAGATCAATTTAATGTTTATAAAAAATATGTTCAAGAAGTTATATATGATGGCAATCCTGGGTGCTTCTGTAGCCTGCCAGGCTACACCCGGACAACCTATTAAAGTGGCAGGTTCCAGAAACATAGAGCCGGACGAACAGCAATCGATTGTTTGTAAGGAAGTAACGGAGATGATCACTAATTACAATTACAAAAAAATCAAGCTGAACGACTCTATTTCTACGGTCATCTTTAACCGTTATATCAAATCGCTGGATGAAAACCACAATTATTTCCTTGCTTCGGACCTGAAAGATTTTGATCAGTATAAAACCAGGCTGGACGATGATTTGCAGAACGGCGAGCTAAACCACGTGTTTTATATTTTCAATGTTTACCAGAAACGGTACAACGAAAGGATCAAATATTCGTTGGAGCAGTTGAACAAACCTTATGATTTCACGCAGAAAGAAAGCTTCATGTTCAACCGGGAAGACCAGCCCTGGGTTTCCTCTGTTTCGGATTTGAATAAATTTTGGGACAAGCGCGTGAAATATGATCTGCTGAACCTGAACATTGCTACGCCAGACCTTGCAAAAAATAAAGAAACGCTTAAAGAACGTTACCAGCTCCTGATTTCGCAGTCTGCCAAGCTGAACAACCAGGATGTTTTCCAGCTTTTTATGGATGCTTTTACCGAATCCATCGATCCGCATACCAATTATTTTGACCCTTCCCATGCAGCACAATTTAACATCGAAATGTCCAAATCGCTTGAAGGGATCGGTGCGTCGCTTCAATCTGTAAATGATTATGTAACAATCAAAACAATCGTAAAAGGCGGCCCTGCGGACAGAAGCAAATTGCTGACCATTGATGATCGGATTGTAGGCGTGGCACAAGGAAAAAACGGTGAATTTAAGGATATCATCGGCTGGCGGCTGGATAACGCGATTGTATTGATCCGCGGCACGAAAGGAACAACCGTCCGCCTGAAGATCCTTCCCAAAGGAAAAACAACGACCAACCCGAAAATTGTGGAATTGGTACGAGAGAAAATTGTTATAGAAGACCAGTTGGCCAGTAAAGAGATCAGGACCTACAATTTAAACGGGAAAACCCTAAAAATCGGGATTATCAACGTACCGGGATTTTATTTAGACTATAAAGCTTATCAAGCCGGAGACAAAAATTACCGCAGCATCAGCCGTGATGTAAAGGTGATAATCGATAGTTTAAAAGCACAAAAAGTGGACGGCATTGTGATGGATTTGCGCCAGGACGGCGGTGGTTCTTTGCCGGAAGCTATTCAATTAACAGGATTATTTATCAAAACAGGCCCGGTTGTACAAGTACGGGATGTTAAAAACCGGATTGAGCAGGATGACGACGACGACCCGTCTATTGCCTGGAACGGGCCGCTTGCAGTGCTTGTGGATAGGTTTAGTGCTTCTGCCTCCGAAATTTTTGCCGGTGCCATTCAGGATTATGGCCGTGGGTTAATTGTAGGGACCCAAACTTATGGCAAAGGAACTGTACAATCTGCAATTGACCTGGACAA
>JAABUQ010006295.1_pt1 | contig 18123 bp, 13 predicted proteins | sample 5560001 | NCBI WGS metagenome assembly JAABUQ01 (sample SAMN10711888, study PRJNA513371) | rock metagenome | isolation source: Antarctica rocks | place: Antarctica: Victoria Land, Finger Mt nord | collected 2015-12-18
CGGCGGTCGAAGGCCGCTCTCATCTGCTCGACCGCCGACAGGTCCCCGGTCACCGCGGCGAGAGCGGCCGCCTGGGCGACGTTGCAGACGTTGGAGGCGAGATGCGACTGCAGCCGACCGGCGGCAACGACCACATCAGCCGGTCCGATCAGCCAACCCACCCGCCAGCCCGTCATCGCGTAGGTCTTGGCCACGCCGTTGAGTACGACGCACCGGTCGGCCAGCTCGGGCACCGCCACCGGCATGGAGGTAGCGACCGCGTCGCCGTACACCAGGTGCTCATAGATCTCGTCGGTGAGGACCCAGATCCCGGCGTCGAATGCCCAGCGACCGATCGCCTCGACCAGCTCCGGCGGATGAACCGCCCCGGTGGGGTTGGACGGCGAGCAGAACAGCAGGGCCTTGGTCCGCGGCGTCCGGGCCGCCTCCAGCTGCCGGCGGTCGAGCAGGTAGCCCGAGGACTCGTCGGTCGGCACCGGCACCGGCACGCCGCCCGCCAGTCGGATCACCTCGGGATAGGTGGTCCAGTACGGCGCCGGCAGCAGCACTTCGTCGCCTGGATCGAGCAGCGTCTGGAACGCGGAGTAGACCGCCTGCTTGCCCCCGTTGGTGACGAGCACCTGCTCCGGTGTGATGCGGTAGGCCGAGTCGCGCGCGGTCTTCTCGGCGATCGCGGCGCGGAGCTCGGGCAGTCCCGAGGCGGGCGTGTAGTGGTGGAAGCGGGGGTTGGCACAGGCTGCCTGGGCGGCGGCGACGATCGGCGGGGGAGTGGGGAAGTCAGGCTCGCCGGCCCCGAACCCGATCACGTCCTCGCCGGCGTTCTTTCTCGCCTTGGCCTTGGTGTCGACGGCCAGCGTCGCGGACTCCTCGATCGCGGCCACCCGGGTGGCGAGCGAATGCCGAGCGGACGGCGACGCTGGGTCGACCGAGGCGAGAGCCATGCCGCGATGGTGCCGCACCCGTGCCGGCGGGGTCCACCCGTGCCGGCCGGGCCCACCCGTCGCCGCACCCGCCGGCGGGGCAGGTCCGGTCGGGGCAGGGCCGTCGGCCCGGCGGGCGCCGGAGCGGCGTACATTGGACGCGGGCTCGTAGCCCTGCTCCGGCGTGTCCGGCGCCCGGCACGAGGCCGCAGCAGAGGGCAGTAGCTCAATTGGCCAGAGTCCCGGTCTCCAAAACCGGTGGTTGGGGGTTCGAGTCCCTCCTGCCCTGCCAGCCGCTCGACCAGCCCCCCGAGACCACGGACGGTGAGACATCGTGAGCGAGACCCATGGCTCGACGGCCGTTACCGAACGGGCGCCGGAGCGCCCGGCGCCCGCCACCGGCGGTCGCGGCGCCCGGGGCGGTGGTGGTGGCCCGCTGGCGTGGCTGTCGCTGTTCTACCGCCAGGTCATCAACGAGCTCCGCAAGGTCATCTGGCCGACCCGTCGTGAGCTGATCACCTACACGGTGGTGGCCCTGGTGTTCGTCACCGCCATGGTCGCCATGGTCGCCGGCTTCGACGTGCTCTTCGCCAAGGGTGTGCTCAAGGTCTTCGGCTAGCCAGGACCGCCCGAGACCCCGCCGCCCGTCCCGAACTACCGGAGCAGCCCCGTGACCGAGAACTCCGTCGTCGAGGAATCGACCGACACCGCCGGCATCACCGCGGTGCAGGTCGAGGAACCGGCCGACACCGCTGACATCTCCGCAGAGCCGGAGGACCCGCGCGAGGAGTTCCGCCGCGCGCTCGCGGCGTCTCCCGGTGAGTGGTACGTCGTGCACTCCTACGCGGGCTATGAGAACAAGGTGAAGGCCAACCTGGAGAGCCGGATCGTCTCGCTCAACATGGAGGACTACATCTACCGGATCGAGGTGCCCACCGAAGAGGTCACCGAGATCAAGAACGGCAAGCGGCAGCAGGTGACCCGCAAGGTCTTTCCCGGCTACCTGCTGGTGCAGATGGACCTGACCGACGAGTCTTGGTCGGCGGTGCGCAACACGCCGGGGGTCACCGGGTTCGTCGGGCAGACCAACCGGCCCTCGCCGCTGTCGGTGGACGAGGTGGTCGCCATCCTGGCGCCGGCGCCGCAGAGCCGGGTGAAGGAGGCGCCGCGGGTCGTCGACTTCGAGGTCGGCGAGTCCGTCACCGTCATGGACGGTCCGTTCGCCACGCTGCCGGCCAGCATCGCGGAGATCAACGGCGACGCCCAGAAGCTCAAGGTGCTCGTTTCGATCTTCGGCCGGGAGACCCCGGTCGAGCTGTCGTTCTCGCAGGTCAGCAAGGTGTGACGGCTTCCGCCGTACCGCCGGGAACCGGTGGTCCGGCCCAGGTGTCACCGCTCCCCGCCGTACTCTCGAAGGAAGACGATGCCCCCCAAGAAGAGGTTGTCCGCAGTCATCAAGCTGCAGATCAAGGCCGGCGCCGCCACCCCGGCTCCGCCGGTCGGCCCGGCGCTCGGCCAGCACGGCGTCAACATCATGGAGTTCTGCAAGCAGTACAACGCCGCCACCGAGGCCCAGCGCGGCCAGGTCGTGCCGGTCGAGATCTCGGTGTTCGAGGACCGCTCGTTCACCTTCATCACCAAGACGCCGCCCGCCGCCCGGCTGATCCTGGCCGCCGCCGGTATCGAGAAGGGCAGCGGCGAGCCGCACAAGACGAAGGTCGCCGCGCTGACCCGAGACCAGGTTCGCGAGATCGCCCAGACCAAGATGCCTGACCTCAATGCCCGCGACCTCGACGCCGCCGAGAAGATCGTCGCCGGCACCGCGCGTTCGATGGGCATCACGGTCAAGGACTGACCGTCGCGGCGGACGCATCGGCCGAGCACGTGCAACCAGCCCAGCAGGTGTGGGAGGGCCGGACAGCCCGTCATCACCACGGACACGAACAGGAGTACGCCGTGCAGCGCAGCAAGGCCTATCGCGAGGCCGCCGCTCGTCTCGAGCCGGACCGGGTCTACACGCCCCTGGAGGCGGTCCGGCTGGCCAAGTCGTCCTCGGTCACGAAGTTCGACCCTACCGTCGAGGTGGCGGTCCGGCTCGGCGTCGACCCCCGCCGCGCCGACCAGATGGTGCGCGGGACCGTCAACCTGCCGCACGGGACCGGCAAGACGGCGCGGGTCGCCGTCTTCGCCACCGGTGAGAAGGCCGCCGAGGCGGAGGCCGCCGGCGCCGACCACGTTGGAGCCGATGATCTGATCACCCGGGTGTCCGAGGGTTTCGTCGACTTCGACGCCGCCATCGCCACGCCCGACATGATGAGCAAGGTCGGCCGGGTGGCCCGCATCCTCGGTCCACGCGGGCTGATGCCCAACCCGAAGACCGGGACCGTGACCAACGACGTCGCCAAGGCGGTGGCCGACATCAAGGGCGGTAAGGTCAACTACCGGGTGGACAAGCAGGGCAACCTCCACCTGGTGATCGGCAAGGCGTCCTTTGCTGAGTCGGCCCTGCTCGAGAACTACGCCGCGGCGATGGACGAGGTCGTCCGGGCCAAGCCGGCCGCGGCCAAGGGGCGCTACCTGCAGAAGATCACGTTCACGACCACAATGGGCCCCGGGATCCGGGTCGACCCGAACAAGCTCCGTAACCTGACGGAGGAGCCGGCCGGCACCGGCTGAAGTCGCCTTTGGTCTTTTGGCCGGCGAGCCCGGCTTTGACCCCAGCCGCCTCCGCCCCGTAGCCTGCTCGTCAGCCGAAGACCGCTGGTCGCCGTACGCCGCCTGCACTGTGGCAGCGTCCGGCCGAAGGCTCCGCGAATGCGCGGACGACCCGTGGTAGGCGCCGAGATGTCGCCGTCCCGTGACGGGCGGAGACCGCCCCGCGCGCCTGCCGCCGGGCGTTCGTTCTGTGTGGTGCCGACCGGCGTAGCCGACCGGGAGGACGGATGCCCAACGCCGCCAAGACCGCAGCGGTGGCGGAACTTCGAGACGCGTTCCGCGCCTCGTCGGCCGCCGTGCTCACGGAGTACCGCGGGCTGACGGTGGCCCAGCTCAACGAGCTGCGGAGCGCGCTGGCCGGCAATGCGACGTACGCCGTCGTCAAGAACACCCTCACCAAGATCGCAGCCCGCGACGCGGGGGTGCCCGACATCGAGGCGTTGCTGCAGGGCCCCTCGGCGATCGCGTTCGTCATGGGCGACCCGGTCGTGGTCGCGAAGGGCATCCGCGACTTCGCCCGGGCCAATCCGCTGCTCGTGGTCAAGGGCGGCGTGTTGGAGGGCCGCGCGCTCAGCGCCGACGAGGTGCGGCGGCTGGCCGATCTCGAGTCCCGGGATGTGCTGCTCGCTCGGCTGGCCGGTGCGTTCCAGGCGGCGCTGTCCGGCGCGGTCGCCCTGGTCGCCGCGCCGTTGTCGCAGGCGGCGCGGCTGATGGCCGCACTTCAGGCCAAGGCCGAGGAGGAGCCGAGCGTTCTGGCGGCGGCCGCACCGCCAGCTACCGCTCCGGCTGCCGAGGACGCCACGGAACCCGTACCCGCGGCCGGCTCGAGCGAGGTGGACGGGGAACCCGAGAGCGACAGCTCGGCCGAGTCCGAAGTCTCTGGCGATGCGGCCGACGCTGCCGTTGCCGCGGATGCCGTCGCCCGCGAGGTCGCCGAACCGGCCTCTGGCGACGCCCTCGCCTGACCGTAGTCCGGCTACCGCAGCCGATCCACGACACCGACCCACCCGAGAGAAGGGACCGCCGCCATGGCGAAGCTGAGCACCGACGAGCTGATGGACGCGTTCAAGGAGATGACGCTGCTCGAGCTGTCGGAGTTCGTGAAGTCGTTCGAGGACACGTTCGGCGTCACTGCGGCCGCGCCGGTGGCCGTCGCTGCGGTCCCCGCCGCCGGTGGCGGTGGAGACGCCGCACCGGTCGTGGAGGAGCAGGACGAGTTCGACGTCATTCTCGAGGCGGCCGGTGAGAAGAAGATCCAGGTGATCAAGGAGGTTCGCACGCTGACCTCCCTCGGCCTCAAGGAGGCGAAGGACCTGGTCGACGGCGCGCCCAAGCCGGTGCTGGAGCGGGTCAACAAGGAGGCCGCGGACAAGGCGCGGGCGGCGCTCGAAGGCGCCGGCGCCAGCGTCACCGTCAAGTAGTCGGCGACCGCTCTCGCGCCGGCGGCGGCTCGCGCCGCCGGTTGGCTGTGGGCGGCGCGGGCTCGAGATCTGCCAGCGCGGCCGGCACCGGTCAATCGCCGCCGCCATCCGTCAATCGGTGGAAAACCGGTGCAGACACTTGACGTCGGCGCGCCGGGGCCTGATCCTGGTCGCAGCAGTGACAAGTCCATGGCTCGGCCGGTTTCCGGCCCTAGACAGCAGTGTGCCCATCGGCTACACTGCTCGTTTGCGCTGCTCCCCGACGATGCCCGCTGACGCGGGTCGTCTGTCATGCGCGCAGTTGATCAGCGAGCATTTGGAAGGATGCCTACTTGGCCGCCTCGCGCACCGCCTCCGGAACCACCCGTAGCACCTCCCTCTCCGTAGATCCCAGCCTGGGCTCCCCGGCTCCGGCGCCTACCGCCTCCCGCAACGGTCGGGTCTCCTTCGCCAAGATCCGCGAGCCGTTGGAGGTTCCCGACCTGCTGGCCCTGCAGACGAACAGCTTCGACTGGCTGCTGGGCAACGAGGCCTGGCAGGCCCGAGTGGCCGACTCGGTGGCCGCCGGGCGTACCGACGTGCCGGACGTATCCGGACTCGAAGAGATCTTCGTCGAGATCAGCCCGATCGAAGACTTCTCCGGCTCGATGTCCCTGTCGTTCCGTGACCACCGGTTCGAGCCGCCCAAGTACTCCCTCGAGGAGTGCAAGGACAAGGACATGACGTTCTCCGCGCCGATGTTCGTCACCGCGGAGTTCACGAACAACACGACTGGCGAGATCAAGAGCCAGACCGTCTTCATGGGCGACTTCCCGTTGATGACGCCCAAGGGCACTTTTGTCATCAACGGCACCGAGCGGGTCGTGGTCTCCCAGCTCGTCCGGTCGCCCGGCGTCTACTTCGACCGGACGCTCGACAAGACCTCCGACAAGGAGGTCTACGGCTGCAAGATCATCCCCAGCCGGGGGGCCTGGCTCGAGTTCGAGGTCGACAAGCGCGACGCGGTCGGCGTACGCATCGACCGCAAGCGCAAGCAGAGCGTCACCGTGCTGCTGCGCGCGCTCGGTTGGGACGACGCCCGCATCCTCGAGCGGTTCGGCCAGTACGACTCCATGCGGATGACCCTGGAGAAGGACCACACCAGCACCCAGGACGAGGCGCTGCTCGACATCTACCGCAAGCTGCGTCCGGGCGAGCCGCCGACGCGGGAGTCGGCGCAGACGCTGCTCGACAACCTCTACTTCAACCCCAAGCGCTACGACCTGGCCAAGGTCGGCCGGTACAAGGCGAACAAGAAGCTCGGGCTCGAGCTGCCGCTGTCGCAGGGCGTGCTCACCGGGGACGACATCGTCGCGACCATCGAGTACGTCGTGAAGCTGCACGCCGGCGAACCGGGTTACGAGACCGACGACATCGACCACTTCGGCAACCGCCGGCTGCGCACGGTCGGTGAGCTGATCCAGAACCAGGTCCGGCTGGGCCTGGCCCGGATGGAGCGGGTCGTCCGGGAGCGGATGACCACCCAGGACGTCGAGGCGATCACGCCGCAGACGCTGATCAACATCCGGCCGGTGGTCGCCTCGATCCGGGAGTTCTTCGGCACCAGCCAGCTCTCCCAGTTCATGGACCAGACCAACCCGCTGGCCGGGCTGACCCACAAGCGCCGGCTGTCCGCGCTCGGTCCCGGCGGCCTGTCCCGGGAGCGGGCCGGGTTCGAGGTCCGCGACGTGCACCCGAGCCACTACGGCCGGATGTGCCCGATCGAGACGCCGGAGGGTCCCAACATCGGCCTGATCGGCTCGCTGTCGACGTACGGCCGGGTGAACCCGTTCGGCTTCGTCGAGACCCCCTACCGGAAGGTCGACGACCGCGGCCGGGTGACCGACCAGATCGACTACCTCACCGCGGACGAGGAGGACCGGCACGTCATCGCCCAGGCCAACGCCCCGCTGACCGCGGACGGGACCTTCGCCGAGAGCCGGGTCCTGGTCCGCAAGAAGGGCGGCGAGGTCGACTACCTCGCCCCGGAGAGCGTCGACTACATGGACGTCTCGCCGCGACAGATGGTCTCGGTGGCCACCGCGATGATCCCGTTCCTCGAGCACGACGACGCCAACCGGGCGCTGATGGGCTCGAACATGCAGCGTCAGGCGGTCCCGCTGCTGCGCAGCGAGGCGCCGCTGGTGGGGACCGGCATGGAGTCGCGGGCGGCCAAGGACGCCGGCGACGTCGTACTCGCCGAGAAGGCCGGCGTCGTCGAGGACCTCTCCGCCGACTACATCACCGTCGCGGCGGACGACGGCACCCGGCAGACCTACCGGCTGGCCAAGTTCCGCCGCTCCAACCAGGGCACCTGCATCAACCAGCGGCCGATCGTGGCCGAGGGCGACCGGGTCGAGCTCGGCGCCGTGCTGGCCGACGGGCCCTGCACCGACAACGGTGAGATGGCCCTGGGCAAGAACCTGTTGGTCGCGTTCATGCCGTGGGAGGGGCACAACTACGAGGACGCGATCATCCTCTCGCAGCGGCTGGTCCAGGACGACGTCCTGTCCTCGATCCACATCGAGGAGCACGAGGTCGACGCGCGCGACACCAAGCTCGGCGCGGAGGAGATCACCCGGGACATCCCGAACGTCTCGGAGGATATCCTGGCCGACCTCGACGACCGCGGCATCATTCGGATCGGCGCCGAGGTCGACCCCGGCGACGTCCTCGTCGGGAAGGTGACCCCCAAGGGTGAGACCGAGCTGACGCCGGAGGAGCGGCTGCTGCGCGCGATCTTCGGGGAGAAGGCCCGCGAGGTGCGGGACACCTCGCTCAAGGTGCCGCACGGGGAGTCGGGCAAGGTGATCGGCGTCCGGATGTTCACCCGCGACGACGGTGACGAGCTGCCGCCGGGCGTGAACGAGCTGGTCCGGGTCTACGTTGCCCAGAAGCGGAAGATCACAGACGGCGACAAGCTGGCCGGCCGGCACGGCAACAAGGGCGTCATCGCCAAGATCCTCCCCCAGGAGGACATGCCGTTCCTCGAGGACGGTACGCCGGTCGACATCGTGCTCAACCCGCACGGCGTCCCGCGCCGCATGAACATCGGCCAGGTGCTCGAGACCCACCTGGGCTGGGTGGCGAAGACCGGCTGGTCGGTCGAGGGACGCCCGGACTGGGCCGAGCGGCTGCCGGACGAGGCGCTCACCGGTGCACCGGGGACCGCCACGGCGACGCCGGTCTTCGACGGGGCGCGGGAGGAGGAGATCACCGGCCTGCTCGCGGCGACCCGGCCCAACCGGGATGGCGTCCAGCAGGTCGGGTCCTCCGGCAAGACCGTGCTGCTCGACGGCCGCAGCGGGGAGCCGTTCCCGCAGCCGGTGTCCGTTGGCTACATCTACATCATGAAGTTGCTGCACCTGGTCGACGACAAGATCCACGCTCGGTCGACCGGCCCGTACTCCATGATCACGCAGCAGCCACTGGGCGGGAAGGCGCAGTTCGGTGGCCAGCGCTTCGGCGAGATGGAGGTCTGGGCGCTGGAGGCCTACGGCGCGGCGTACGCGCTGCAGGAGCTGCTTACGATCAAGTCCGACGACGTGCTCGGCCGGGTGAAGGTCTACGAGGCCATCGTCAAGGGCGAGAACGTCCCGGAGCCCGGAATTCCGGAGTCGTTCAAGGTGTTGATCAAGGAGATGCAGTCGCTCTGCCTCAACGTCGAGGTGCTCTCCAGCGACGGCATGTCGATCGAGATGCGCGACACCGACGAGGACGTCTTCCGCGCTGCCGAGGAGCTCGGCATCGATCTCAGTCGCAGAGAACCCAGCTCCGTGGAAGAGGTCTAGCGACCTCTTCCCCGTCGCGGTTCTCTGCGACTGCGGCAAGAACAAGCAACCACGGGCAACCGGCTGAGGGGATCTGAGGAACTAAGTGCTAGACGTCAACTTCTTCGATGAGCTGCGTATCGGCCTCGCCACCGCCGACGACATCCGGACCTGGAGCCACGGCGAGGTCAAGAAGCCCGAGACGATCAACTACCGCACCCTCAAGCCGGAGAAGGACGGGCTCTTCTGCGAGAAGATCTTCGGTCCGACCCGCGACTGGGAGTGCTACTGCGGCAAGTACAAGCGGGTCCGCTTCAAGGGGATCATCTGCGAGCGCTGCGGCGTCGAGGTGACCCGGGCCAAGGTTCGTCGGGAGCGGATGGGCCACATCGAGCTGGCCGCCCCCGTCACCCACATCTGGTACTTCAAGGGCGTCCCGAGCCGGCTCGGCTACCTGCTGGACCTCGCCCCCAAGGACCTCGAGAAGATCATCTACTTTGCGGCGTACCTCATCACCTCGGTTGACGAGGACGCCCGGCACCGGGACCTGACCAGCCTGGAGGCACAGATCTCGGTCGAGCGCAAGCGGCTCGAGGACCGGCGCGACGCCGACATCGACGCCCGGCAGAAGAAGCTCGAGGCCGACCTGGCCGAGCTCGAGGCCGAGGGAGCCAAGGCCGACGTACGCCGGAAGGTCCGCGACGGCGCCGAGCGCGAGCTCCGGCAGATCCGGGAGCGGGCCGGCCGGGAGCTCGACCGGCTGGAGCAGGTCTTCGACAGGTTCAAGACCCTCAAGGTCAAGGACCTCGAGGGCGACGAGATCATCTACCGTGAGCTGCGGGACCGGTTCGGGCAGTACTTCACCGGCGGTATGGGGGCCGAGGCGCTGCAGACGCTGCTCGAGAGCTTCGACCTCGAAACCGAGGCGGAGTCGCTGCGGGAGACCATCCGCTCCGGCAAGGGTCAGAAGAAGGCACGGGCGCTCAAGCGGCTCAAGGTCGTCTCGGCCTTTCTCAACACCCGCAACAGCACCATGGGCATGGTGCTCGACTGCGTCCCGGTGATCCCCCCGGACCTGCGTCCGATGGTTCAGCTCGACGGTGGCCGGTTCGCGACCAGCGACCTCAACGACCTCTACCGCCGCGTGATCAACCGGAACAACCGGCTCAAGCGGCTGCTCGACCTCGGTGCGCCCGAGATCATCGTCAACAACGAGAAGCGGATGCTGCAGGAGGCCGTTGACGCGCTGTTCGACAACGGCCGCCGTGGCCGACCGGTGACCGGCCCGGGCAACCGGCCGCTCAAGTCGCTCTCGGACATGCTCAAGGGCAAGCAGGGCCGGTTCCGGCAGAACCTGCTCGGCAAGCGGGTCGACTACTCGGGCCGCTCGGTCATCGTCGTCGGGCCGCAGCTGAAGCTGCATCAGTGCGGGCTGCCCAAGCAGATGGCGCTCGAGCTGTTCAAGCCGTTCGTGATGAAGCGGCTGGTCGACCTCAACCACGCCCAGAACATCAAGAGCGCCAAGCGGATGGTCGAGCGTGCCCGGCCGGTCGTGTGGGACGTCCTCGAGGAGGTCATCACCGAGCACCCGGTGCTGCTCAACCGCGCTCCGACCCTGCACCGCCTGGGCATCCAGGCCTTCGAGCCGCAGCTGGTCGAGGGCAAGGCCATCCAGATCCACCCGCTGGTCTGCGGCGCGTTCAACGCGGACTTCGACGGTGACCAGATGGCCGTGCACCTGCCGCTCTCGGCGGAGGCACAGGCCGAGGCGCGGATCCTGATGCTGTCGAGCAACAACATCCTCTCGCCGGCGTCCGGCCGGCCGATCGCGATGCCGGGCCAGGACATGATCACCGGCCTGTACTTCCTCACGCTGGCGCGCGAGGGCGCGCTCGGCGAGGGTCGCAGCTTCGCCTCCGTCGCCGAGGCCGTGATGGCCCTCGACGCGGGTGATATCGACCTGCAGGCGCAGGTCGCGGTCCGGCTCCGCGACGTCGAGCGGATCGAGGCCGGTGGGGGCGAGCCGTGGACCGCTCCGGAGGGGTGGTCACCGGGGGAGGCGATCCGGGTCCAGACCACGGTCGGCCGCTGCCTGTTCAACGAGGCGCTGCCGGCGGACTACCCGTTCGTCAACTACCAGGTGGCCAAGAAGCAGCTGTCTGGGCTGGTGAACGACCTGGCCGAGCGCTACCCCAAGGTTCAGGTGGCCGCCACCCTGGACGCGCTCAAGGAGTACGGCTTCCACTGGGCGACCCGCTCCGGGGTCACGATCGCCATCGCCGATGTCGTCACCCCGCCCGGCAAGCAGGAGATCCTCGAGGGGTACGAGGGCAAGGCGGACCGGGTCCAGAAGCAGTACGAGCGTGGCGTCATCACCGACGACGAGCGGCGCCAGGAACTGATCGAGATCTGGGGTCAGGCCACCGGCGAGATCTCCCGCGCCATGGAGGCCAACTTCCCGAAGACCAACCCGGTCTACATGCTGATCGACTCCGGCGCCGGCGGCAACATGATGCAGATCCGCCAGCTCGCCGGCATGCGTGGTCTCGTCGCGAACCCCAAGGGCGAGATCATCCCGCGGCCGATCAAGACGAACTTCCGCGAGGGCCTCACCGTGCTGGAGTACTTCATCTCCACCCACGGCGCCCGCAAGGGTCTCGCCGACACGGCGCTGCGGACCGCCGACTCCGGTTACCTCACCCGGCGGCTCGTGGACGTCTCCCAGGACGTGATCGTCCGGGAGGAGGACTGCGGTACCGACCGCGGCATCCGGATGCCGATCGCCACCCGGGCGCGGGATGGTCGGCTGGTTCGGCACAACGACGTGGAGACCAGCGTCTACGCGCGGACGCTGGCCGACGACGTCGAGGTCGACGGCCGCACCCTGGCCGAGGCCGGCACCGACCTGGGCGACGTCAAGATCAGTGGGCTGATCGAGGCGGGCGTCGAGGAGGTCAAGGTCCGCAGCGTGCTGACCTGCGACTCGAAGGTGGGTACCTGCGCCCTGTGCTACGGGCGGTCGCTGGCGACCGGAAAGCTGGTCGACGTCGGCGAGGCGGTCGGCATCATCGCGGCGCAGTCGATCGGTGAGCCCGGCACCCAGCTGACCATGCGGACCTTCCACACCGGTGGTATCGCGGGGGAGGACATCACCCACGGCCTGCCCCGCGTGGTCGAGCTGTTCGAGGCACGGGTGCCCAAGGGCAAGGCGCCGATCACCGAGGCCGCCGGTCGGGTGCGGCTCGAGGAGACCGAGAAGACCCGCCGGATCGTGGTCGTCCCGGACGACGGCAGCGAGGAGATCGTCTACGACAAGATCAGCCGGCGGTCCCGGCTGCGGGTGGCCGACGGTGATCACGTCGAGGTCGGTGACAAGCTGACCGAGGGGACCGTGGACCCGCACGAGGTGCTCCGCATCCAGGGCCCCCGGGCCGTCCAGCTGCACCTGGTGGCCGAGGTGCAGGAGGTCTACCGCTCCCAGGGCGTGTCGATCCACGACAAGCACATCGAGACGATCATCCGCCAGATGCTGAAGCGGGTGAACGTCCTCGAGAGCGGGGACGCCGACCTGCTCCCGGGTGAGCTGGTGGAGCGCCCGCGCTTCGAGGAGGAGACCCGTCGGGTAGTGAGCGAGGGCGGTACGCCGGCCTCGGCCCGTCCGGTCCTGATGGGGATCACCAAGGCGTCGCTCGCCACCGAGTCGTGGCTATCGGCGGCCTCGTTCCAGGAGACCACCCGGGTGCTCACCGACGCGGCCATCCATGCTCGCAGCGACAGCCTGCTCGGGCTCAAGGAGAACGTGATCATCGGCAAGCTGATCCCGGCCGGCACCGGAATCGCCCGGTACCGCAACATCCGGGTGGAGCCGACCGAGGAGGCGCGGGCGGCGGCGTACGCCCTGCCCCGCTACGACGACGACTACGCGTTCGGGATGGGTCCCGGACCCGCGGTGCCACTGGACGAGTACGACTACGGGCAGTACAACCGCTGATCGAGGTGTTCGCCGGGCCGCTTCCTTCGGGGGCGGCCCGGCGTCATTCCGGGTAGGCCGCCCGCCGGAGCTCGGCGTACGCCGCCGTCAGCGCCGGTTGCTGATAGTGCGCGTTCAGGCCGCTCGGGTTGGGCAGCAGCCAGACCCCCGCGTCGACGAGCCGCTCCGGCTGCGGGCCCACCGTCGCCTTGGGCCGGTCGAAGGCCGACCGGTACGCCGACAGGCCCAAGAAGGCGACGTAGCGTGGCCGCCACCGGTCGACCAGGGCGACCAACGGGGCCACGCCGGCCCGCAGCTCCTCACCGGTGAGCTCGTCGGCTCGTGCCGTGGTCCGGTTGACCAGGTTGGTGACGCCGATGCCGGCGAAAAGCAGCTCGGGGGTCTCGCTCGGGTGCAGCCGCTGAGCGGTGAAGCCGGCCGCGTGCAGCGTCGTCCAGAGCCGGTTGGCCGGCCCGGCGAAGTGATAGCCGCTCCAGCCCGAGTACAGCGACGGATTGATCCCGCAGAGCAGGACCCGCAGGCCGGGGCCGACCAGGTCGGGCACCGGCCGGTCGTACGCCGCCAGCAGCTCGGCCCGGCCCGGCCGGCGCAGTCTTGGAACCCTCGCGCTCGTCCCCGCACCAACCGGAGCCCGCTCCGCTTCGGTAGCCGCGCCGCCGCTGTCGGCGGAGGCCATGTCACGGTCGGGCTCTTTCACAGCACCGCCTTTCCGTAATGAGTGCCGGGTGCGGCAGCCACTACCCGGGCGACTACCACTTTGACCTTGGCAGCGGCCGTAGGTAAGGTTGCTCCTTGTGCCTGGGCAACCGGGCACCTCCTGGACGCCCTGCGGCGGCCGGAGCGGCCGGTTCGACGCCGGCAACCCCACCAACGAGCGCGTCGCGGTCGGCTCGGGCCGGCCTCGACACGCCCGACCGCGTGGGTCGGACCCGCAGCCAGATGTACGACGAGAACGCGGCACGACGAGAAGGCAGCAGCCGAGCACCACCAGACGAAGGACGACGGAGACGCGGTGCCCACGATCCAGCAGCTGGTCCGCAAGGGCCGGCAGGACAAGATCGAGAAGACCAAGACCCCGGCGCTGAAGAACAGCCCGCAGCGCCGTGGGGTCTGCACGCGCGTCTACACCACCACCCCGAAGAAGCCGAACTCGGCGCTGCGCAAGGTGGCCCGGGTGCGTCTCACCAGCGGCATCGAGGTGACGGCGTACATCCCGGGGGTGGGTCACAACCTGCAGGAGCACTCGATCGTGCTCGTCCGGGGTGGCCGAGTGCGGGACATTCCCGGCGTCCGCTACAAGATCATCCGCGGTTCGCTGGACACCCAGGGCGTGCGCAACCGCAAGCAGGCCCGCAGCCGCTACGGCGCGAAGAAGGAGAAGAGCTAGATGCCGCGCAAGGGCCCGGCTCGCAAGCACCCGGTGGTCGTCGACCCGGTCTACGGCTCGCCGCTCGTCACCTCGCTGGTCAACAAGGTGCTGACCGGCGGCAAGCGGTCGCTCGCCGAGCGGATCGTGTACGGCGCACTGGAAGGCTGCCGAACCAAGAGCGGCAACGACCCGGTGGTCACGCTCAAGCGCGCCCTCGACAACGTCAAGCCGACGCTCGAAGTCAAGAGCCGCCGCGTCGGCGGTGCCACCTACCAGGTTCCGATGGAGGTCCGCGCCGGGCGCAGTACCACCCTGGCGCTGCGCTGGCTGGTGAACTACTCCCGGTCTCGCCGGGAGAAGACGATGACCGAGCGGCTGATGAACGAGCTGCTCGATGCGAGCAACGGCCTCGGCGCCAGCGTCAAGCGGCGCGAGGACACCCACAAGATGGCGGAGTCCAACAAGGCCTTCGCGCACTACCGCTGGTAAGCAGAGAGAGACCGTGCCAACCGACGTACTGACCGACCTGGCCAGAACCCGCAACATCGGGATCATGGCCCATATCGACGCGGGCAAGACCACCACCACCGAGCGGGTCCTGTACTACACCGGCCGCACCTACAAGATCGGTGAGGTGCACGAGGGCGCCGCTCAGATGGACTGGATGGAGCAGGAGCAGGAGCGCGGCATCACGATCACCTCGGCCGCGACGACCTGCCAGTGGACCGACCACATCATCAACATCATCGACACTCCCGGCCACGTCGACTTCACCGTGGAGGTCGAGCGCTCGCTGCGCGTCCTCGACGGCGCGGTGGCGGTCTTCGACGCCGTGGCCGGGGTCGAGCCGCAGTCGGAGACGGTCTGGCGGCAGGCCGACAAGTACGGCGTACCGCGGATCTGCTTCGTGAACAAGATGGACCGGGTCGGGGCCGAGTTCCACCGGTGCGTCGAGATGATCGTCACCCGGCTCAACGCCGTACCGCTGGTGGTCCAGCTCCCGTGGGGGGTGGAGGGCGGGTTCTCCGGCGTCATCGACCTGGTCGCCATGAAGGGCCTGCGCTGGGCGAGTGACGACAAGGGCAGCAAGGGCGACAAGTACGACGTCGTCGAGATCCCCGGTGACCACGTCGAGGCGGCTCGGGAGTGGCACGACCGGCTCTACGAGACCCTCGCCGAGAACGACGACGCCGTGATGGAGTCCTACCTCGAGGGCCGGACCTGCACGGCCGAGGAGCTCAAGGCGGGGATCCGCCGGGCCACGATCGCCGGCAAGGTGACCCCGGTGCTGTGCGGGTCGGCGTTCCGCAACAAGGGCGTCCAGCCGATGCTCGACGCGGTGGTGGACTTCCTGCCCAGCCCGATCGACGTCGGCGCGATCGTCGGCCACTCCGTCACCGACGAGACCCGCCAGATCGAGCGGCTGCCGAGCGAGCGCGAGCCGTTCTCGGCCCTTGCCTTCAAGATCATGAGCGACAAGTACCTCGGCAAGCTGACCTACATCCGGATCTACTCGGGTCGCCTGGCCAAGGGCTCGGCCGTGGAGAACTCCACCAAGGGCCGCAAGGAGCGGATCGGTCGCATCCTGCAGATGCATGCCAACAACCAGGAGGACCGCGACGCGGCGACCGCCGGGCAGATCGTCGCGGTTGTCGGCCTGAAGAACACGACCACCGGCGACACCCTCTGCGACCCGAGCGCGCCGGTGATCCTCGAGTCGATGAGCTTCCCGGCGCCGGTCATCTCGGTGGCGATCGAGCCGAAGACCAAGGCCGACCAGGAGAAGCTCGGGGTCGCCATCCAGCGCCTCGCCGAGGAGGACCCGACCTTTCTGGTGCGGACCGACGAGGAGACCGGACAGACGATCATCTCGGGGATGGGCGAGCTGCACCTCGACATCCTGGTCGACCGGATGCGCCGCGAGTTCAACGTCGAGGCCAACGTCGGCAAGCCCCAGGTCGCCTACCGGGAGACCGTACGGCGCAAGGTCGACAAGGTCGACTACACCCACAAGAAGCAGACCGGCGGCAGCGGCCAGTTCGCCCGGGTCATCCTGTCCCTCGAGCCCAGCGGTGGGGACGGCGGCGGCTACGAGTTCGAGAACTCCGTCACCGGCGGTCGGATCCCGCGCGAGTACATTCCGGCCGTCGACGCCGGCTGCCAGGAGGCCATGGAGTTCGGCGTACTCGCCGGTTATCCGCTGGTCGACGTCAAGGTGACCCTGCTCGACGGCGCCTTTCACGAGGTCGACTCCTCCGAGCTGGCGTTCAAGATCGCCGGCTCGATGGCGTTCAAGGAGGCCGCCCGCAAGGCGGACCCGGTGCTGATGGAGCCGATGATGGCGGTCGAGGTCGTCACCCCGGAGGAGAACATGGGCGACGTCATCGGCGACCTCAACAGCCGACGGGGGCTGATCCAGGCGATGGACGAGCGCGGCGGCGCTCGGGTCGTCCGGGCCATCGTCCCGCTGTCGGAGATGTTCGGCTACGTCGGCGACCTGCGCTCGAAGTCCCAGGGCCGGGCCAGCTACACCATGCAGTTCGACTCCTACGCCGAGGTGCCCAGCAACGTGGCCAAGGAGATCATCGCCAAGGCCCATGGCGACTAGGCCGACCCGGCACCACCCAATCGTCGTACGCCGCCCAACGCAGTAGTCCCGGAGGAGGACACCAGTGGCGAAGGCCAAGTTCGAGCGGACCAAGCCGCACGTCAACATCGGCACCATCGGTCACATCGACCATGGCAAGACGACGCTGACCGCGGCCATCACCAAGGTCCTGCACGACCAGCACCCCGACCTGAACCCCTTCACGCCGTTCGACCAGATCGACAAGGCGCCGGAGGAGAAGGCGCGCGGCATCACGATCTCCATCGCCCACGTCGAGTACCAGACCGACGCCCGGCACTACGCCCACGTCGACTGCCCCGGTCACGCCGACTACATCAAGAACATGATCACCGGCGCGGCCCAGATGGACGGCGCGATCCTGGTCGTCTCGGCGGCCGACGGCCCGATGCCGCAGACCAAGGAGCACGTGCTGCTCGCCCGCCAGGTCGGCGTGCCCTACATCGTGGTCGCGCTGAACAAGGCCGACGTCGTCGACGACGAGGAGATCCTCGAGCTGGTCGAGCTCGAGGTGCGCGAGCTGCTCTCGTCGTACGAGTTCCCGGGTGACGACCTCCCGGTGGTGCGGGTCTCGGCGCTCAAGGCGCTCGAGGGCGACCCGAAGTGGGGCGAGTCGATCCTCGAGCTGATGAACGCGGTCGACACCTCGATCCCGGAGCCCGTTCGGGACATCGATCGACCGTTCCTGATGCCGATCGAGGACGTGTTCACCATCACCGGTCGCGGGACCGTGGTGACCGGCCGGGTCGAGCGGGGCATCGTCAAGGTCAACGAGACCGTCGAGATCGTCGGCATCAAGGACGCCGTGATGACGACGACCGTCACCGGCGTCGAGATGTTCCGCAAGCTGCTCGACCAGGGCCAGGCCGGCGACAACGTCGGGCTGCTGCTGCGCGGCATCAAGCGCGAGGAGGTCGAGCGCGGTCAGGTCGTGTGCAAGCCGAAGTCGATCACCCCGCACACCCAGTTCGAGGCGCAGGTCTACATCCTGAGCAAGGACGAGGGCGGCCGGCACACGCCGTTCTTCAACAACTACCGGCCGCAGTTCTACTTCCGCACCACCGACGTCACCGGCGTCGTCACGCTGCCCGAAGGCACCGAGATGGTGATGCCGGGCGACAACACCGAGATGACCGTTCAGCTGATCCAGCCCATCGCGATGGAGGAGGGCCTGCGCTTCGCCATCCGCGAGGGCGGCCGCACCGTCGGGGCCGGGCGGGTCACCAAGATCCTGAAGTAGGCACGGGGCGGCGGCCGGGTGGGAGCCCGGCC
>JAABUQ010006296.1_pt1 | contig 18122 bp, 19 predicted proteins | sample 5560001 | NCBI WGS metagenome assembly JAABUQ01 (sample SAMN10711888, study PRJNA513371) | rock metagenome | isolation source: Antarctica rocks | place: Antarctica: Victoria Land, Finger Mt nord | collected 2015-12-18
AGCATCTCTACAATTGCGAAGCGCGACTTCACGCAGACCCAATAGGTATGGTCAAGCGTCTTGCCGACCTCGCCGAGGTCGAGGCGGAGCGCCTGCAGCTTTGGACCTTCGCCCGTGCCGCCGCCGATCCAAGAGGAGAGTGGAGCAATCTGCTATGGATGGATATCGCCAAGGCGTTGGCTCCGTGAATCGTGGACTAGTCCTTGGTCCAAATATTGAAGGTGGGACAGTTCTACACTTCGCGACTAGGGCGGATAGAACAAGAATCGTAATACCCGTCCAGCCTCCGTTAGTTGTGAATCGACTTAACAATCCCTGATCGCAAGTAGGTTGATGTTGGTTGTTGAAGGTAATTCCGCAGTGATGAAGTTTCTAGGATCTACTAAGTAAGCCGAAGCAGTGCCCTGAGGCGGAACGCCCTCAACACTGCTCCGTATTTGTGATTAGCGATCATTGTCCTCCCAGGATTGATTGCCAAACTCGTGATCATGGCAAGGCGTAGCCAGAAAGGCGCGCGTCTGACCGTTATGCAGTCCGTAGCCAACAATCTGCCCAGACTCATTGATGGATTCAGCCGTCTGAAGAAGCCACTCCGTTTGAGCGTCTTTCGAGAGTAAGTCGTTTAAGTCGACCATGTGGCTCCGGCTGTAGTAGAAAGCGTGCGAGTTGAAGTTGGCATCGAACATGAAGCCGACGATTTCACGCTGGGCGTTGATGGTGTTGCAGCAAGGATTAATAAAAGTGACAAAGCCCGGCACTGTACCCAGGTCGCGCATTTGGCCAGACTCCTTGGTCCACAGGAAGGCGTGCAAGCTGCCATCGGTTGTCATTGAAGTACCCGAAACATCGCCGCGATTGCTGATCGCTGAAGGAATATTGCGGACGCCGCCTAGAGAGCCGAGGTTGACAGGCGTGCCATCGCGCTCCCAAAGAACGGCATGAGGGGCATTGGGAGAGAGCGGCGGAGTAGCGTTCGCGCAAACGCCGGATGCACCCACGGCCTGCCCGTGATTGTTAATGCCGAACCCGAATGCGACCGTGTCGCCCGGCAACGGCGAAAGCAAGCGTGCGGCTCCGTTGGACTCCCATAGAACCGCTTGAAATTGAAAACCTGCGGTGGCGGCGCAATCGGGATCATAATTATCCGTGTCGGCAAACCCGATCACCTGGCTCCGATCGTTCACATCGAGGGCAATGGAGTTGTTGCCGCCGGGTAGTAGCGCGAGCGCCTTTAATTTTCCATTTTTCCAAATAGCTCCCAAGCATTGCAGGTGGGTGCCGAAACCGCAGAAGTCCGCTCCATGCGGATCGAGGGTGGCCGTCTCCGAGATTATCGCAGCTTCGCCGAAGGTGTTGGGTCTTCCCGCCTCGCTGCTGGGTCCGCCAAGCGTGCCAAGATTACGGATTCGGCCGTGCTCCCACAAGAAAGCGGTTTGCGGCGCTTGAAACATGGATTGCGCCGGATCGCCGTCCTGTGCCATAGTTGCGGCAGCGCCGGCGACAAGCCCTGCATTGTTCAATCCGTAGGCGTAGCTGTATGCTCCGCCCAATGTACCCAGGTCCTTGACGCTGTAATGCGGTAGACGGGCGAGGCCGTGAGCCTGTTGTTCTTGCCCAAATACCGAGAACGGGATCGCGAGAGTGATGGCGAACACCGCTGTTGTCCATTTATGTATAGTCATAGAAAGTCCTTCTTGGCATGCCGAATTTTGGGCTTGCATATGGGATAGCGGTAAGAGGTGGCGAAAACTGTAAGGGGCGGAGGATTTATTTGTGATCTCAGCTTCCACTCACCAGATCACCGAGTTGCTGCAGGCTTGGAACGGTGGCGACCAGCAGGCGCTTGAGCAGCTAACACCTCTGGTTTACGACGAACTACATCGGGTGGCACGGCGTAGCCTGATGCGCGGACAGCACGCGGACACGTTGCAAACCACGGCTTTGATTAACGAACTGTATCTCAAGATGGTGGACCTGCAACGGGTGAGCTGGCAAAACCGGGCGCATTTTTTCGCGCTGTGTTCGCGCCAGATGCGACGGATACTTACTGACCTCTACCGGGCGGGCGTAACTCAGAAGCGGGGCGGCAAACACGAATCGATTTCGCTGGATGCGGCGACAATCGTCGCGCAGGAACCACGGCGGGACCTGATGGCAATCGACGCGGCATTAACTCGCCTTGTGGAGGTAGACTCGCGCAAGTGCCAAGTGGTGGAGCTGCGTTTCTTTGGCGGCCTCAGCGTGAAAGAGACGGCGGAAGTATTGCAAGTCTCCGCGGAGACCGTGTTGCGCGACTGGAAATTGGCGAAGGCGTGGTTACTCGGCGAGTTGGAAGAGTAAGCGCGTTGCATGCAGGACGATCGATGGCAGCGGATTGACGAACTGTTTCACACCGCCCTGCAGGTAGCGGGCGAAAGCCGCGCCGCATACCTGGAATCGACTTGTTCCGGTGACGTAGATCTACGGCTGGAACTGGAGCGCCTGCTGGTTTGCCACATGAAGGCAGCAAGCTTCCTCGAAGAGCCCGCACTAGAGTTGATTCCGTTCGATGTCGACCCTGACGAGGAATCGGTGCATTTGGATGGCACCATCGTTTCTCATTACCGAGCGATCCGGCAAATCGGGAGCGGGGGCATGGGAGTGGTGTATGAGGGAGAAGATCTTCGGCTGAAGCGTCGGGTGGCCTTGAAATTTCTTCCCGCGAGCATGATGCGCAATCGCGAGGCGGTGGAACGCTTCGAAGCGGAGGCTCGCGCCGCCTCGAGTCTCAATCATCCCAATATCTGCACCATTCACGAAGTAGAGGAACATGACGGTCAGCCGGTGATCGTCATGGAGTTGCTGGGCGGTCAGAACCTGAGACAAAGGGTGAAAACGGGCCGGCTTCCAGTGGGTGAGTTAATCCAGTTGGGACTGCAGGCCGCTGATGCATGTCCGCCGCCCACAGTAAAGGAGTTGTCCACCGGGATATCAAACCAGCCAACATGTTTTTGGTGGCGGGCGGCAGATTAAAGCTGCTGGATTCGGGATTGCCAAATTGATGCGCATTCCCGGTGACGTGGAAAGCCGGGATGACGCCAGTGCTCGTGTTGTCGGCACGATGGTCTACATGTCGCCTGAACAGATCCGCGGGCAGGATCTGGACGGACGCAGCGATCTGTTTTCGCTAGGCCTCGTGCTCTACGAGTTAGCGACAGGCACACGTCCGTTCGCGCGATCCGACACGATCTCGACGATTGATGCCTTGCTGCATGAGGAAGCGCCACGACCATCGGCACTCAACCCGGAGATCTCCGCTGGATTGGATCGGGTATTCCAAAAGCTCCTTCGTAGAGATCGCGAGGAGCGGTACCAGGAAGCGGCGCAACTCGCCGCAGACCTGCAGCGGCTAAAAGCCAGCTCAGGTCAACGCTGGACGCTGTTCGGGGCGCTCGCAACGGCAGGTCTCGCCTGCAGCGCATTGGTGCTACTGCTTTACCGCGCGCAGCATGTCGCGGTTTTGACGCCCAAAGACACTGTTGTTCTTGCCGACTTTGTAAACACCACGGGCGATCCTATCTTCGACAGAACGCTTCGGCAGGGACTGTCGGTTCAGCTGGACCAATCACCTTACCTGAGCTTGATTTCGGACGAGCGCATAGCCCAGACACTCCGATTGATGAAGCAGCCCGCGCAGTCCCGATTGACGGCGGAGCTGGCGCGCGGGGTTTGCCAGCGGCTTGCCAGCGCAGCTGTGTTGGAAGGAACCATCGCTCGGCTGGGCAATGGGTACGTGATAGGGTTCGCTGCCAAAGCCTGCAGTTCCGGAGAATCGCTCGACCGTCAGCAGATTCAGGTTAAGAGGAAAGAAGATGTGTTGAATGAGCTAAGCAAAATCGCGGCGGCATTCCGCGCCCACGCCGGCGAGTCGTTAGCTTCTGTCCGTGTACATGACGCGCCGCTGGCGGAGGCAACTACCTCTTCGCTCGAAGCCCTAAAGGCTTACAGCACAGCCTGGAACATCGCGCCGCGAGTAGGCCCGGAAGAGGTAATTCCACTGGTGCAGCGCGCGATCGCGCTCGATGGACAGTTCGCGTTGGCGCATGCATTCTTGGCCAGGCTCTATGGCGATATTGGGGAAGGCGAGCTTTCGGAGAAAAGTGTCCGGAGGGCCTACGAGCTGCGTGAACGCACCACCGATTCGGAACGATTCTTTATCGCTGTCAACTATCATCAGCAGGCTACTGGAGATGCGGAGAAAGCGTTTGAGATAGCGCAGATCTGGGCACGAACTTATGAGCGTGATGTGCGGCCGCACGCCTTCCTTTCCTGGCTTAATCAGGCGTTGGGGCATTACGAGAAGTCAGTAGAGGAAGGAAAGCTTGCGATTGCCCTTGATCCGGATTTTACGCCCGGATACATGAATCTTACGTGGGCGTACATCTTTCTGGAACGGCCGGAGGAAGGCCGCCGCGTGCTGGACGAGGCTGAAAAGCGAAAGCTATACATGCCGGAAATGCTGGTGGCGCACTATTCCATTGCGTTCGTGAAGAATGATGAGGCCGATATGGCAAGGCTCAAGGCCCAAACCGCCGGCAAATCTGCAGGGGAGGGCTGGATGTGGCAGCAGCAGGCAACGGTCGCGGCCTATGCGGGCCACGTCCAGGACGCGAACCGGTTAGCGCGGAATGCAATCGCCTTAGCTCTCCAGGCGCATGATCGCGAACGGGCCGGAATCTATGAAGTTGCGACCGCCGTGCGCCAGGCTCTGTTCGGAAATGGAGAGGCAGCCCGGCGGGAAGCTGAAGCGGCCCTGCATTTGTCGAGCGGGCGAGACGTGGAGTGGGGAGCGGCCCTGGCGTTTGCGTTCAGTGGGGAGATGCGGCGAGCACAAGATCTGGGGAACGAGCTCGAACGGCGTTTTCCGGAGGATACTTGTGTGCGGTTCACTTATCTGCCAACTCTCCGCGCGATCGCGGCCCTGCAGCGCGGAAGGCCCGCCGAAGCAATTGAGCTCCTCCAGTCTGCCAGCCGCTTCGACCTCGCAATATCGGGAAGCTGGTCTGGATTCTTCGGCACCATGTATCCGGTGTACATTCGCGGTTTGGCGTACATGGCGGAAGGCCAGAGCACCGAAGCTGCTGCTGAATTTCAGCGAGTGATTGATCATCCGGGCTCATGTTTGCCGACCCGGCAGCAGCCCTCGCACGTTTGCAACTGGGGCGGGCCAGAGTGAATGGCCACGATCCCACGCGCGCCAAATCGGCCTACGATTAATTTTTGAAATTGTGGAAGGATGGCGATGCAGACGTTCCGATTCTCAAACGAGCAAAATCGGAGTACGCCAGATTGACGTAATTGCCGTGCCGACAGAACTCGGTCTATGGCAGATATGGTTGTGGCGAGACAGGCTTCGATGTAAAAGCAAACACCCGGTCTCTTGGCGTGATCAAAATCAGTCGGCGACCTGCCAATCAGTTGTCGCCTAGCAACAAAACCTGCCCAAAAAGCCCGTTCACGCAGCATATCGCGAATCGGGGTCGCTTCGGGATAGATCCTGACTGACGGCGCAGGGTAGAACTTTATGCATATGCTGGGCACCGGCGGCGCTGGAGGCCGTCGCGAATGCCCAAATTGAAACGAAGGAAAGACCGCCCAAACGAGTTTTGGCGCTTCCAGATCTCGAACAAACCAAGTCAGCAGTCCTTAATAGCCTCACTTCGAAAAGCGGCCAGCGAACCTATGATCACGCCATCACTGAGTTCGTCGATTGGTATTGCTCAGAGCCGAGATTAGCTTTCAACCGCACCGTTGTCCTTCGATACCGGATCTATCTTGAGCAGCGGCACTTGGCTGCGACGACGATCAATCTCCGTCTAGCTGCTATTAGACGTGTGGCTTACAAAGCGGCAGACTCCGGCTTGCTCAGCCCGGAACTCGCCGCCGGCATCCGTCGCGTGAAAGGAGTGCGACGGATTGGCCTGCGCCTTGGGAACTGGCTGACAGCTGACCAGGGGAAAACTCTACTCGCGACGGCTCACAATCCGGACCTTCGAAGCAAGCGGAACTACGCTATTCTTGCCGTTCTTCTGGGTTGTGGTCTTCGTCGCGGCGAGGTGCTCGCACTCACAGCAGCCACGATTCAAGTCCGGGAAGAACGCGATATAAGAATCCACCAGTGTGACCGCGAACTGGAGCGCAATCATCAGGAACGCCAGAATGATGCCAGCGGCCGCCAGGAAATAACCAAAGCCCAGCGGGGGCGCAGCAAGAATTATCGGAGAAGCTGTCTGAAAAATAGTTCCTGCGATGTTTACACCTTGCTGGAGTAGCTCGCTTGGCCCTAACCCGCTTTCAACCCAGAGCCGTCCTTGCCCAACTTGATGAACCCATTGATGATGGACGGAAACCAGGTATTAACAGTACTGGCGTTCAGGGCAAGAGCAAGGAAGAACCCAACCGCAAATATTTTCCGAAGGCTTGCCATCATCATGCCCTCGAAGTCGTAACGATTCAGCCAGTACTCAATTCCAAACCAGGTCAGATCGGCAGCAGCAATGACCGCGAAAAGCCCAGTTACATACTTCTGCCCGTTCGAAAGCCAGGTCCCTACTGCCTTTCGATACACCTCCGTAAATTGCGTCGGATCTCCGATTACAGGTATGGCAATGTGGCCTGGGGCTGCTTGAGCTAGACAAACCACGGGAGCAATCACGAATACGATTAAAAGGAGCCGCAGAAAACGCATATAACACGGTCTTACTAATCATAAGCAAGCAAAGAATGAAATACAAACATTTTTTAGTCCACCTGGATCGAAGAACAAACAATGGCCCTTCAAGCCGCGAGCGTTCGCTTGTCCGCGCCCGACCCAACGAACGTGGCCAGCTTGCAGCGAGCTTGACGGGCTACTTAATATTTGGTGTGATCTGCTCCGTACGGAGTGAATGTGAGTGGAGCTACTTGCAGCACCGCATCGCACACTCGCCCTTCCACCGTGCGCATGTGCCAAGCTGCAGGCGCCTTTGCCCGAAGGGGCGCACACTCATCGTTTACCTTGTGCACAAAGGGAGCAGGTTGGTGCGTGAACCACTGTGCTATTTCTTGGGTCGTTAGCGACGAAATATCATTCCCGGCGCCTGCCCTCTCAACCTCGACGACTACCTGCGACTTCTGTGCATTTGAGTCGTGGCATGCCCATTCCGTAAACAAAACGCACACAAACAGTGGTCGTGCGAGCCACTTAGTACCGTGTATGATTTGCCCCATAATCCGAATGTTGGAGCACATTCTGAACCATTTCCGCGTTAGCCGCATCTTTCTGCACTTGGTATGCAGAGAATGCTGCCTTTGATTGTAAATCGCTCGCCATGAGCGTGCGGAGTTTTTCCAGTTGGTTGTTCATTTCGAGCGAGATGGTGTATCCGAGCTGGACCGACTGCTCCTGACCTTGCGGTGTCTGCATCAGGTTCTTGATCATGCCGATCACGCTCTGCTCGTTGTTGATCATCTGCGGCTGCATTCCGGCTGCGGCGATGGCATTTTGAATCGCTGAAAGGGTTCCCGAGCGCCAGCTCCCGTAAGCTTTGTAATAGGGGGTCCCGTTCGCAGTCGAAGAGTACGATTGATAGATTTTGCCAAACTGCTGGTCGAGCTGGCTCATCGAATATGCCACTCCAAAAGATCCTTGGCTGATGTTAAAAAGCTTAGTCAAATCCGTCGTGACGGACGTGAGCGGGAACTTCGTCAAGTTGCGCGAATTGTAAAGCATCTGCTGATACTGACGGAAGGTATTCGACACCATCTGAATCTGCTGGGCGTATTGATGGATCAGCGTCGCATAATTCAGAAGCTGCGTAAACTCCGTTGCGAAAGGACCACCGGCCAACGCCGGAATCGGAATGAGAATCGGACCCGCGGCGATCAACCCCGCCAAAGCCCAAACCAGAAGCTGCTTACGCATATCCTGCTAACTCCTTTTCCTCCTGATATTGCGGGCGCAGATCATCGAGACGTTGCGCCCATTCGTTAAGGCCGCGCAAGCGCAGCCAATCTGAGGTCCAATTCTGCGGATTCCACTCACTTAACGAATCCGCTAGATTACGATCGCGTTCACTGCTGCCTGCGAGGAACGACAGCGCTACTCCGCCAAGCGCCAGGTGGATTCGCCGGCGTCCTTCGGGGGAGGTCCAGTAGTAATCAGCCTTCGGTTGAGCCGTTGCAATCACCTCAATGTCGGTCTCATCCATGCCGAATTCCTCGTAGACCTTACGCTCCCCGGTTGCCGCGGTCGGATTCGCCAAAAAGATTTTCGTCGAGCACTCGCGATTAATGGTTGTCTTAAGGGCGGATTCCAGCACCTTGCCGATTTCCTGAATCGACAGCATCAAGGCCATGTTCAGCTTCCGGCCCTCTACTAGGAATTTTTCGAAGTTTTGAACAGCCAGGGGATGATCCAGCGACGCGCGCAACTCATCAACCGAGACGAGCGTGGGCGTCGTTGGGGTCAGTGTGCGCCAAATCCGGTTGAAGATATAAAAGAGCACGGCCGAAGTGATCTTTGTGTCCATGGAATAGAGCGTATTGACTTCAAACACAGACAAACGGCTGAGTGTCAGATTGTCAGTGCGGCCGTCGAGAATACCACCACTCGCGACGGAGCCGATCGTGAAGAATTGTAGGGCCTCCTTCACAGCCGGGTCCAAAGCACCGATAACGGTGGCAAAATCCGTCAGCGATCTTCCGTGAGATCGATCAACCAAAAGTTCAATTCCGGTGTTGATGTTGTTCCGGCGCTCCGCAGTAACTTCGAGCCCCATGAGGCGGCAGAGCATGGAAAGATAGCTCGCTGCCAACGCGTGGTCGAGCTCCGTCTCGAGATATTGGAGCGGGCAAAAACGCAGTTTGTTATTTCCAGGCGTGAGATCGTAATAATCGCCGCCCATCGCCTTCGTCAGTGTGTACAACGTCTTCTGTTTGTCAAATGCAAAAACTCGAGCGTCCGGCGATAATCCGAAGAACTGGGTAATCGCAAGCGCCTGTAAGGTGGTCTTCCCCGACCCTTGGGGGCCGCCAATGAACGTATGGCCGCGGTCTTCCACTTGTAAATGGGCGCGGAAATGCGAACGGCCCGCTGTCAGAGCGTAAAACAGCGGCGGCGTATTCGGCGGCATAAACTGCGATGGATTCGTCCGCAAACCCTGAAATGGCGTACTGAACGGCATCATATGCACCAGATTCAGTGTCGACGCGATTGCGGTGCGTCGCTCGCGATGCATATGACCTGGCAGGCTACTGACCCATGCCGCCGTTGCGTTATACGTTTCTATTCGAGAACCGAATCCCGCTCTTTGCACTACGTCCCGCACGAGCCGGGTTCCTTCATTGAGCCGATCCTCCATTTCTTCAATGAGGATCACTTTCGCGCTGTAACGCACGAAATGCGCGAGGCCGTGCTGCGCGTCGCTCGAGGCCTCCAGCGCGTCGGCTTCCAATTTTGCAACGAAGGGATCAATACGCGCCGCATTGGAATTCTTTTTCAAAATCGCCTGCAGCGGCGAGAGTTTGATCATTCCCCACTTATTGTGATTCGCCAGGTGAAGACCCTTCGCCTCCTCCGCATCCATACATTGCGCCTGTTGCGTGAAGCGAAACGGAAAAGGAATCGAGTCCATCTCCCGCAAGATACCGGCGAAGCTCGCATCCGGGAACCCGTCAATGGCAATCACCCGGATGCGCTTATTGTCCAGCGTCGGTTCGGCACCAGTGACCAAGTTGCCCGGTGAGAGATGCTGATTCAGAAAGATAGCCTGATAGGGCACGGCGAACGGAAAATCCTCCCCGCGCGCGCAGTAGCGGATGTATCGGCAGAGGTCATCATGCACAATCCGTTTAGTGGGCCGGAATCCGAGGCGGCGAACGCTTGTGTGCCGTTCCCGAAGTAGATTCATTTTGAGCGCATCCTCGATTTGCAACAGCCGGCCCCGAAAATGAGACAGCTCGCGCTCCATACGTCCGGCAGAAACACCGTCCGATTCGAAGAACCACTCCTGAGCCTTTTTACCCGAGCCCTGCGGCACCTGATACGACACGCACAGGTAATACGAACTTTGAAAATTGGCCGCGGCGCACGTTGCCGTGAACTGCGCCCGTCGCTCCTCGTCGATCAGATGTGAGACCGGGTCCGGCCAGGGCCGCTCCGGGCTGTACTCCTGGTATTCGGCTCGGATTTGGTCTGCCTGCAGTGTCGAGCCCGTTCCCAGACTGAGCTGCCTGGCAAGGTGTGCCGTCATCGCCCACGCATGATGAATCGTGAGCGCATCCATATCTGGACCGCGCACCTCCCAAGCCGCGAGGAAGCTCCCATTCGCCAACAGCAAGATGCCGTCGTCAACCAGAGAGTAGTAGTCGAGCAAATCGGCTAAGCCTTTTGCTTTGCTTCTGCTTTGAGGAACATGAGCGACCATCCTTTTGGACTAAGACAAGCCGACGAGCCGGCTCCTGCCGCCACCTGGTATAGAACGATTCCTCGTAGCGAAAACTTTCTTTGTACACATCTGTGAAATACGGGTCCATTTTCGACATCTGACGCGCTAGTCCGCGCAGAAAGAGAACCGTGGCAATGGCCCCCAGAAGTCCATACCGGTTCGGGAAGGCTAAGATAATCATCCAGCCGGCGTAAAAGCAACTGAGGAGGAGCCGCGGTTCTGCGCCTCCCCAGAGATGACGGCGGTTTGCACTGGGCCGGAATGCGGCGCAATACTCAGCCGGAATCGAGACGGGCATATCAGAGAGACGACCTGGTCCGCTAAATCACCGCTCCCGCCGCGCCTGGAATGATCGCGGTCAAGAATAGCGGAAATCCGATGCACATGGCGCCAACCGATCCGTATTCAAGCGCCTTCGATCCAATGCCGCTCCAACTGTGTTCGTGCTTCCATGCCGCAATGAACCCCGCCATACCGCCGATGCACGAGGCTGCGTACACCACAGCCTGTACACCGGTATTCAAACTGAGAATGGGTGCAACAAATGGGATGGTGCTCGCAGCGGCGCACCAGCCAGGCACGGAAGCCACCGCTCCAAGTGCAGCGACTCGGGCGATTTGTCCCCCAAAAAGCTCTGCCGCGCTATTCCCGCTCCCCATGCCCGGACGCAGCCTCTGCCGAACTTGCGTCAATTGAGAACGAAACTGCATATCTATCCTCCTTAATTTGGAAAACCGCCTAGACATACTCGTAGTCGTAGCGGTCTGTTTCCGGGTCGTACCCCTTTACCAGCAGCACTTCCCGAAGCTTGCGGCCCGCTGGCAGTTCGTCGTCTCCTTCAAAAAAGAGGACGAGATTCACCACACGAGCAATTTCTGATCGCGCGTCCGCAGGGGACACGAGAGCCTGTGCGCCGTGCCGTCCAGGTATCGAAAGGCATCGCTCAATTCGATACAGCGCTTCCAGGGCATCGTTGGCATGGATACTTGCAAATCCACCGGGATGGCCCGTCTGCCATGCCGACATCATCACGTTCGCCGCAGCATCGCGTACTTCGCCGACAACAATACGGGTGGGAATTAGCCGCATACTCGCCTTCAGGCAGTCCCACATCGTGACGTTGTGGGTTTCGTTTTCAAATAACGCCACGGTGTTTGGAACCGTGCACTGCAGCTCCATCGTGTCTTCGATGGTGAGAACGCGATCGTTTGGGCAGCGGCGCTTCACAAGATCGAGCAGCATGTTTATGCCAGTTGTTTTCCACTTCCTGTGGCTCCGGCGATGATGATGTTCAGGTAGTTCCGTATAGCCAGGTCGATAACTTCACCATGGCCCAGCTCCGACATCACAGCGGCCATTCGCGACCGAGGCCGGCACGCGTGGTAATTATCCCTCCAGTACACGTATACTGGAAGGGGACTCAAGCAGCGGTAGAGCAGTTCGGATTGTGGGTGCGAAGTGAGTAGCGTACCCTTGTTATCACGAAGTGGTATTTGTTTTGACTCGTCCCCGCTGGAATGGGGTTGCAGTTATACGTTATTAGATTTGATGCGACGATTTGAAGCAGATTCGTTCTTGGGTGTCCAAGAGTCTTTTTTTTTGGCTCAAGCAGATGGACATTTAAACCAAAGCAAGCCTGTAAGCACAAAAAATAAGGACGTAATTCGAGTAGGGCTGGAAGTGATAAGGGTGCTGGCAAGGCAAGCGCAATTACCAGAAACCATGGACTTCATTTCTCGATTCGAGTCCGATTTGGATTACGAGAAGATAAGAGGCTCGGAGGTCTTTGCGTCAATCAGGGAACTGAAATTGTTAATGGAGAACGAATTAAGTAAGCGCATAGTCTTGGTAGTAGATCCGGCGCTAAACTCCTATTTCAAAGCGGATCGACCGTTGGGTGACGCAATGTTTGACGGATTTCCCAGTGCGAGATTTGACTTGAGCGAGGCAGGTACGTGTCTTGCTTGCGGAACAAACGTAGCAGCCACATTCCATCTAATGCGTGCAGTTGAAGTAGGAATGCGGGAATTAGGCAGGGACCGACAAATTCCGTGTGCGCAGGATGGCAGCATTGAATTTCAAGAGTGGGGCCGGATCATCGGACAACTCGAATCAGCAACAAAGGAGATTCAGCAGTGGACGAAATCCCAACAGAAAGAGGAAGCGCACAAATTCTACAACGCTGCGCTGTGGGAACTTCGGTCATTTAACGATGGTTGGCGACGTCATGCAGCACACGTGCGTCCCGCCCCGGAGATGCACCAGGATGAAGCTCTAGCGCTTTTGGGGCACGTATCTCGCTTCTTTCAAAGGCTTGCAACGAAAATCTCAGAGGGAAATTACACTCCGCTTAGATGGTGACCGCTTAAGCGGTATTCCGCGAAGAGGTAGTGGGTATGGTTGGATCGATCCGGCATGGTATAGCAACTAGATCTCATGCCGGAGTCGCCAGACTATCTCTAAAGTGAGGGGTAGTTTAATCGCGCCATCCACCGGTCAGTATGGGCACAATCAACGCTCTAGATACGGAAGCCAAATTATCAAAGACATGTGCCATCTGGGCACCATCAGAAGCAGTGCTAAGCATCACCTGATTAGCATTGTCAGCTTCAAAAACGAGTATCCGCCTGTTGGCCGGGATTTGATTGGTGGTTCCGCCAAAGTAATATTGGCAGGAAAGTTGGTAAGCCTTTCTCTCCAGTACGCAGTGCAAAGATGAATTGGACGGTAGGTTGTTTATAACCCAGAGATACGGCTTTGACGGTTCAGACTTGAGTTCGATTACCAATTCTGGAAAATCAGAAACGGTAGCGTTATAAGCGCTTACGTCTTCCGAAATGGATTCTTTCAGGTTTTCCCATATCGAATCGATCTTTGATTCAACGACCGCACGACGGTGAAGCAGGAGCTTCTCCTCCGTCTTTTTGTCTTGATATTGCCTTTTGGCTCTTTCCGCGTAAGATGCGGTCCAATGATCGGGCATGTTATGGCTTTTATACCAAGGGTTTGTCCAGCTACTGATGGCGCTCCGTCCTTTCCGCCGTATTGTTCCAATTTCGGATACAATACAGCTAAAGGACCGATTCGCCAGAAGAATGAGCGATCAGCCGAACACGAGCAGCAGAAGTAGAAAACCAAAACCGTTTCACCCCTCGCCAAAGGTTGAGGAACGGATGGAGCCTATCACGCGCTCAGATTTTCATCGTTTGCTCAAGCGGGCGATAGCTACACCGCCCGCCTCGAAACCTCATCCAAAATCGACTTGAAGATCATATTCCCCTGATCCCGCCTGTTGTATCGATAGCTGTACTCATCCAAGTAGCTCTGCAAGTAGTTCTGTTCTACGGCGTGGTAGACGCCACCGATCCCGCGTTTAATCAAGCTCCAAAAACCCTCGACTGAGTTTGTGTGAATATCGCCCATCACGTACACTTTGGAACTGTGATGGATCCTCCGATGCTGATAGCCAGCATTCTTGTCGGGATCATCCTTGCGCCGCATACCTTTGATTCCGTCGTATCCCCGGTGCTCATCTGAATAGATGGTACTCTCGGGCAATACATGCTCCCGAACAACACCCAGCAGAGTCGCGCTGCCGACATCTTCCACCGCTTTCGCCATCACGCGGCCTTTGCGTTCCACTACCCCGACAATCGGGGTCTTTTCTTGTCGCCGCGCATGGGCCGACCAGCACCGCCTTTACGGACGCCGCCATAATAGGTCTCGTCGATCTCGACCGTCGGTCCCTCCAATTGCAGATCTTCGGACATCAGAGTACGAATCTGACGAAACATACGCCACGCGGTTTTATAGGTGACGCCGGTTTCCCGCTGGATCTGCTTTGCGGAAATTCCGCATCGAGTGGACCCCATCAAGTACATCGCATAAAACCACGCACGCAATGAAGTGGTGCTTTTTTCGAAAATCGTTCCGGCCAGCGGGTAAACCTGTGTTCCGCAATTCTGACAGGAATAGGCGGTGCGGCCCGAAATGCGATGGTGCTTAGTTTCCTTTTCGCACTTCACGCAAGCTGTCATCCCACCCGGAAATCTTTGTTCTTTTATGTATTCCAGGCAGGTGTCATCGTCCGGGAATTCACTATTGAAATCTTCGAACGTATACCGCAAGTGCGCTGGAATCGATTGCTTAGCTCCAATCTCCCTTGAACGTGCGGTGCTCATACTTCTACTGTAGTATTAAGTGCTACGTGTTGTCAAGGGATAATTGCCGCACGCGTTCACTGGATCATGCCTGTTCGTGACGATTTTCGTTTCGAGAAAGTCTTCGAGTGTGTAAATCTTTCTCGGCCGCGTGCGCAAGGCCAAGATCGCACCGTGGGTGACTGGAGAACACACACCCTCAATGCGGCTCCCATCTAACGGGAAATCCGTTTGCAAGATCGGATGCCGGTGATTGAATTCGACTTGCTTAATGGACGCAATTTGCAACAGCAAGCGTCTTGTCGCCTGAGGCGGGAACAAACCCGCATCGCCGAATCCTGCACCGGCACACTTGACCCAAACCTTCCCATCGGCGTTCACCACCACGTCGGTGACATCCGGCTCCTGCAGGTGCTTCCACAGCAGCCCAGCATCTTCACGCACAGCCTCGAGCTGCCGGATCTCCTGCGTATCCAGGATCGAGGCGCTCTCCACAACAAAACGCTGCTTCGTAATCAGCACCACTGCTCTGGTTTTATCACACTTGCTATTTATTAGCAAGCTAATAGTCTGCTACCCGGACAACAAATTGTTCAGCCGTGTGTTACATTCTTGCTTGCTTGAATGTGTAAGAGTACTTCGTCGCACAAACGGAGGGGCATCTGCGTAAGACGTTACAGATACTGTTCGACGGCACGGTCATTGATACTCTTCCAGCCGACTTCTATCGCGACCTCATGAGTGCTTCGCGTAAATCGGGAAATTCTCCAGCGGACGTGCTGGCCACAGCCCTCAACCTTTACAAGGCCACCCTTCTGCGGCCCGACAGTAAAGAGCGCCTGCGTGTGTTTGCCGCGCAGTTTCACGCACTGGTCAGCAAAGAGACCACCGAAAGAATGACGCCCGAGGAGCGCTACGAGCGCGCGAGCTTGGGGGGACAGGCCTTGGCCGAGCAATGGACGGCGGAACAGAAAAAGGCGCGCGCGACCCTGGGCGGTTATGCTGCCGCACAAAAGATGACTCCCGAGCAGCGGCGGGCGCGCTCTCTGGCAATGGCCGAAGGACGCAAACGAAAACGCGAGGAACGGGAACGGGCGAAAGCGCAAGGGTCACCTAATAAGAGTTCCTCAGGATCGACAAAACGTACCCGTTCCTGAATCCAGCCAGGGGCAATCCAGCATTGTACGCTCCAAACGCTGCCAGTAGAGCCCGTTGCCCCAGCTCGGATTTGAAGAAATCCACCGATAACGCGCTCGATTGATCCGTAATCGGCAGATGAACCCGCTTAGCCACTAGGGGGTCGAGAAACCAGAACCCCTGCCGCCCCTTCACCGGCGGACAACCGAAGATGGTCATGACAAACTCACCGGGATACGTAACCCGGTCACCTTCGCGGCGCGGCGTCTCGAGTGCCATCAGCTCCTCCGGTTCCGCAAGTGCGCGCTTTGTGTTCTGTAGGTTTGCGCTTACACCCTCCCCATCCAGGAGTAGCTTTGGTTTCTGATTGAAATTGAAACTGGCGTGTTGGACCGTAAACGTTCCAAGCGTGGCTGATAATGTCCGTGCTGTTTCGAGTTCATTGACAGCAAACGTCAGCTTGAACTGACAGTTGGTAGCCAGCTCGTTTCGCTCGCCGTAATGCTTGATAATCTGCCCGATATCCTGCACTACGAACATTAGTTTCACGCCGTAGTCACGGATATAAGACGGCGTGCTCTCGAGCTGCTTGACATAACCGAGCACAGCCACTTCGTCCAGCAGCGCTAATAATTTATGACGCCGAACCACTCGCTTTTCCGCAATGCGATTCAGCACGCACATCGTAATCACGCGAATGAGCGGCGCGAGCCGCTCACGATCCGCCGGCGGAATAACCATATACACCGACACGCGCCGAGATTCATCGACCAAGTCGTCAACGCGCCAGTCACAAGCACTCGTTGCGTAATTCACTAACGGATCGACAAACAGCGAGAAGCGCTTCTTTCCGGTGGATTGCACACTGCCCGCCTCCTCCTCCGCGCGCGCCAGCGCCTCTTTGGCTTTTTCCCAGACTACCGGATGCACTTTTGTTGGCCTGCCGTCCGGCAGCGTCCAGCCGCGCACACCCTCGGGATCGTGCTCGTACGTGGTCATGGACTGCAAGTATGCCTTGAATTCGATATCGAAAGGACTCAGCCCGATCGAAACGTCCCGTAACGTGGCCAGGCGATTCTGCTCGCGCCGCACTTTGTACAGCTCGTGCAAAAGGACACCGGTGATCAGGGACGCCGATGTTTCATTCCAGTGAGCGGAGCTTTCGCCTTCGCGTCCGGGATTGCCCAGCGCTTCTGCGATAAGCTGCGCGTCCGAGATTTCGTAATCCGTGCCCAGCCGCACGAACGATAGTGGGTTGAACCGTGCGCAACCGGTGCGATCCTTCGGGCTGAACTTCAGGCACATGTGCCCTTGCTGTTGCCGCCACCCGGCCGTTGCTTTGTAGATTTCCTCCTTTACGTCGAGCACCAGCATCCCGCCCTCCCACTCCAGGGCCGACATGATCACGGTCGATGCCGTTTTGCCTGTCTCGGTCGCTGCCGCGACCAGTATGTGACGACTCGATTTATCCCGCAGGTAAACCCACTCGGGGCGGCTGATACGGCTGATACGGAAAACCTTCAACAACCATTTGGCCAATTTGCTTCGCTCCTCACGCCAGAGCCCGAAGACCACACCGCCCTGATTACGCGCATCCAGTAACCCGGCCCGCTTCAGATCCTTCTTTTTTGCCCACCGCGAAGAGCCATAAATGTGTTCCATGCCCTTGGTTAGTGCTCGCGCCGTCAGTGTGTGAACGATTTGAGAAACGAGCTTCGAGCCAAGGAGACCTCCAATCAGGAAGATCGCGACCGCGATCCATAACGGCTTTGACATGGGCGGCGTCGGATGAAGCACCCAACGCCAATATTGAAATTCCCATCTGATCCAGCAAAACGGTTGATAGAGTCCAACACCAGCGACGTGCAACCGCGCCGGCTCGAAGTAATACCCAAGGCGCAGAAACGCCCATGCCAGGTACTCTGTAGCAGCCACATTCACGAGTAGGAATGCAAGGAGCGCGGCCAGTTTTGGCCGCCACTGCGAGCCGAGGAATCCGGGATTGACAGGTGTCTTGTATTCCATTCCTGCTTACCGCGCGAGTGCTATGGCACGACGGACTTCGTGCTTTTGCGTTTGGTCTTCTTGGCCTTCGATGTTCAGTCCGCGATCCTGGGTGGCAGCATCCCGGCCGTTCCGGGTTAGGCTCTCGCCTTGCTGGACCTGTTTCGCCGCCTCGAACCACAAGGTCCGCTGATCCTTTCCACTCACTGTGTTTTCGTTTGAAAGCCCGGCAAACCGGTCCGAGATCTTCTGATCCATTTCCCTTCGCCACTCGCGGGACTTACCGAAATCGAAAACGCCCACCGAGAGCAAGGCATCGAAGCGATCCTGCTGCATCGCTATAAGCGGGGTGATA
>JAABUQ010006297.1_pt1 | contig 18117 bp, 20 predicted proteins | sample 5560001 | NCBI WGS metagenome assembly JAABUQ01 (sample SAMN10711888, study PRJNA513371) | rock metagenome | isolation source: Antarctica rocks | place: Antarctica: Victoria Land, Finger Mt nord | collected 2015-12-18
GGTTGTCTGTAGTCGGCTGCCCATCATCGTGCTCGTTCGCTCCGCACTTCACGCTTACGCTGCTAAGCCACTTAAATAGATTATATTTCAGACAAGCAATACAGCCAAGCATTTTTCAACAGCCACGACCCCTTTTCGAGACTGACGCCTTTCTGCATAAAGTCCGGGGTGAGCTTCCGTCTACTGGGTCGCACGCAGGACCGATCCTCGATTCATAGCCGGAGCGGAGCGCGCGGTCAAAAACTTCCACCAATTGACACTTGTGCAAATGGCGGGTAGTATTGGGCCATGGGTTCCCCCGAAGCAACGGTCACTGGGACCGCGCGCTTGGATGCAGCTTTGCGTGCCCTCGCTGACGCGAGTCGGCGCACGATCTTAAACGAGGTTCACAAGTGCCCACGCGCGGTCGGCGAGATAGCCAATGAAATGAAGATATCTCAGCAGGCCGTTTCGCACCATTTGAGCGTCTTACGTCGCGCGGGATTAGTCAGCGAACGCCGTGAGGGGACGCGTCATCTTTTCGCCTTGAAGACCGACGGCTTCGCGGCAGTGCAGGGGTTTCTCGACGAGTTTTGGCCTCGCCGCCTGTCGGCCCTTAAGCGCGTGGCGGAGGCCGCTGCACGCAATGGCCGCGATGGCTGACTACACTACCGCAATCCAGATCGATGCACCGCCGGAGATTGTATTCGCACATCTCGTGACGTCGGAGGGGATGGTCGCGTGGATGGGTCAACGTGCAGAGCTCGATGCAACACCAGGTGGGTTGTTCGCCGTCGACATAAACGGGGACCAGATTCGCGGCACGTTCCTCGAGATTGAGCCGCCGCGGCGCGTCGTCGTTACGTGGGGCATTGTCCGCAACGATGAGCATCCAGCGGGGTCGTCGCGGGTTGAATTCACGCTAACCGCGTGCTAAGGCGGTACGCTGGTTCAGCTCCTACACACGGAGCTTCCCGCAAGCCGAGCCGAGATGCACGCGCGCGGCTGGAGGCATTTTCTCGCGCGGCTTCGCATCGCAGCCACGGGCGGCGGACCCCGGGCCGGACCCGTTTAATGTGGTGCCGGCTCTCCAGCGATCATGAGCCAATATGTGGCGCTTGCGGCCGAGCAACTGCGTTGTCCCGACGTGTCCGTGGGTCGCGCTCTTAGTCTTAGTAACGACGTTTTAATGGCGCGAGGCAAGGTTTTCGGCTTTCTCAAGGATGATCGTCTTGTCGTAAAATTGCCGGCCTCGCGAATCGCGCGGCTGATCGAGGCAGGAGCGGCAATCCCGTTCAGATCGGGCGGTCGGATCATGAAAGAGTGGGTCGCGGTCGCCGCACCGACGGCGCCGGACGTGGACTCCTGGCGTACGTTGCTCGACGACGCACGCGTGTACGTGGCATCCGCGAATCCAGCGTTAAGACGTCGGACTCGTCAGAAAGGAACGACCGCATGAGCGTGACCGGAATCGCATTCACCATGTATCCCGTAAGTGACGTCGCGCGAGCATTGACGTTCTATCGAGACACGCTTGGGCTGCGTCAAGACGGGATGAATGAGGCGTGGTGGGTTGAGTTCGACGTCGGTGGCGCGACCTTCGGAATCGGTAATGTTCCGGACAATGGAAAGCCGGGCGAGGCTCAGGGGCTTGTGCTCGAGGTCGAGAATCTCGATGCGTACCGGGTGATTCTGAGCACGCGCGGAGTGGAATCGATAGAGCCCAGAACAACCCCCTACAACTGCACGATCTCGATGCTTCGTGATCCTGACGGCAACGCCGTGTGGTTACACGAGAAGCACGTTTCTAAAGCATTGTAATGCGCGAAGTTTTCGATTTATGACGCCGCTCGATCTCACACTAGAGCCACCGAGGAGCGCACGCGAAAGACTAGCCGGTTATTGCTTTCTCCCAAGAACCATCGACAAAGCACGCGCAAAGCTACCGGGCGGCATTATCGGCACCTATCACATCGAGGCGCCAGCTCTGATCTACTCTCGGCGCTCAGGGTCAGCGTTGAAAAATTCTGCTCGGCGGTCGCCCAGGCCGCGAGCGACAACGACGTCGTAATGTGGCTCCAGCTCCACGGCGACTGCACAAACGCGGGCCGCTTTAATGCGGAAAAACTTGACGCTAGGTTGCCGAAGTGCAGCCTCGGCAGGCAGCAAGCTTTCGGGCTGAACATCGCGCGCTCTCAGCGCACGAAATCGATCGCTTCATCGACGCGCTAGACCTCGACGACCGGCGCTGCTTCCCGACGTCGGGAGCTGCGCCGCGACGACTCGATATGTGATTCGGCAAATATCATAGGCACATATAGCCAAGGCTCAGTAATCTGAGTTCCCATTCCGACTTGTTTTGTCGACGTCGAGATTCGGCGCTTCAAAGCTGAGAAGCAATTTTCGAAGCAGTGTCACGAGCGTTGCGCGTTCGGCAGTCGACAGTGCGGTGAGTAATTGCTTTTCGTTCGTAAGATGCGCCGGAGCGACCGAATCGACAAGCCGTAGGCCTTTCTTCGTTAGCGTAACAAAGACACCGCGACCGTCGTCGGGGTCCGGCTCGCGCCGCACCAATCCCTGGCTCTCAAGTCGATCGATCCGAAAACTCGTCGTCCCCGACGTGCGCATTAACGCGCCCATCAACACCTTCTGCGGCAGCCGATAGGGGAGCCCCGAGCGTCGTAATGCGGCCAACACGTCGAACGCGGCTCGGGTCAAACCAAAGCGCCGAAACGTCCGTTCTAAGCCGGCATCGAAATACCAGCGTAGGCGGCCAACTCGGCCAACGATGGCGGCCGGGGCCGTATCGAGCTCAGGGCGTTCACGGGCCCACGCCGCAACGATGCGGTCTACGGCATCACGTGCTGATTCATCCGGTGGCCCGTCCATGTGGCTAGTTTACTTCACAGGCGCGGGTCCATATTGGCAAACTTTGCACCGGTCTCGCGGACGTAGGCGACGCGTGACGCATCGCGCAGCATCTCCGCGAACTGCGCTTCGTTCTTGTAGTCGGGGTTGTAGAAATAGCGCGCTGCCGCTTCGAGGTTCGGCTCGCCGAGTTCGAGAACGCGCAAGACAACGGCCGTCGCGAGTTCGATCGCGCCGCTAAGGAAGAATTTTGCCTGCTCCGGGATCTCCGCGAAGTCGGCGGCGTCGGCAACGAAGGCCGACATGATCGCTCGCACGGCGTCGACGTCGTCGGGTCGGACGCCGGCAAGCACGTTGATGCGTGCGGTCTTAGGATCGCGCGGATCGAAAACGAACACGGGGCCAAGGAGGCGCCGGGCCTCGATGGTACGCGCGCGCAGCTCGTCAGCCGGATCGAAGACGATCGCGCTGCTTTGCCACCCGCCACGTAGCGTCGTAACCGCGGTACCGTCGGTCTTCCCGACGCCCGGCGGTCCAAGCACGAGGACGTTCTCCGTGCCCCCGTGGATGAGCAAGTCGCCACGTTTCGTTTGGCCGAGTACGATGCCGACCTCGGCTTTACGCAACGTCGATCTCTCGAGCTCGCGAGCCGTCGCGAAGTGCGCGCGGCCGTAGAGGCCCGACCCGCGCTGCGGTCGATCCAGGATCAGCGCGAGGACGAAACCAATAGCGAGCGCGATGCCGCCGCCCCACTCCAGCTGCTTGATGGTATCGAGAACGAGACGATGAACAGCCGCATTCACGGGACGGAAATGTTGCGTCGGGAATAACGCAAACTGCGCCGGATCGATTTTCGGCAGCCACCACAGCACCGCGAATGGATTGTAGATGCGCGCAAAGAGTGGCTTGCCCAGCCACGCCGCATAGCGCGCGAGCATCGCGAGATGCTGCGTCTCGTACGCGAGCAACCCGACGAAAAGTAAAAAGCCGATTCCGAATCCGAAAACCATTCCGCTCGACGCGCCACGCGGCGGCCGAATCTCTCGTACACTCACCAGCTCCACCCTCGATCCTGCTCTTTGCTTTGCTCACGTTCGGCGCTCCGTGCCGCGACACGCTCGGATACCTCGCGGACCTGTTCTTTCACGTCGCGTGGCTGCGCGAGCGTCGCGTGCCAATCCGAACGCACCGCAACGCGCTCGTCGCGATCGAGTCGCTCGGTCCGGTTGAGCAAGTCGAAGGCGGTCTTGCGCTCCTCGCGCGTGTAGCCGACGTCGCGGCCCTGTGCGATCGGCTCGAGCTCGCGGCGAAGGTCCCCAATCGTAAGTTCGCGGGTCGGCTCGATGTCGCGCGTTTGTGCGCGCTCGAGCTCGCGATAGTCGCTTGCCAATTCTTTGGACCTCGTGCGCAGACCGAGGCCGACAAGATCGTCGTACGACCCGACGGCCTCGCGTGAATAGAACATCTCGTACGAATCCGTATGCCGCGTCATGCCGACGGTCAACGATCGCTGACTGACGTGCTCCGTGACGAGCTGCAGCTCGGCGTACCGCGTCGACCCTTGCTCGCGGTATTCCGTTGAACAGTAGCCGTGTTGCATCCCGCCGTGTTCGCGCGTGTCGACCGGCACGATTACGCCGTCGCGGCGCTCGATCTGCAAGGTCGCATCGTCGATGCCGCGGACGGTTCCAACCGAGCCATTGTAGAGTCCAGCCTCACGGATCGTCTCGCGGATAATCACGCGATCGCCGACGGCGTAGGGGACGTTGCCGTCGACCGTCTCGAGCCGCACGTCGTCGCCGGCGAGTCGGCCCATCTCGCGCCATTCTTCACGCGCGAGCGCATTGATGGCGATGCGCTCGCGGTTCGTGTACGCCTCGATGCCACACTCGACGCCGGAACGCTCGATCGCGCGCCAACGATCGATCAGTGCTGCACGCGCCTCGTCCTGCGATCCAACTTCATGAACGAAGCCCCGCTCGCGGTACGCGTCGATCGCGCCGCGCACGTCGCCGCGGCGAACGGCCTCGGTCGCCTCGCGTTGCCACGCCTCACTCTGCCGACGCGTTTTCTCCAGGTCGACGCTGCGATCGCCGACGGCGCGCTGCATCAACTCGAGCGCGTTGCCATGCGCGACGGCCTGGAACTGCTTGTCGTCGCCCAGGGCGATGACGACAGCGCCGCGCTCGTGCGCGTCGCGCAGGAGCGCCGCACCCTGCGCGGTCCCTAAGGTCGAAACCTCGTCGATGATGAGCAGGTCGCGGTTGGTCAGCCGTTCGCGGTCCTGGCCCCACTCGTAGAGTTCTTTGGCGACGGAGCGCGCCGGCACGTCGGTCTCGCGCCGCAGCACGTCAACGGCCGAATTGGCAACCGAGATCGCGCGTACGTTGTAGCCCGCGTCCTGGTACGCCGCACCGATCTCGCTGATAAGCCGCGTCTTGCCGGCGCCCGGCACACCGGTAATGACCTTGAGGCGCGCGTCGTCGTCGGTTGCATACGCGTACGCACGTTGCTGCTGCTCGTCGAGGTGCTGACTTGCCGGCCGCGGGATCGCGACGTCGCGGCGGTTCGAGGCGAGGCCGTCTGCCGCGGCCGCGAGCGTCTGCTCGGCCTCGAGCACCTCACGCGTCGTCAGTCGCGTCTTGCCGCGGTCGTCGACGAGCTGCACCGACTCGTCGACGATCTTCTCGGTGATCGCCTGACGTTGCTCCGTATCCGAAACGCGCTCGCCGACCAGGCGCTCCACCGCGCTCAGGGTATAGGTCGCATTGTTAGCCGTCAGGCGGTCCATGATCGGACTTGGATCTTCGAGCAGCCGCGCGCCGACGACGAGATTCTCCGCGCGCTGCACGGCCTCGCGTGTCGCTGCGCGATCGCGCGCCTGCTGCGAGCTCTCATACGGCCCGAACGTCGCGGTCATGGCGCGCAGCGAAAGATCGCGGTCGATCTCCGACGGCTTGACCGTCTCGGGACTATCGAGGTCGCTGATGCGAGCACCCGTGCGATACGGCTTGTACTCCACGCCGTGCCGTTCGAACGCGGCATGCACCTCGCGCCAACCAGCATCGGTGCGGCCGTCCGTGCCGCGCAAAATTTCCACCTCGGCCGCGGCCGACCGACATCGCTCCGCAAACGGCCGCGTTGCATCGCGAGACCGGTCCTGGTCGCGATCGCGCTCGAACGGGCCAAGCTGCTCCAGCAGCTTGCGATGCGTGAGGTCCGCGCCAAGGTCGCGGGCCCGCGCGTACTCGCCGCGCTCCGCGCCAACGAGCCGGCCGCCGACGACGTCGTCGCGGCGGCCGGTCCGCACTTCCTCGTAGCGGGCACCGTGCTCGCCGCAAATGCGGTGCAGATCGGCCCAGGATGCATTCTCGTTCTTCAGGGTGTCGCGCACGGCCGGGCCGATGTCTTCGCGAACGGCCCGCTCGAAGGAACGCTTGCGGCCGTAGTATTCAACGTCGCGCGCGCCGTGCGAAAGCTCATGGCGCTGGGCAACGTCGACGACGCGCCAGCCTTGCTCGAGCTCGGCCTCACGGCTGGCCGCGCGCATCTTCTCGCGGTCTTGCCAAATGTCGCGCGCAACGTGCGTCAACGGGTCGACTCGATTGAACACTGCATGGACGTGATACATGCCGCCGACGCCGTCGTTCTGTAGTGCCGCGACGTACTGCAATCTTTCGAAGCCGAGGTGCCGCATCTGCGTGTCGAGCGCCGTACGGGCCTGCTCGTATGTCGGGCGCTCGCCTTCGGCGAACGACACGATGAGGTGGTAGAGCGGTTCCTTCGTCCGGCTCTGCGAGGCGACTGCTTCCATTTCCAGCGCAGCGGTCTCCAGCGTCGCGACGTTCTCGCTCCAGACCGCGAGCGGCGGCTCGTGGTCCCGCTCATGCTCCGGCCCCTCGCGCACGATGTAGTCGATCGCCGCGCCGAAGCTGGACGTTCCGGTCATCCGGCCGCGACCACGATTGGCGATCACTCCTCGATCACCGTTCTTCGCCGCCTCAAGCCCGCGATGATCGTCGGCTTAGACGTCTTCAACGCGGTGTGGCGACGGCGCGGATAATCATAGCGACCGCCGTATCGGGGTCCTCGACGTCGATCACCAATTTACTGAAGTTATCACTGCGCAAATAGATTGCGATCGCCTTGTCGCCGCCGGAGACGTCCCAAAATGCCCGGCCGTCGTTTGTGTGAAACGTGCCAGCCCAAAAGCCTGGAATCGACGTTCCCGGCGCGCGCCAACCCTTCCACTCACGCAGCTCATCGTCGGCCCGTGCGACCCCCTCGATGTGCGAGAGCGGGATGCGTAACTCGCTCTTAAAAGCTAGGAGCTTATCCAACCCCTGGACATGAACGACGAGCTCATCGCCGCGAACTTCGATTTTCGTCACTGTTCCTCCATAGTTATCCGTCGGCGCTTAGCTCGCGCGCGATCGCACGCATGACCATCGCAATCTCGGTGCGCGGCCCGGCGACCGCCGCGCTCATCTTTGCAATTTCCGGCTGCACCGTGCGCATGAGCTCTTGCACTGCCCACAGCGTCTCGTGAATCTCCTCACGGTGGAGATTTGCACGCGCATAGTTAACGGTGAAGAAGTGAGAGAGCCGCCCCGAGAGCCGGCCGAGGTCGGCCTCCAAGTCGCGGATCGCTCCGGGAATACCGGCGAGCGCCGCAACGGCTGACGAAATCTCCGCGACCTGCGCGAGATCAATGATCGGCGGCGGACGATCGTCGACGACCGTGAGCAGGAAGTCCGCGATGGACAGCCCGGACGATGCGGCGGCCGCGCGCACGCGCCCCGCCTCCTCCGGCGTAAGGCGCACGAGGAGCTGCTCCGAGCGTTTGCGCTTGGAGTCATAGACGGCTTGCTGCTCCGCGGACTTCGCCGGCATCGTCTTCTCCTCGGGCGGTGCGAGCTTCGTGCAAGCAATGCGAGCACTCGCCCCACGTCGCCAGGGTGGGAGACGCCGCCAGGTGGCTATCCACCCTCTAGGTTCCCCCCTTATTTTGCCTTGCGTTGCAACCAGCATACCGTATCTGCTACGATAATCTCAACCACCCGCCAGCGGAGCACTCCCTTATGCACGCCGACGAACCACTGCACGCCGAAATCCGCTCCCGGCTCACGGCGCTTATCGACGCCGCGCCCGTCCCGCGGCGCTCCGTCCTCGAAGCGACGCTTGAACCGCATCGCGAGCTCATCACCCAAGCCCACGCGAAGGGCCACAACTATCGCTCGATCACCGAGGCCCTCCGCGGCGCCGGCCTTAAAGCGTCACCCGAGACGATCCGCCGTTACGTTCAGCGCATCACCAAGGGCGAGGCTGCAACGAACGGTCACGCGAAGTTGAAGCGGCCCGCCCGTGCCGCGACGACGCGAAAGGTCGCGGCCAAAGTCTAAAAGTGGAAACCACAACTCCGAGCACCGCACCGAACGATCTCGTGCGAGGGTTGCGCTATCGGCGCTGGCTCGGACGCCCATCATCTCGTGCGCGGTAAGACGCCCGCACGGCCGCGGATCAAGTACGGCCTCGCACCCGGTTGTCTCGGCGTCGTTCTGGTTATCGTTACGATCTACGTCGTCATACTCGTTGCACTCGCGATCCAGATGGCGCTGTACGTCGTCGCGGCGCTTGCGGCGCTACTCGTCGTACGGCCGTTTGCGCGATTCGCCGTCCCCGCCTTACGCGGTGGCGTGTTCAACGGCAGCGCCTTCGCCGAGACACCGGCAGCCGCGATGTTCGCCCTCGGAGCTGTCCCAACGACCGCGCTTGTCTATCCACTCTCGCACGGGCTCATCGCCCTCGCCGGGGCAGCGGTTGTCGGCGGGTTCGGCTTTCGTCCGGTCGTGCGGGCACTTGACGGCAAAGCACTACCAGCCTTACGCTGCGCAAGGCGGTCGACGCAACGCCGTCTGTTGGCCCCGATCTCAGCGAGCCCGGTAACTTCGGCCTTTGGGTCGGCGAAGCCACGGGAACGTTCTCCGCACTCGGGCACACCGCAGGATTACAACGCGGCGCGAACGTGACGCTCAATCTTCGCGACGCCGCCAAAAACATCGCGATCTTCGGCGAGACGGGCACGGGTAAAACCACGCGCGTCATCAACCATTTACTCGTCCAGGCGCTCGATTTCGATTGCGGCGGCCTCATCTTCGACGTGCGCGGCGACTTTCACACAACCGCAGCGCACGCCGCACAACTCACCGGCAAGGCGATCCAACGCATCGGGGTCGGGCAGGTTGGGCTGAATCTTCTCGACGGCCTCCCGCCCAACACTGCGGCTGGATTCCTGGAAGCCGCCTTCAAGCTGCTCGGGCAGGGCGAAGGTGACTCGGCCTTCTGGCTCTCGCTCGCCGTCGCGCGCTCCCAAGCCGCACTTGCCGTCCTCTTCCACGTCCCAGGCGCCTACTCGCTCAAGGGACTCTACGATTACGTCTTCGACGAGCGCTGCCGCAAGGCCGCGATCGCGACCGCGGGCGACGCGCTCCTCGAACTCCAGGTCCGCGCCGCCGACGGCGAACGCGACGCGAGCCTCGATGCGCGGCGGCTCAAGAGCGCGATCGACTACGAATCCACCATCGCGGCGCAGTACAGCGAAAAGGAACGCAGCGGCGTCAACCGCACGATCGAAACTGCACTCGCACGCTTCGCCGATCCGGAGCTCGAAGATGCGTTCTGCTGCGACGCCGGAGACCAAGCGAGTCTCGCGGACGTGCTCAACGGCAACGTGTTCGTCGTCAACGTCCCGCGGGAGCGCTTCAAGGCTGCCGCCAGCGTCGTCTACCTCTTCGTCAAGGAACGCTTCTTCCAAGCCGTCAACGCTCGCGCGCAGTTACCGGCAGGACCGCGCAAGAGTCGGCCGCTCCTCTTCCTCTGCGATGAGTATCAGCAGAATTGCAGCGCCGGCGACGCGCAGTTCTTCGACACCTCGCGGGCACTCGGCGTCATCGGCATCGTTGCCTCGCAGTCAATCGAAGCCTATATCGCCGCGATCGGCAACGAACACGCCGCAACCGCGCTTCTCGGCAATTTCACCAACGTCGTCGCGTTCCGTTCAACCGAACGGACCATGAACTATGTCGCCGGCAAGCTTGGCGAGGTCGACGTCTGGAAAGAGACGTACAACACCGGACGCTCCGAAAAGCCGACCATCTTCTTCCCCGAGACGGCCTCCGTCTCCGAAGGCCACTCTGCCTCAACGCAGCGGCAGCGGCTCCTCACCGCGCAAACCTTCCGCGCCCTCGCCCCGGACCAAGCCGTCGCACTCCTTACCGTCGACGGCAGCGCGTTCGACGATGTACTCTCTGTCCCGCAGCTCACCGGCGACGATCTCGAAACGTACGCGTGATCGACGTTCCGCAGGTGACATCGCATACCAAGGGATCGCGACGCCGATGATTACTCTCTATCATGGCGGCGGAGCGCAAGACGTTGAGCTGGTTGGTGATGCGGCTCCAAATGATCGGTGGGGCAAACTCCGCGAGATCGCTTCGAGGATGCTGCGCAGCCGCGGCAATCAGCAAGCGGCGCAGCTTCTTAACGACATTCCGTTCGAGCTGCACGAAGGAACGAACGGATTCGGAGACGAGTTCTCAGTCCTTTACTGGTCTGCACCGTTCGAGCGTTACATCGAAGCGGCTGACTGGAATGACAACCGGGCATATCGCAGCGCGTTCGAACAGATTGCGAAGACCGTTACCGAGGTGACCTCAACCTATATCCGGTTCGTCGCAGTCGCGCTCGACACCGACGAGGGTCCGGCGGCGGTAGAGAGCCCGAATCTTCAGATCACCAACGATGTCGTCGAACGCGCACTGAAAGACGCCGAGCGACTTCTAAGCACCAGTGGCGCTACAAGCGGCATTGATCGCGTCCACACGGCGCTGCACGGATATCTCCGCGCCGCGTGCGACAAGAGCGCAATTGCGCACGGTCTTGACCCCAGCATCACCGAGTTTTTCAAGCTGCTTCGACAACACCACCCCGCCTTTGCCCGGTTAGGCGCCCAGGCGGTTGAAACGCAACGAGTCGTGATGGCCTTTGCGACCGTGGTCGACGCGCTCAATCCGGTTCGGAATCGAGGCAGTATGGCACATGCAAATGCGACGTTGCTCGACGAACCGGAAGCGATGCTCGTCATCAATGCAGTGCGCACATTGCTGCACTACCTGAACGCAAAGATTGGATAACCGCAGACATGCCGCGCGAAACCTGCGAGACCTACCTCTTCGCTCACCTGTACCGACGCGGGAGGGAGCCGCTAAACGTGCCGATCCGACTTCGTCGCGTCCCATGCATCGGCGAGTTCATTGCGATCGAAGGCGAACCGTCATGGTGGAGCGAGCTTGGCTTACCTGATGATCCAGGACCTCCACATCACTTCGAGGTCCTGTCGGTCGTACAGATTGATTTGAACGCGGAAACGGAGTACGAAGCCGAAGTCTCCTGTCGGTACGTTACTGTCGGCGATTTTAGCAAGGCGTCTCATGCTCATGCCGAACAGCGTTCGCGCGAGCCTGAAGGCGACTGGTAATCCAGTTATCCATCGCCTCTTACGGCGGCCGCCGCAGTAGCCTTCTCGCATGATTTACTAGCAACAGGACCGCTATGTCAACGCGAATACGCGCTCGACGTCATGCCAAAAATGAACCACCCTTGGTTGCCGCGACTGACTGGCGTCTTTATGCGGCGACGTGGACCACCGCGCCCTCAATCGTGAATGGACATGAGTACCCGGCAGGATCGCTCGTCGCTAGATCAGGGCAGATGCGAACGGCGCAGAATGCACCTATCGTCGACTTCGGCATTCCAAACGTCACCGCACTTTTCTTAAGCCAGGCGGCACGCCTCGATATTGCGTCACAAGACTTCTCCGAAACTCGGCTGTCCGCCGTTAGCGACCTCAATCAACGGAACTTCCAGCTCTTCGAATTCTTCGAATCACGAATGGCCTCGGTTGTTTTTTCGCACTCGGCTCTGGAAGCGTTTGCGAACGAGGTGATTTCTCGCGCGTACGCCGGAACGTACCGGTACGAACCCGTTATGAAGAACGGCGTCTCGGTCAGCTATGATTTCAACTCGATCGAGCGCAAAGTGTCTCTCGAAGAGAAGCTAGCGACGGTGATCCCTGAAATATTCGCCGTTCCCAGCCCGAAAGGAAAGAGGCCTTGGAATAGGTTCCAGAAGCTCAAGAAACTACGCGACCGCATTGTCCACTGTAAGGCCCGCGATAGAGCGCCTTCCAAGCCGGATGACGATGTTCTTTGGCGCGCACTCATCGATCCGGCAGGACGTAATGTTGCATTCGACGCTTACGGGCTAATCGGATATTTCTACGAAGCCAAGCCGGCCAGATGCCGCGGTGGTTCGCAAACTGGCCGTATGACGAACCCGCAGGGTAACCCATCTCGCAGGCACGCGGCGCGAACTGCGCCGCGTGCCAATGGCTGGAATCCTCAGACGCATGGATAACGCTGACTCGCCGCTGATGCCTGTAGAACCGAACGAGCATGGCATTGAGATCTTCCACCAATACGAGTGGGGATACCCTGTAACGCGGCTCTACGGAAACCCAGAGCTCTTTGCGCAAGTTGGTCAGTTTCGCGCGGCGGTGCGTTTGATTCCAGCGGACGCCACACCAGCTCGAATTGAGCTCGCAGACGCGACCGTCCGCAACATCGTTGCGGGAGACTCGAATTTTTCGGTCGACCCCAGCGATACCGACTTCGGGATCGTCGTAGCGGACGGGAGCCGGATCGATGTGCGCTGTCACCTTAACCAGCACGGCCGAATTGGCGGCTTTGAAGTGTTGCCCTTCGGAGCGCCGAACCTGCGCGAAGCAAACCAAATGGTTCAGCTTATGTTGGAACGTTTAGTGATCCGGTACGCCGTTGCTTGCGGCATCGCTTTTCGGTGGGATGTCATCATCACTGAAGACATTTCAGCCCCGAACCGTACGCGAGCTTCGCCTTCCAGCATCTGGCCGCCGAACTGCACTTGCGCTACGTCGCCGCCTGTTATTACGACGAACCGCTGCACGTCGCGTCGAAACTTGCGACGACCGCACGCTCGAGCGCGATGATGGAGCAGGTCGTTGTGGGCGCGGACGATTCGATTCGTGCACTCGCGCGCGTCGCCATCGTGCGCGCGGGCGCGGGCAGCGAAGCGACCGCTCCCTGGAGCGACGCGCAACGTGCCGCCTTACACGCATTCGCCGGTCGCAGCTTCGTGGGCTCGCCTTAAGCAAACGGGGTGCCCACCATAACGCTGCTTTAAGCAAACGCCCCTACACTGCGAGCAACCCCCATACCGAGAGGTCTTCTATGCTCGCGTTCATCAGCCGGTTAGCCGCCGCGATTCTTTGCTTATCGCTCGGAACGACGATCGCGTCGCCGGGCGCGCTCGCTCAAGCGACGACGAACGTCGCGGCGCAGGCGACGCTCGCGGGAACCGTTACCGACACCGCGGGCAAAGCGCTCGCGCGCGTGGCCGTGCGCATCGCCGGGCCGACCACGTACACTTCGACGACGGACGATGGCGGACGGTTCTCCGTCGTCGTCGCACCCGCGATCTACGATGTTGCCTTCTCGCGCACCGGCTTCTCGGACTTCGATGCGGGAATGCAAGCCGTCCTCGCGGGCGAGACGCGCACGCTGACGGTTTCCCTCTCCGATTCCACCTTGACGTCCCTGCGGACCATCGGCCGCGTAACATCACGCAGCATTCGGCCCTCGCTGAACACGGCGACGTCGGCGGTCTCCGTCTTGCCTTCGCACGTCATCCTCGATCGGGAGTCGCCCGATCTCGCGCAAATCGCAACGGAACTTCCCGGCATCACGCAATCGCGCGGCGGACAATCACCTAATTCGGACTTCGTGGTTCGCGGCGCGCTCAACGAAGCGAACACCGCCGTCGACGGTCACATCATTCGCGCCGGAAACTTCGGGGCGTTGCTCACGACGTACATCCCCGCGCAATCCTTCGGATCGATCGAGACGACGAAGGGACCGGGACAGTTCGGACCGACCTCCGGCGACTCGGTCTTCGGCACGCTCAATTTTCGCACGCCCGACTTCGCGCCGGGTTCGTTTGCCGACGTGACCGAAGGCTACGAAACCGAGTTCGGCAGCGCGTACTCATCGTATCTGCTCAACACGAACCTGCTCGCTGATCGTCTCTCGCTGATCGCGCAATTCGTCGCGGACGGCGCGGATCGCCCGGGCCATGGAACGACCGGCTTCGCGTCACTTAACTCGAGCGCAGCGACGCCCATCGTTCGATTCGGAACCGATTTCTCGACGGGCATCCTCCAGCGCAGCGAACTTCTCAAAGCGCGCTACAAACTCAGCGACGCGACGTCGCTGACCGCCGCGTTCTTCGGCGTTCAAGGTCTCGTGCGCCCGCAGGGCGGTTCCTACGCGCGCAACTTGGGCACGGGAACGATTTACCCGTGCCTCACCACGAGCGGCCCGGGCGTGCTCACGCCCGCGCAGGCCGCGGGAACCAACCTCGCCGTGTGCGATCAATATTCCGCGTACAATCCGCCGGCGTACCAGGGCCTGGCGCTGGGGACAACGCCGATCACGCAATTCGGCAGCCTCAATCCGAGCAGCCTCATCCTCGATAACGAACCACAGTTCGAGGCTGAATTCCGCACCACGATCGGTAAAGACACGTTGCTGATTCGGCCGGCGTTCACGCTGATCAACCGCACGATCGACGGCGCGAACGAAGCGTCGGTGCCCGGCTTGACGTCGTACGGCGGCGGTAAAGGCGTCGCACCCGGTGCGTTCTACCTCGTCACCAATTCGGCCAACTGCACGAGCACATTCACACCACCCAATACCAAAGCCGGAACGGGCGCCTCGGGCCCGTGTTTTCAAGGCTCGAATGCGAATCCGTATACCACCGCGACGAACCCGTGCAGCGCGGCCAACCCGTGTTATGCGGCCGTGACGACGCTCGATGCCGCGGGCCGCAGCAATTTTGGGACGCCTTTCAATCAGACGCAGGTCGACAAAGACCGCGACATTCAGGTGACGTATTCCAAAAGTTTAGGCCCGCATTCGCTGCAGTTCGGTTACGACTACAATTCCGACGACAATTCGAATTTTTCGGGCGACCCGAGTTCGCTGCTGCTGAAATCGTCGACCAATCCCGTGCTCTTCGATCCGACCGGTTTTCAAACAGTCGACAACTCGATCATCAGTTACCCGCGCTCGATCCAGCGGCGCAACGATTTTCAACTCTCCGCGCAACTGCAACTCGGCAGTAACGTCCAGCTTGCCCTCGGCAATTACTATACGAACGCGCGACTCGGCTTCGGGATCGTGGATCCTGTCCTCTTCGGTGGGGTCGCGAACGCGATCGCAACGAAGGACCCGCGCTTCAATAGCGCCGCGTTCGGCTCGAATCCCAACGCCTATCTTTCCGCGCTCACCGCCTACGTGCCGCGCGAAATAAATGTCCATCACAACGACCCTCAGATCGGCCTGACGATTACCGCGGCACGCGACCTTTCGATACGCCTCTCGGGCGGTTCCAGCACGTTCGTGCCATACGCGGGACAAGTCGGCGGCCGTCCGCGACTCACGACCAACACGACGAGTTCGTCGCCGTATCCCACCGAAAATATCCCGAACCCGAACCTCAAACCCGAGACGACGGTCGGCTATGATGTCGGCGCGGACGTTCGCTATCCCAACGGCATCTTCTCATTCGATCTATTCGACAATACGATTCACGACAAGCTGACGACCTTTAACAATCTCGTCGCTCCAAACGCCGCGCCGATTCCGCTGCCGGCGCCGGTCCTCGCGACGAGCCCGAAGTTCGTCAGCGTGAACCAAACCTTCAACGCACCCGTGCAACGCACGTACGGCCTCGAACTCAACCTCGACGGTACGCGAGAAGATGGCTTCGGTTATCGCTTTACCGGCACGTTCGAACGCGCGTATTTCGACCTCTTACCAGCGAGCTTCTACGTGGGGCAGCAGACGACGATCATCAACGGCGCGCAGATTCCGAACAACGCCCCATATTCACAAGCCTATGGCGAACTGAACTACCATCAACGAAACGGTTTCGCGCTGCTCGGCGGCCTGCAGTACACGGGCGCGAACAATCAAACGCTCGGGCCCGCGTACACGATCGGTTTCGCGACCTTGCGCCTGCCCGTTGCGGCGCAGCGGGCCTCCCTGCAGTTTTCCATCGATAACCTCTTCAATTACACGACGGCTGGGCTCGGCGGCTCGCTTAATAACTCCGGTATTGCGCAGGTTCAGTACGGATCGCAAAGTCAAACCGGCACGCCGACGTTCAGCACGCGGACGACGAACCTCCAGTTCGTCGAGCCGCGCACGTTCCGCGTCCAACTTTCGACGCATATCGGGAAGGGAGCCGGGAGTTCCACGATCGGCGCGCCGGCCGGCGACTCGCCGGCGACGCCGGCAACGCCGGCGCGTTAGCGCTTACGTGGCAAAGGCGCGCTGTACGGGTCGGCAAAAGCGCCGGCGGGCGACGCCATCAGGCGCGCGAGTTCGTCCGGCGCTAGCTTTTGCGAAATATCGCGCGCGGCGGAAACCATGCAGAAAAAGCCGAAATTGGCGTCGCTGCGATTGATGAATTGGTGCGGCACGAGCGGCCCGACGTAGACACATTTCAGGAGTGCCGCGTTGTTTAACGTTTCGGGTGGGTTACCCAACGGTGCAACTGCACGAACCGATGAGTTTTGGCGCGTCACTTGGGCTTGTTGACTACTTCGGTCGGCAGATCGTCGAAGCGCTCCGGACCGATAGTCCCTTTTATCGGTCCCTTTGTTATTTCAAAGTCGCGAGGTATTACTATGCAGCGTTTGATAAGCAACTGCGCCGTCTCCGAAGGGACAGAGGTCTTGCAATCGCCGATCGACGTTGTGTCCCGGATGAACAGCCGTTCGGCACGTTAGCTCGTGATATCGTTGGAAAGGCATACGGGGAACTTGTCACCGGCGTGTTCCGCGAAACGTTCCGGAACGCGGTCGCACACCTCACGACCGACGAACCACTGCGTCCAGTCGACGCCGTAGCGGAAGATCGCGCGGCGCGCGCATCTCTCGTCTTGAAGAAGATGGCATTCGACGCAATCGTCGATTGTAGGCGCGAATTAACTGAGCTAAATGCCGCTGGCGTCGCGGTGGCCGACGTAGAACGCATCATTTCTAACATCGATGCTAACGAACGACGGGGACGGTAGGGCTCGCACACGACGCAGCCTGCACCACGCGATCGCATGGCGTGGTCCAACGTGGCACCCTGACGCCTGCTACTCAGCCGAACGTCAGGTCGGCGCGATGGTTTAGCAGGTATTTTGCTTCGGCAATTGCCGAGGCGTGCTCGCGACAGGTGTCGCATTCCACGGCGTCTTGATCGCAGACCGATCGATGCGCATCTCGCGCGGCGCGCCGAATGGCGACATGTACGCGTTTCGCACGAAATGGGGCGGAAATGGATCGTCGGCAAGAGGGCGGCCCCGGCGATGTGCCGGGACCGCTTGCTGCTTCATGCTGCTGCGGCGGGCTGGCTCGCGCCGCCGTGGATGTCTTCTTCCGCCGCGTCGGCTGCGTCCGCCGGCGAACCGCGCAGTCCGAACTCCTCGCCGCAATCAACGCACGCACCGCGCGTCGGCTCATCATCGTACGGCTCGATTTCGGTGTGCAAGCACGCCTCGCCATCTTCGTCTGTCGTTGGAGCAGCGTTCTGCGCGCCGAGCGGATCGTCGACGATCTCGTACCCGGCGAGCAGCGCCTCGTCTTGGCCTTTTGGCCCGACACCGCTGCCGTTCCAACCGACGTAGTCAGCCTGCTGCACCGGCGCGAACAGTTCGAGCGCGCGCTCCGTCGCGAGATGAGCGCTGACTGCGCCATTATTTGGAATCAGCATCCCTCTCAACGCCCGACGGCCGATAGCGCGCCGTGGCGTTTGCCGAAGAATTCTTGCGGTGGTGCAGCATCCCGGTAACGACGTTTTCGCGATACGTGTTCTTATGACGTGCGCGGTGGTCGCGCAACATCGTCCACAATTCTGGAGATGGCTTAGAGACCTCAGCGAAGCGGCCTGCTCGATAGTATTTCAGGAACCTGCAGCGGAAAGTAGGTCGCGAACGGCGCTGGTAACGGTCGTCGAGATTTGACCCCCTGGCGGTCGTCGAGAATTGACCCCTCCCCGAACAAAGGTTGCTCCTCTCGAAGGTTTAGCGCAATCGCGGACCGGCGGAAGGAGCTTGAGGAGG
>JAABUQ010006299.1_pt1 | contig 18113 bp, 22 predicted proteins | sample 5560001 | NCBI WGS metagenome assembly JAABUQ01 (sample SAMN10711888, study PRJNA513371) | rock metagenome | isolation source: Antarctica rocks | place: Antarctica: Victoria Land, Finger Mt nord | collected 2015-12-18
GCGCCCTACTGGGCTGAGGCAGCGACCTTCAGCGCGGCGTCTCGTCCAAGCGCAGCCTCGAGACGCAGGGTGACGTCACCCCGCTCCCACAGCAACACACTACCCGCCAGGCGCGTCGTTTCGGTTCGCACCTGGCCGCCAGCGTCGAGATAAAAGAAGATGTGCGGATCTCCGTCGATCCAGAAGCCTCGTCCGCCGTTCACCTGAACCTCCTCCAATCGGGTGCCCGGTGGCAGGCCTTTGCCGACGGCTCCAGTCGAATGGACGTTGCCCTGGAACTCGGTCAACAGCAAGCCCACGCCCGTGCTGTTGGTCTGAGGCAGGTCGGCGCGAGGGTGGTACACGAGGGCTACTTGTCCGCCGGGTGGAGAGTCCAGCAAATAGACCTCGTCCGGAGCACCCAGGGCGCTAGGCACGTGGACGGGGTAAATGACGCGCTCGCGCACCTGCGCCAGGGTCATCGGAAGACCGAGACTCAGCCGACCGCCAGGCAAGTCGGCTGCTGGCGACAGCACAGCAGTCAGGGCCGGGCCTGGGCCACCTTGCTGAATCTGCACCCCCGGCAGGCCGAGCCGCTCGGCGAGAATGGTACGGGCTTCGGGAGATGCGGCCATTACCGCGCCTGCAAGCGCGATCAACACCAGCACGGCGAACGCCAGGCGCTGCTGGAGACGCACAGGCGTGTGCCAGATGCCCTTCAGTCCAGCGACCGGACCCGGGCGGGTCGGTTCAGCCGCGAGCTGTCGAAGCACGCCGCTGGCAAGGTCCGGCGTCGGCGGATAGAAAAGGCGTGCACCGAGGTCCGCCAGCGCTCGATCGAGCTCGCCTTCGTCTCGGGAGACCGTCGGCTCAGCCATGCCAGACCTCTTGTCCAGGCGCCTCTGCGAGTCCAGCGCCGGCGAGTGCCTGGCGCAGCTTTGCCAGCGCCCGCGACAGTCGCGACTTCACCGTTCCGCGTGGGCACCCGAGCGCACTGGCGATATCCGCCTCCGAGAGCTCGAGGAAGTAGCGATAGCCAACGATGGCGCGATCCTCGTCTCGCAGACCGTTGACCGCCTGGAGCAGGGTTTGCCGCCGCTCCTCGATCAAGGCGCCCAGTTCTGGCGATGGGGAGGCGTCTTCGACGCCGGTCGGACTGTTCTCGACGGACGCCCGTAGCGTGAGTGCTCCGCGGCGACCGCTGGCCCGCTTTCGATTACGCGCCTGGTTGGCGACGATCTGCAGCAGCCAGGGTCGGAAGGGCGCGCCTGTTCGGAATCGCGGCAGCGCGTAGTACGCCTTGATAAACGCCTCCTGGGCGGCATCTTCCGACTCGGCGGCGTCTCCGAGGACAACAAACGCGACCCGGTAGGCGAGCGCCTGGTACCGCCGCACAAGCGCTGCGTACGCACCAGTGTCGCCGCGGTGTGCCCGCGCGACCAGCAGCTCATCTGATTCGCCCACAGGTACGCCTTCGACCTGCTCCAGTTGGCAGCCTCCGACACCGGGCTCAGTGTTCAGTGATTCATACACCGCTCGGGTCGAGCGGGTTCCATCGGAACCGACCGCTGGCCGGCGGTGTAAGAAAGACGAACCTAGAGGGGCGGCCGAAAAGTTTCTGCCACGGAGTCGCCCCTCCAGGCAATCTGTTTGAACGGAGTTCGGCGACCCTTTGGCGTATGAAATGCACTCTTCGGCCGAACTCCTAAGGGGTGAAGGGATGTCTGTTGCACATTGGGCTTCCGCCGGCGCGGCGGGCGTGTTGTTCGTCAGCGGGTGCGCTTTGCCTGGCTCGCCGAAGCCGGGCGTGCCGAGCCAGGCAGGGCCCGAAGACCTCGTCGTCGTCGGAACAGCAGGGACGGTGACGGCGCTTGACTGGGCGACCGGTCGGCAGGTCTATCAGGCGTCGAATGCGGTGGCAACGCCAGACTGGTCGCGATTGGTGGTGGGCTCGCCGAACGGCGACGGGCGCAAGCTCGCGGTGCTGGATGGGCAAACTGGCGCCCGCGAGGGCGTGGTCGACGTCCCGGGCGGACTCACCGCCATGGCGCTGTCAACGGATGGAGGTCGCGTCGCACTGGCTCCAACCGGCGCGACCACTGAGGCTGGACAACCCGCCGGCCGCGAACAGACGCGCATCGTCGTCGCGGACGTGTCCGGAGTAGCCGAGCCGCGCACGTTCGACCTGACGGGCAACTACGAGCCGGACGCCTTCTCCAGCGACAACCAGCGCCTCTTCCTGCTCGAATACCAGCCCGCCCGGGCGCCCGACCGCTACTACGTCAAACAACTCGACTTGAAGACCGGCGCCGTCCAGCCGGTCGGCAGTCGCTCCAAAGAGGCGGTGCCCGCCGAAAACATGCGCGGGACGCGCCGTATGCACGTTCTGTCGCCGGATCACGAGACCCTGTACACGCTGTACACCCATCAACCGGACCACCTCCACTCGCGCGACCTGGTCGCGGGTCTGACCGCGGCATCAGGTGATGTGCACGCCTTCGTCCACGTCTTGAGCCTGTCCGAGAGCTGGGCGTACTGCCTGGACCTCCCGCAACCGTTCGGCATCGGGCCTGCCGACGCGCACTCGCTGGCGCTCTCGCCAGACGGAAACGCGCTGTACGTGTCCGACCTTTCCAGCGGCACCGTTGCGCGGGTCAACACCACTGCGTTGATCGTCCGAGCCACCGCCGACGTCGGCGCTGACCCGAATCCAGGCAGCGGGCTGGTCAGCACGTCGCAAGTGGGACCGGACGGCAGCCTGTTTCTCAGCGGTAGCTCAGAAATTCGGGTGATCGAGCCGAACGACCTCGGCGTGTCTCGGCGCCTGCCGGTCGCGGACGCCACAGGCGGACTTGGAATGAGCGCTGACGGGCGGCGATTGTTCGTCACCACGCGCGACAGCGTTCTTGCGATCGACCCGCTCACAGGCACGCAGCTTGGCCGGATCCGCGCGCCCGGGCAGAGCCAGCGCATCGAGCACGTGGGCACACCCGCGGCCGCCAGGTAAGTCTCAGAAGGGATTGCGTCCGAAAAAGCCAGCCAATCGCTCGTAAATGGCGGCGCTTTCGGGCACTTCCACTTCCGGACCGAAGGCAGCCCCCCGGAACTGTGGCTTGAGATTCTCGCGGGCCCAGTTCAGCGACTCTCGGCCGACCTCAGGATCGAGCTGCGTCGTCGATTGGCCAGTCGCGGTCGCGATGTCCCAGCCGTGCATGGCGACGTCCGCCGTATGCTGGTGGACCGCCCAGGTGGCGGGGAACTCGCCGATGCGTGTCTTCAGGGTGCCCTCGATACCCCGCCGCCGCCATGCAGTCAGCAGCGCTCCGCTGGCCGTCTGGTAGGCGGCGGCCCAGTCCTCACCCAGCAGGTCGGTGCCTGGCGAGCCACGCTCCTCGCCGTTCAGCATCACCGTAAACGACTGCAGGTCGTACACCGTGTGGTTGATCAGAGCACGCACGTCGAACTCGCTGCACGGAGTCGGCAGACCCGCCTGCTCAGGCCGAACGCCGCCGACGAGCGCGCCGCACTGTTCGATCGCACCAACAAGGAGTTGAAGTGAGTCCTCAGAAGTGGCCATGGCCAAACTGTACGGGGTTGTGGTCCGAGGACAGATCGTTCAGACGCTTCGATTCATCGCCGACGGTCCTTCCGCTATCGTAGTCCGCAACGAAATTGGTCCACATGCCGTCGGCGCTTGACGCAAACCCGAACCTGGCCGCGCTGGCCGCGCAGCTCTGGGGGTGGCGCGCGGCTACCCAGCCGACGTCGGGTGACGACATCCCGCGTGTGGAGCGGCCGCCCGGCTGGACTCCGGACTGGTCGACCGAGAGTGTTGCCCGTCGGCAACAGCAGCTCCAGGTGTTCGAGCGGCAATGGCAAACGCTGGGCCGCGAGGCGAGCGCCTGGCCCGTAGCCCAGCGAGTCGACTACCGTTTACTCGGCTCCGTCCTGGCCCGCGTGCACTGGGAAATGGACGTTGTTCAGGGGTGGCGGCGCAACCCGCACTTTTACGTTCATCAGACACTCGGGCCAGTCTTCGAAGCCCTCCTGCAGCCGCCGCCATTCGACGACGCGCGTGTGGACGCGCTTCTCCGACGCGCCGAGAGCATCCCAGACACCGTGGCAGCGGCGCAAGTGAACCTGGCCCAGCACGCGGTTCGGCCGTTCGCCGAGCTGGCCATTGCCGCCCTGGCCAACCTTGGTCCCCGCCTGCAAACGCTGGTTCGCGAGCTGACCCCGCTGCTTGGTGCGGCCGCGGCCGAGCAGCTCGACCACGCCATGCGTCGAGCGGAAGAAGCGCTCGAGCGCTTCCGTGCCTGGCTCCGGGCGCGCTTCCCCGACATGCCGGCCGAGGCCACGCCGGTCGGTCGCGATGCTTACGCCGACTTCTTGCGGCGAGTGGCCCTGGTGCCCATGTCGCCCGAGCAGATCGCCGCGGCCGGCCAGCAAGAGCTCGACCGCGCCGTCGCCTTCGAAGCCCTGGAGCAACAGCGCAACCGCGATCTGCCACCCCTGTCGCTACCCGCGACGCAAGCTGAGCAGATCGCTCGCCAGGCGGCCGGAGAACAGCTGCTGCGTGACTTCTGTGAGCGTCACGACCTGCTCAGTTTTCCGAGCTGGCTACGCCACTACCGTAACGCGCCGCTGCCTGCCTATCTCGTCCCGCTGCGGGGACTCGGAGTCACCGACGACCTCACCTCAGCCAGGCGCCTGGCTGACGACGGCATCTGCTACATCCCCGAGCCACGACCCGATCTGCCGTACTTCTACCTGGCCATGGCGCGAGACCCGCGCACGCTCATCGCTCACGAGGGTGTGCACTATTACCAGCTTGCTCGAGCGTGGGCCCACGAAGACCCTGTCCGACGTCACTACTACGATTCTGGCCCCAACGAGGGCATCGGCTTTTACGCCGAGGAAATGCTGCTGCAGGCAGGCCTGTTCGACGACACTCCCCGTTCCCGCGAGATCATCTACAACTTCATGCGTCTGCGGGCCATGCGCGTCGCCGTGGACGTAAGGCTGGCCATGGGCGAGCTCACGATCGACGCCGCGGCCCACGAGCTGGCGAGTCGGGTGCCAATGGACCTGGCCACCGCGTACGAAGAGGCTGCGTTCTTCGCGTCGGAGCCGGGCCAGGCAATCACGTATCAGGTGGGTAAGCTACAAATCCTCCGCTTCCTGGCCGATGCGCGGCTAGCGCTCGGCGAACGCTTTTCCCTACGCGCGTTCCACGACGCTCTGTGGACGAACGGGAACGTGCCCATCGCCTTGCAGCGCTGGGAGATGCTCGGCCTCAGCGATGAGATCGAGCTTCTTGACAGGGTGGTCAACCGCCTGCCAACGTGAGCCAACTTTGGTGCACGCCTACACGCTTCCTTGCCAGATGGGGCAAGCCGGCGATATCAACATCGCCACTGAAGTGTCGCCGGACGCGGTCGCGGACCTCCAATCCAATCCGCAGCTCAAGGTCGTTCAGGGTGTCGGAGCCGACATCTTTTTCCTGCTGATGAACGAGAAACCGGCGTTGACCGGCGGAGCCATGAGCAACCCGGTGGTACAGAACGCGGTCAGATACGCGCTGGACTATGACGGGATCAATGCACTCGTGGGTGGTCCGGCCGCGACGCCGCCGGCTATCCGAATGGCTTCAGTGCGACATGCAGTACCCGACCAATTTCTCGCGCAGCGGCGTGAGCTTCGACATCGTTGCTCAGAAGATCCAGTCGGACCTTGGCGACGCTGGCATCAACGTCACGCTGAAACCGGGCGAGATCAACACCGAGCTGGGAACCGCAACGGCAGAACATCCCCGGGGGAGGAGTTGGAACTCGCAACGAGTTTGTTCCTTAAGTCGTGGGCTGCGGCACGGGAGGAGTTCGTAACGAGTTCTTTCATTAGTCGTGGGCTGCGGCACGGGAGGAGTTCGTAACGAGTTCTTTCATTAAGTCGTGTGCTGCGGCCCTCTCCCCAGGGCTACTCGCCCTGGACCTCGCGTCAGGAGGGGCTCGCAATGGCACTGCCCTCTCCCGCCCGCGCTGGCGCGCTCAAGCTGTTCGTCTTCCATCTGGACATCAACCGGCGGGGGTACCACCCGAGGCGGGGGTCTCCGCACGTGACTCTCCGCGGCGCGCCAGCGGGCGGTTGAGCAAGTTGTTGTCTAGGTCTGCAGGCGCGAGGTCCAGGGCGAGTAGCCCTGGGGAGGGGGCCGCAGCCCACGACTAAACAAAAAGCTCGTTACGAACTCCTCCCGCGCCGCAGCCCACAACTCTTTTCTTCTTGTGCCGGCACGAGTCCTCCCGCGACTGCTGTTGATGATCCCACTGATGCTGGGGATGTCGCTGATTGCGTTCGTCGTTTCCCACAGCGTGCCGGCGGACCCGGTGGCGGCCCATCTGGGTCAATGCGCGATGGAGGATCCCACCATTGTGGCTGCGTTCCGCCAGCAGTGAGGCCTGGACAAGCCGCTGCCCGAGCAGTCACGCTCGACTTCCCGTCCATCATGGTCGTGAGCTTGCTGATAGCGGCGACCTTCATCACCGTGAATCTGCTTACGGACATGGCATATGTGTTGCTGGACCCGCGCCTGCGACGAACCGCTCGCTAGCTGATGGTGTTGTCGGACGCGGCGGTTGTGGCGGTTGTGGCCTCTGCACCGCTGCTGCCTGGCACGCCTCCAGACGCTCTCGTGGTGCGTCGACCGGCGGCGCGGCTCGCTGCGGTGGTCAAGTTCTGTCGGCGCAACCCGCTCGTGCTGAGGGGGGCGGTGGTGGTGCTGGTATGGGTGGTTGTCGCCATTGCGGCGCCGTTGATTGCGCCGTACGGTCCGCTCACCCAGAGGGTTGTCGATCGGCTGCAAGCACCCGGCGTGGCCTACCCTTTCGGCACGGATGCGCTTGGCCGAGACATCCTGAGCCGCGTGCTGTACGGCGGCCGGATCTCGCTGCCGGTTGGACTTCTGGTGGTGAGTGTCGCAATGGTGCTGGGCGGCCTGATCGGCGCGGTGGCTGGCTTCGGGCCGGCCTGGGCGGACGGGCTGCTCATGCGGTGTACAGACATGGTGATGGCGTTTCCGATCATCATCCTGGCGATGACCATCGCCGCCGCGCTTGGGCCCGGGCTGGACCACACCATGATTGCGCTCGTCGCCGTCTCGTGGCCACGCTACGCGGGGGTGACGCGGGGGCTCGTGCTCTCGGTCAAAGAGAACGAGTACGTGCACGCCTCTCATGCCCTGGGTGCAACCGAAGCCTACCTCCTCGCACGGGTCGTGCTGCCCAACTGTCTGGCGCCAGCGGTGGTGATAGCTACGCTCGATCTGGGGAACGCCATTCTGACCTTCTCGGGGCTCAGTTTTCTGGGTCTGGGCTCCCCGCCACCGGCGCCAGAATGGGGTGCCATGGTCGCAGCCGGAACCCAGTCGTTCGACCAGTGGTGGGTCGGCGCCTTTCCAGGTCTTGCCATCCTGACACTGGTGATGGCGTTCAACTTCATCGGCGATGGGGTGCGTGACGCGCTCGATCCGCGCCTCCGCCGGGGTGTGTAGCACCCCATCAGTGGACGAGCCAGAGCTCGACCTGCATGGACTACGGGTCACGCAGGCCGTCAGTCAGACCAATGCCTTCCTGTTCCGTGAGCAGGCGCGCGGGAGCGTTTCGGTACGGATCATCACCGGCCATGGCACCGGTGCGTTGAAGCGGGCCATCCGAGAAGTGCTGAGCAAACACCCGGCGGTTGCCTCCTCTCTCCCCGGGCTGAGGTCGGATGCGGCCATGCTGGTGGTGCTTCGGCCCAGTCCGCACAGGCGCCCCGGTTAGACCGGCACGCGGAGGGTGCATTCGCGTACTATGTCCGCATCGGGTCGCGCAGTGCGTCCTTTTAACGAGGAAACCGGCTAACCCCGCGCCAGTGGCACAGCCGCAGCCACCAGATCCCAGGCGGCACGTGGCGAATCGATACTCGGGAGGCCAGCGAAGACCAAATGATTTCCTCAGTGATTTTGGCGCGACTGGAGTTCAACTGCGGGCACGCCGTCCTGGTGTCGCTGCCGCGGTTGAAAGGCGAAAGCGCGAACCAGCGTACGCAGCGCGTGAACGGCGAAAAGTCGGGCGCTCGAGGCCGTGCCTGCGATTTCTGCGGCCAGGGCGAGCAAACGCTAGTGGAGGTTCGCCCGGCCCAGGCGGCTATGTCTTCCTCCGGGACACACAATGGACACCACGCTGTGCACGAGCCGCCAACCCTGATCCACCGCGCGGAGACGCCAAGTCCCACGAGGACCACCCCTCCGCTACAGCTCGTTCCATCCCTAGCGCAAGCGCCTGAACTGGTTAATCCGGTTGACCCGGTTGCACCCTCCGTACCAGCCGCACCGGGCGCGCTGACGCCACCGGCCGTAATCTCGGCCTCCGATAGACCGGTTGTAGCCACCGGACCGGCCGCGCCAACGCCACTCACCCCACCGGCCGGACACGCCACGCCAACGGCGCTCACCCCACCGGCCGCTCCAGCCGCGTTGGCCGTGCGGGCTACACGGGCCGCTCGGGCTGGCGTTTCGCGGCGTCCCCGAACAGCCGGCAGCGCGGTGGAACCGACGCCTCTCCGCAGGCGTACGGCACAGACCGCGCCCGTGCCCAGCGCGCGCGGAGCCGCGCCGCAAGCTCGAGCCGTACCCACGCCCGCCCCGGCGACGAGCACGCCACGGACCAGCCATGTGCAGGATGGGACTCGCATTCGGTCCAGCGGCGAGCTAGGTGGCGCCGCTACCGTCGCCAGTCAGAATGACGTTGGGACCGACTTCCGGACCTCAGCAGTAAAGACCCGGCCCCAGCAACGCTTCCAGATTCGCTTCTCCGTGGAGACCGTTGTTCAGGCGCCAAACGTCAGAGCTGCACTTCGACAAGTGGAGTCGCTCGGCGCCACCGAGGTCCTGTCGATCGTGCTGATCGACACCTAGCGGAGCGTCAGCTGGCGAGCGTCAGCGGTCGACGAGCAGGAGCACGCCGGCCACCACGCCAAGCACCGTCAGCAACACCCCGCTGTTGGGAATACGGAGGCTGAGCAGGGGCAGCAGATTGCTCAGGATCACCCAGACGCCAAGCAGAAGCAGCCCCTTGGGACGACTCATTCCTCCAGCATAGACCGACCACCAGCCCCCCAACTGGACTCCAGTGCTACGGCCGCGCTACGGTCGAGACGCACGCGCTCGCCAAAGAATCGAAGCCAGACCGACAACTCCGCGAGGGATGCTCGCCCTCGAGGGAGCACGCCCCCAGCGGCCCGCCTGTCGTGCGGGGAAAAGCGGTCCACTGTCAACAGTAAAGCGCGACCGCGCCGCGAAGCGACGAGAGGAAGCCGCGAGTGCCTCGCGTGACGTCTGCTCCCCGATAGGGCGCCAGCGCGGGCGGTAGAGGGTAGTGCCGCTGCGAGCCCCTACGAACGCGAGGTCCAGGGCGAGTAGCCCTGGGGAGTGGGCCGCAGCACACGACTTAATGAAAGAACTCGTTACGAACTCCTCCCGTGCCGCAGCCCACGACTTAATGAAAGAACTCGTTACGAACTCCTCCCGTGCCGCAGCCCACGACTTAATGAAAGAGCTCGTTGCGAACTCCTCCCGTCCCGGAGCCCACGACTTAACGAAAGAACTCGTGAAGAGAAAACCTTGTTTTGAACTCCTCCCCTGCCCGTGCGTTAGGATTCATGACGTGACCCACCAGCCAGGCGATGATCCACTCGTGAGTCCGGCGGGTCAGCTGTTCAAACGGCACCCCTGGCACGGCGTCCCGTTGGGCCCCGAGGCCCCGGACCTTGTCACCTGCTACATCGAGATCGTGCCCACCGACACGGTCAAGTACGAGCTCGACAAACTGACTGGCCATCTCAAGATCGATCGGCCGCAAAAGTACTCTAGCGTGTGTCCGACGCTGTACGGCCTGCTCCCACAAACCTACTGTGGCGATCGGGTTGCGCACGCCTCCCGCGTACGGACGGGCCGCCTGGATATCGTCGGCGACGGTGATCCGATGGACGTGTGTGTGCTGTCGGAGCGCCCGATCAGTCACGGCGACGTGCTGCTACGCGCGATCCCCATCGGCGGGCTACGCATGATCGACCACAATCAGGCCGACGACAAGATCATCGCGGTGCTCAAGGACGATCCGGCGTATGGCGACTGGACCGACATCTACCAGTGCCCGCCCTCGCTGATCGACCGCCTGCGGCACTACTTCCTGACCTATAAGGAAGTGCCGGGCGACTCGTCGTCAGGGGGTCTGGTCGAAATTGCCGAGGTGTACGGGCGCAAAGCTGCCCATGACGTCATTTTGCGCAGCCGCGAGGACTACCACCAGAAGTACGGACACATCGAGCGTCTGGCCGCGGCAAGCAACGCACAGTCAGCACTGAGCGATCAGCCTTCCGGACGCAGGGCTTCGGATGTACAGGTGGCTGCTGATACCTGACCCGTCTTGATCACGCGACTGAGTGGCGGCCTAACCACGCCGTTGGCCGTGGTCTACGTGGTGCTGTGGGCGTCGGCGTATGTGCCCAGCAAAATCGGGGCGACCGCAGGGCCGCCAACCTGGTTCCTGGTAGCGCGCTTCCTCGCAGCCGGCGTGGTCATGGCTACGATCGCAGTGGCCTTGCGGCGACCATTCCCGGCGCGACTTTCGCAGTGGCTCGCCTACGCTGCCCTGGGCGTACTCGGTAACGCGGTCTACCTCGGCTTCACTTACGCCGCGCTCAGCCGTGGTCTGGCTGCCGGGATCGGCTCGATCGTAGCGAGCACCAATCCGCTCATCCTGGCGGTGGTCGCGCCGCGCCTTCTGGGCGAGCCTTTGACCTTGCGCAAGGGTCTTGGATTGGCGCTTGGTTTCGGCGGCGTGGTCGGGGTCATGCTGGGGCGCACCGGCACGACCAGCGCTCGACCGTCAGAAGTCGGATTGGCATTGATCGGCGTCACCGCGAGCGTGGCGTCGACCATCCTGTTCAAGCGGGCTCGAGGATCGACCGATCTGCTCGCGATCAACACCATCCAGCTCCTTGCGGCCGGGCTAGTGCTCATCGTTCCGGCGGTGGTGCTGGAGTCTTTGCCGCGTATCGAGATCAGCGTGTCGGTGGTCGCGTCGTTCGTATACCTGGTTGCCGTCTTGAGCGTGGGCGCGTCGCTGTTGTGGTTCTGGCTTCTGTCGCGTGGCGCGGCCAGCCGAGTGTCCGCGTTTTACTTCCTCACGCCCATTTTCGGCCTGGCCTTCGGGGCTGTGCTGCTGGGTGAAGCAATCGGACCTGGCGATGGGATCGGACTGGTAGCGGTGGCGGCTGGAATTCTGCTCGTCCAGCGAGCCTGACGGCGTATGTGTCGCCGATCCGCGGGAGTGGCACGCGGTTTGCCCACCGCGCCGCATGGCACACAAAGCTACCTGGAAACCCCAAGCCGAACGCGGACAAGGGCACGGCGAGCTTGACACCGCCGAACGAGAGAAACTGCCGGACAGCGTCTACGCGTTCCCGAAGCAGCGCAAAGAACCGCTGACCGACGCTTCGCACGTTCGGAACGCGCTGGCCCGTTTCGACCAGGTCAAGGACGTCTCGGACGCCGATCGCGAGCTAGCGTTTGCCAACATCAAGAAAGCAGCAGAGCACTTCGGCGTGGACATGGACGAGAGTAGCTGGAAAGATCTCGGCAAGAGGCCGCATACCCGCAATCGTGCGCACGACTGATTCAACGAGCGGGTGTGACCGCGAACATGTCGGGTTACGGAGAGGGGGTCAGGTATCGCTGGCCGGGTCGCCGTTTTCTTTGCGCAGGCCCTTGAGAAAATCTTCGAGATCTTGCAAGACGGCGGCCGAGCTCGGCAGTTCGGGTAGCGGCTCATCGTCGGTGACTTCGAGCGATGGCTGAGCGGCGGCGGCGTAGGGCAGGCGGTCGACCGCCTCGCGCAGCTCTGGGCGCTCGGACAGGAACTGGTCTATGCGTTCAGCCACAACTCGGCTCTCAGCCTGCAGGTCATCGAGTGGGAAAACCAGGTCGACGATCTGCCCGGCGACCCGCAGCAGCGCCGCTGAGGCACGCGGGTTGGGCATGTCGGTCAGATAGCTGGGCGAGGACGTGCTGAGACTGAAGGCGGCCATGCCACGATCACGGGCGGCGGCGAGCAGCACCGTGGTGATGCCGGTCGGGCCTTCGTAGCGGCCCGAGCCGATCTGTCGGCGGCGCAGGAGCGTCCGCAACGACTCCGTCGTGGCGTAGCCCCGCAACGTCGGGTTGGCGCGATGGTGCACGGGCGCGAGCACCGCCCCAAAGCTCACCAGGGTCTCGGTACCCAGGCGCTCGAACACGTCGAGAACGAGGTCGGTAAACGCGCGCCAGCGCAGGTTGGGCTCGGGTGCAGTGAAGAGCACCAGGTCGCGTGGCGCTTCATCCGGCATGCGCACGACGTACCACTCTGCCTTGGGCCAGACTGGCTCGCGCTGCCCGGGCGCCGGGTGGCTTCGGCGCGGGCGTGTATCGGTGAAGGCATAGAATGGCTCCGGGTCGATCTCGGCAACCTGTCGAGCAGCGAGGCTTTCGACCAGGTGGCGGACTGCCCCGGTGGCGGCGAAACCCGCGTCGATCCAGCCGCCGAAGCCAAGGATGGCAAACGGCCGCCGCAGGTTCTGTGCTCCAAGGTCCTCGACGGCCCTCAGGTACTGGTCGCCGCTTGTGCCCACGCCGCGAGTATAGTCGTCTAGCGTCCTGAAGGCGGCCCGCTAACGCTGCGTGCCACGAGCCGCGCGTCTGTGATGTCGCCATGACGCACGCGTGACGCTGTTCGGGTTTCCCGTGACGCCCCAGGTGACGCTTCGTCGTTAGGCTTAGCTCATCAGACGGCGAGCGGGCAGGGCGGCAGGGGTACACTGAGGCGGGTGCCGAAGATCGACTGGGTCGACAACGACAGCAACAACGACGACAACCAACCCGGCTGGGAGCCGCGCCCGCGACGCGAGCGTGCGTCTCGCCAGATCCGCGAGCGGCGGGCGCGGCTCGAGCAGATCATCGCCATGGCGGCCGTGCCGCCGGTCCTGCCTGAGCCACCCGTCAGGCGCCCGCTACACCTCATCTGGGGTCGACCGAGCGGGCGTCCTGGCGGGGATGCCGAGCGCGGCGGCGATCAAGATCAGCGCCAGCCCCAGCACGAGTAGCCAGCCCACGTCGTACGAGCCGAACGCGTCGCGCAGGCCGCCAATGGCGATCGGTCCGATGGCGCTCTCAGCGTAGCCAAGCGCGAGCAGTACCCCAGCTGTCGTTCCGACTCGCTCAGCCGGCGCCAGGGCGGCTGGGGCGGCCATGCACACGCTGAAAGCCCACGTTGTGCCGAGCCCGGCCGTAATCGCACACACCACGACGGTTTGGTCCGGCCAGATCAAAAAAAGCAGCATTCCGGCAGCGACCACCACGCCCGAGGCGGCGATGACGGCCCGGCGCCCAAAGCGCGTTTCGGCAGGCGCGGCCACTGCACTCGCCAAGATCGACGTGACCGGCAGGGCAGCCACCGGCAGCGCGGCGCTGGACAGGTCCCATCCCCGCGCCACCAGATACGTCGGGACCCAGGTTGAAAACGTATAGAAGATCGAGCTCTGCGTACCCATGGCCAGCGTCAGAGCGGCCATGCCCGGGAGCTTCAGCGCCTGAGTGACGTCGGCCACGCGCAGTCGACCCCGGTGGACTCCGGCTCGGCGTGTCGGCCGCAGTGCAATCCAGCCGCCAGCCGCAATCGCGCCGAGGCTTGCCCACCCCAGCAGGACACCCCGCCAGCCACCTGCGATGCTCAACAGAAACGGTGTCAGCGCAACGCCGCTTGCGCCACCGACCACCAGTCCGTTGAAGTAAATCGCGCTGGCCAGGGTCGTGCGCTCGGGCAGCGTGTCGCGCGCGACGCGCGGCAGCGCGGGCTGCATCGTGCCGATCGCCAGACCGAGCAGGACCGTGCCGGCCAGCAGTACCGTCCCGTCCAGTGCAAGCGCTCGTATGACCCCGGCCAGGGCGATGGCGCCCAGCCCACAGATCATCAGGCGGCGGGCTCCGAAACGATCCGTGAGCCAGCCACCGGGCAGGCCTGTCGCGCCCATCAGGAACAGCGGCAACCCGGACAGGAGCCCGGCCACGGTGAACGACAGGTGCAGATCCGGTATGACCAGCGGAAGTAGCGGCCCGAGCGCCAGCAACGGCGCCCGCGCATTCACCGCCGCCAGCCACGCGCAGCCTAGCGTGAGCCACGGTCGGCTCCGAGTCATGCCGAGGATCTCATGCCGAGAGTGGCCGAGAGTGTGTGAGAATTCGCCCGCCGCTGCGCGGCTCCGCGCGAAGTCCCTCAGCCACGAACTGAAAGAGTCGCTGCCTGCGCACGCGCCAGCCTGCACCTTCCTGGCGCGAGGTCGTCGCGTGCAGAGTCTCGATCGCCGGCGCCTCAGTAATAGATTGGTCCGGGGGTGCCGCCGCCGGCGGCGATGACGTCGCCGTTGATTGCGCCAGACTTGGGGGACGCCAGGAAGGTGACCACGTAGGCTATGTCGCGCGCCTCGATCCAGCGTCCGGCCAGGTTATTGACCATGCGCTGTTCGGCTTGTTCGTGGCTGATGCTCTGTCGCTCCGCGCGCGCTGAAACGACGTCCGCGGTTTTCTCGGTTCGCGTCAGGCCCGGATGGACGACGGTGACGTTGATACCCTGCGGGCCAAGCTCGTCGGCCAGGTTCTTCGACATCGCCACGACCGCCACATTTCGCATGCTGCCAATGGTCGAGCCGGTGTTGCGCGCCGCAAGCCCGCTAATGTTGATGATTCGACCCCAGCCCTGGCGGATCATGTGCGGCGCACATTCTCGCGCGCATCTCAGGTAGCCCATTACCTTGACGTTGACGTCCGAATAGAACGCATCGTCGGTGATCTGCGCCAGTTTCGGCGGCGGCGCCTGGCCGCCGGGTTGCGCGGCGCCGTTGACCAGAATGTCGATGCGGCCCAGCGTACCGGCCGCCTGATCGACCATCGCCCTGACCGATGCGTCGCTGCCAGTGTCGGCCAGGATGGGCACGATCTTGCGACCGGTTTCTTGCCTGAGCTCGGCCGCGGCTCGTTCGAGTGAGTCAATGGTGCGAGCCACAATCGCTACGTCGACGCCTTCACCGGCCAGCTCGCGCGCTATGGCCTTGCCGATTCCTCGACTGCCGCCGGTCACGATGGCAGTCTTGCCCGTCAGGTCCAGGTTCATATCGTCGGGCTAACGGTACTCGGGCGTCGCTCCGAGCGCGCGGGCGTAGACCTCTTCGTCGCCGCGACTGAAGGTCACCAGGGTGACCACCGCCGGCAGCTCGTGTCTGGCGAGAAACTGCCGAATCTCCCGCACGGCGATCTCGGCCGCGCGCTGGATGGGAAAGCCATACGCACCCGTGCTGATCGATGGAAACGCCACGCTCTCGAAGCGGTTCTGCTCGGCGATCTCGAGCGAGCGACGATAACAGCTAACGAGCTGTTCATCCTCGCGCCGGCTACCGCCAGACCAGATGGGTCCGACCGTATGGATGACATACCCGGCCGGCAGGTTGTAGCCGCGGGTAAGCTTCGCGTCACCCGTTTTGCAACCACCTAGCAAGCGGCACTCCGCCAGGAGTTGCGGACCAGCCGCCGCGTGGATCGCTCCGTCGACGCCGCCTCCGCCAAGAAGCGAGGTGTTGGCAGCGTTCACGATCGCCTCGACCTGAAGGCGGGTGATATCGCCCCTGATCAAAACCAGACGATCAGCTTCTGCCACCCTGAAAAGTGTGCCATACGCGGCAGCGCTACCCTGACCTGGTGGCAGGTAGCTCGAACCCTCTTCATCCACTCGATCTTCATCCACTCGATCCGCCTCGCAGGCTCCTGATGGGCTCGGGTCCCAGCAACCCGGAGCCGCGCGTGCTGCAGGCGCTAGCCACGCCGCCCATCGCGCCCGACGATCCGGCCTTCGGTGCGCTTCTCGACGACGTGTCGGCCCTGGGCCGAGCGGTCTTTCAGACGACGAACGCCTGCACGCTGGCTGTGGCAGGCGCATCCCGCGCGGGCATCGAAGCGGTGCTTGCGAGCACCATCAAGCCCGGCGATTCGGTACTCGTCGGGGTGTATGGGCACTTTGGGGAGCTGCTGTGCACACTGGCCGCACGCCACGGCGCAACGGTCGATCGTGTCGAGGCGGAATGGGGCACCGCGGTCAACCCCGACGACATGCTGGCCAGAGTGCGTCAGCGGCCGCCGAAGCTGGTGGCGCTTGTCCACGCCGACACGTCGACCGGCATCCTTCAACCCCTGGAGGCCATTGGCCGCGCCTGCCGCGACACCGGCTCCTTGTTCGTGGTCGACGCGGTTCTGAGTCTGGGTGGCTGCGAGCTGGCGGTCGATGCCTGGCAGGTCGACGCTGCCATAGGCGGGCTGCAGAAGTGCCTGGGCGGGCCGCCAGGACTGGCTCCGGTCACGTACTCCGAACGTTTCCGCGAGGCGCGCGGGCAACCCCATACCACCTACCTTGACCTGGCGCGCCTCGAAGCGACCTGGGTTGCACGTCAGGGCCTCGAAACGGCCGCGATGTCGACGTCGATGCTCGTTGCCGCGCGCGAGGCGTTGGGGATGGTCATCGACGAGGGCATCGTCGCACGCTGGGAGCGCCACCGTCGAGCGAGTCGAGCTCTACGCTCTGGCCTGGGTGCCATGGGGCTCGAGCTCTTCGGCGACCCCGCCAACTCGGTGCCGATGATCAGCCTCGTGCGTGTGCCGGACGGAGTCGACGAGAGCGGTGTGCGTGAACAGCTGTTGCGTCAGCAGGGGATCGAGATCATGGCGGCGTTCGGTCCGTTGCGCGGCCAGGTCTGGCGCCTCGGCACCATGGGTACCAACGCCCGCCTCGCCAGCGTGCTGGCAACACTGGCCGCGCTCGAGTCCGTGCTCGTTTCGCGCGGGTTCCGGCTGAGCCGGGGCGCTGCCGTCGACGCTGCGCTGGCGGCCTGAGGGCAGAAAGCCAGGCGGGCGCAGCCGCACGTGAGGAGTGCGTGACCCGGACCCATTGACACAAGCCCATGGTGGCACGTAACGTGCTCAGTTGCCGGCGCCAGTTGTACGGAACGTCGCACGAGTGTTAGCCGTTCGGTAATACTTGGCCGGGAAGTAGGTAGCCGTGGTCATTCAGCCCAAGGCCCAGGGCGCAACCACCATCATGCTCGTCGAGGATGATCACGCGGTCGCCGAAACGTTGACCGACGCCCTCGAGTCGAACGGTTACCGTGTGTGGTTGGCGGAGACCGGCGCCGACGCCAGAACCCTCCTCGAACAAACGCGACCCGATCTCATTATTCTGGACCTCATGCTGCCCGACGTAGACGGACTCGTGCTGTGCACGGGCCTGAAGGCGATCGCCGATGTGCCGATTGTCATTTGCAGCGCCACACAGCAGAAGCGCGATGCCATCCTGGGTCTGAAACTCGGTGCCGACGATTTCATTTCCAAACCCTTCGATATTTACGAGCTCGAGGCCCGCGTGGAGGCCGTCCTTCGGCGTACCACCCAAACCCGCGTTGCCGAGCCACCTCCCGCACAACCTGACCATCTGCGCGTTGGTGAGCTGATCATCGATCGGTCGCGCCGGCGGGTGACGCTCGGCGGCGAGCCGCTCCAGTTGACGCCGACCGAGTATCGGTTGGTTTCGGCATTGGCCAGCCGGCCAGACGAGATCCTGTCGCGAGACGACCTCGCGACGCTCGTCTGGGGCTACCAGGACGCCAGCAGTGGACGCACCATCGACGTGCACATCCGCCGCCTGCGAGTCAAGCTGAGCTCGGGCCCGGTACCCTCGCCGGCCATAGTGGCCGTGCGCGGCTTCGGCTACAAAATGGCCTTTGAAGACGCGACCGCTGGCGCCAACGGCGCTGCAGCGTAGGTAATGCGGGCCCGCCCCGCGGGGGAGGCGGCCTGGCACCTCGACATGGGCGCGAATATCCGCTCGTCAGCCGGTGGCCGCTTCAAGGTCTGGGCACCAGCGGCCACGCGTGTCGAGGTCGAGTTGAGCGACTCAGGCGAGCTCGTGCCACTGAGCGCGGAAGGCGACGCGGAAGGCGCCTGGTCCTCGCCGATTTTGCCGGGC
>JAABUQ010006301.1_pt1 | contig 18108 bp, 15 predicted proteins | sample 5560001 | NCBI WGS metagenome assembly JAABUQ01 (sample SAMN10711888, study PRJNA513371) | rock metagenome | isolation source: Antarctica rocks | place: Antarctica: Victoria Land, Finger Mt nord | collected 2015-12-18
ACGCAATGTCACACTTGTATCCAGGGTGGCTTCGTAGTCCACCATCTTAAAGATTCGAGGCATAGCTGCTCATTGTCACTTGCCTCACTCTGACACATCGGTGTTTCTCCGACAACCTGCTAGGAGTAATATCTACAAATACTGAATTCAGCTCTGAGATCCACTGGGAACGTGTGGGTTTACCCGTGCTGAGTCTAGGCCTTGCTCTCCTTGCTGAACAACTTTTGCTGCCAATCCCAGCCCTACTGATTGGGGGAGTGATTGCTGCCGCAGCCGTACCTCTTTTCAGTAGGGTGGTTGATACTACTGTGAAGGAACACCAACTTGATGCTGATATTATGGACGCTCTCTGGATTAGTATCAACACCCTAAAGGGGGATTTTGTTGGCCCGGCGTTGATGATCAGCCTAATTGAGTCGGGTAAGGCCCTTCGTGATACAACAGCCCGGGCGGCGGAGCGTCAAGCGCTGGATATTTTAAATGGCTCAGACCAGTATGCCTGGGTTGAACGGGATGGAAAAGAACGGCGGCTACCTCTCAAAAAGGTACGCATAGGCGATAGAGTCATTGTTTATCCTGGCGACCTGATTCCTGTGACTGGACGTGTACTCCGGGGTACAGCGTTAATTGACGAACACAAACTGAGTGGTGAATCCACGCTTGTTTGCCGCTGCGAGGGTCAGGTGGTTCACGCTTCTACCCTGGTGATCGAAGGTAAAGTGTGTATTTTGACCAAGCGGACTGGTAACAACACTCGCTTAGGACTGGCTGTCCAGCTGATGCAGGCGGCACCTGTCCATGACACCCGCGTAGAAAACTACGCGTCAACAGTTGCTAATATAGCGATTGTGCCAACCCTGTGCTTGAGTGCTACTATTTTTGCTTTGATTGGGGACACCAATCGTGCGCTTGCACCCCTCCAGCTCGATTTCAGTAATGGCATTGGAATTGCTGTACCGACTACTATTCTCGCAGCCCTGACCTACGCGGCTCGTAACTGTGTGTACATCCGTTGTGGTCGCGCTCTCGAAGTCCTAGCGCGTACTGACACCGTCATTTTTGACAAGACAGGTACTCTGACCCAAGGGAACGCTGCTGTGGTTGCCATCCAAACTGCTGATGAGGGGACTGAGCCGTCTGTCGTACTTAGTTTGGCCGCATCAGCCGAGCAGGGCAACACTCATCCAGTGGCAAGCGCGATTTTACGCTATGCCAAGGAAAATGGTGTCCAGACGCGAAAGTGTGAAACAAGGGACTACCGAATTGGGATGGGTATTGCTGCCCAAATTAATGGGCAAAATATAATGGTAGGCAGTAATCGCTTGATGCAGCAAGAAGCAGTTGATTTAGACTCGATTCATCGGCGATATCCAGACATCAATTCGAGCAGTAACTCTCTCGTCTACGTTGCTAGGAACGGTGAGCTGCTGGGGGTGATTTTGTACGCCGACCCTGTACGCCCAGAAACCGCCAGTGTGGTAGCAACTCTGCGTGGTCAGGGCGTAGATACTTATATGCTTACCGGCGATAACCAGCGAGTGGCCAATGACGTTGCCTGTAAGTTGGGGATCGACCTCAGCAATACCTATGCGGAAGTCCTGCCCAGAAATAAAATCGAGATAGTCTGTGGTCTACATGATAGTGGTAGGACTGTGGCATTTGTTGGGGAGGGCATCAATGACGTGGCGGCTCTTGCCTATGCTGATGTCTCTGTCTCGTTTGCTGGTGGATGTGCTCTGGCGCGGGAAACAGCCGATGTGATCCTTCTGGATGATGACCTGAGGAGCTTGACTCACGCTATTGATATTGCCAAACGAGCGATGGAGATTATTTACCAAGATGCGGCCATAGCCGTCATCCCCAACATTGGTGTTGTATTAGCAGGGATTGTATTTGCTTTAGACCCGATTTTAGAGCTAATAATTAGCAGCGGCGCAGCAATCATCGCTGAGTTGAATAGTTTTCGCCCTCTTTTGTTCGATGCGAGAAAAGATTCCAACGCAGACGTTGGCGTTGAGCTTCGTTAGCTCTGATTTTTTTGTATCCCTAATTACCAGTAAACTTAATATGGCCCTACTTCTTAAGATATAAGATTAAGCCGAACCATAGGGCTAAAGTTTACAAAAGCAAGCAGATGTTATACAAGACAACAAACGACACGAGTTCAGGGTAATGGAAACTTTAGCATGACTTCTAGAAAACTGTCTGATTCTGACAAAAGCGCTATCCTCGCTCTGTATCGACAACCCACAGAGACAACCTCAACCCTAGCTAGTTACTATGGGGTGAGTAAAACTACAATTAGCGGCATCCTGAACAGCAGGTTGTCGGATCAGGAATATGAAACTCTAGTCAAGCCAAAACGTTTAGCTGACTCTGACGATATAGCAGCGCTACCCCAAGAGATATCCTATAGCGTTGCCCATGCGATTCCTGGACGTATCCGTTTTCATATTCCTCGGCTCGCCACAGATCCTGAGTATGCCCATAAACTCAAAGTGGTGACAGAATTTGCTCCCAGGATTACGCATGTCCGTCTTGACCCTGCGGCTGCATCCATTATCATCAATTATCAACCAGGTGTGATTTCAGATGACCAAATGCAATCGCATCTTGTCAGTCTGATTCAGACTGCCCCAGATGCAGTCGTGCCGACGGAAGCAACGGCAGAATTAACTTTGGGAGCCATCTTCGATGCTCTTGTCACGCCAATTGATAGTGTACCTAGCATGGACAACGTGCGTAACGTCATTATGCACCGGTTCGCTCCGGACGCTTTGAAGCCGCTAATCTACAGCGAAAACCATAAGGCTCGTCTGCCCCAAGCGATCGCTCCTGCTCATTCCGATACCTTCTTTGCTCAGAAACGCTCCTCTTTAGGAGCAGTTCTCATTTTTACCTTGCCAGGCATACCGATTAGCTTCCAGGAGCAAGAATTTGTGGACGGGGCTCGTAGGGATGATGTTCCGCTTAATTGGCCTAAATTATTAGCCCACAGCGAACTTCATGATCTTTACCGTGACCTGATTCGTCTAAGATTGAACTGGTACAAGAACACCCGTGGTCTGCGCGGGCAGAATGTGCACGTTCATCATGTTAATGAAAACGACAAAGTGATGGCGTTCCACCGTTGGGAGAACGGTGGACCTGGTGATGACGTTGTCGTCGTGCTCAACATGGGCAATCGGGCTTATGACAGCTACAGCATCGGGCTTCCCCGAGGGGGAATGTGGTGGGTACGATTCAACAGCGATTGGTCCGGCTACAGCCCGAATTTTGGCAACCATCCCGGCCACCACACTATAGCCGGTTGGACGGACGCGGGCGACCCTGACCATATGCCCTACCGCGGGAACCTGGGCATTGGTCGCTACACTGCGCTGATTCTATCTCAGTAAACGGTGCGTTAATCTGTAGCGTCTTTCGCTTAGAAAATATTGTTTGTATCTAAAGTTAGATTGAACTGCTACCATTTTTACCTATCCTTTACTTATCAGTCCTAAAGCAGCAAAAAACTAAATATAAATCTGCTGAAGACCATCTGGGTTTGACCGTATTACTGTAGTTTTCCAAGTCTGAAATATGTCTACAATGCAACATACACAGGTCGTTAGTAGCTCTCCGGGTCGGACACGGTTCAAAATCCCTCCCCATCATCGTAACTACCAGGACATGGAACGACTTTCCAGTGGTCTACAAGCGCATCCTGACGTTCATGATGTTCAGTTTAATACCCAAACTGGTAGTATCCTTGTGCATCACGATCCTCACCGCAGCGACGTTCACGAAATGAAGGACGTTATGCGGGATTTAGGCGTTATTTTCGCGGACATCACAGGCAGTGCTGATCTGCTCTCCATTGGCACATCGGGGGGGGATAGTTCCTTTGACTTCACCAGTGCTATCACTGACCTTAACCAGCGAGTCTTACTGGCAACCAACGGTGTTGTTGATCTGCAGTACGTTGTACCCCTTGGGCTTGGTGCGCTTGCAGTTGTACAGTTGCTTACTTTCGGGTGGCAATTTGATCTAGTGCCGTGGTTTGTATTGGCCTACTTTGCCGTCGATAGCTTCATTAAACTGGACTTAAACCAAGATCCAGCGACGCAAAGTAATAACGGCCTGTCGGCTCAAACAAACTGAGACGTTGCCGCAACGAGAGATTCTATCTCGCTGTCACCGCAGAAGTTAGGGGTGCAGGGGGTTACAAAAAACCAGATATTAAGCTCTGGCCGTCAACGCTAAAGTCTTCTAGGCTCTCTAGCGTGATATTCAACACATGGCCAGAGCTTAATGTCCGGGGAAAATATAGGGGGAAAGAGTTACCCCTGCACCCTGCACCTCTGTTTTCCTTAGGGCAAACGCACCTAATTTTATACGCATCAGCTAAGTGTTATCCTCGAGAAATACTCTCGCTCGGAGAAAAATAGTAGACTGGAATTTACGGCTCTTCAGTACCTATTATGCTGATTTGTAATGGGCCTGGCTGAGACTAGCTCCTGGCAAAGGAAGAAGAGCGATATCAATTGTAGTCGTCAACGCCAAATCTCCTTAGCTGATTGCATTGCTGCACTTTGATCGAAGACGGAATAATGAGTTACAGACAGTGGCAATTCAGTAAAGACGTTATCAATTGTATTCTTATCAGTTGCTGTCGTAGTTTCGCTAAGGAGTTCGCAAGCCGCACGAAAAATCTCATCAGGTGAAACGAGGCGCAAGCAATGGTAATGTCCTTCAGGGCAGATACTCTTGTAGCAGAATTTGCAGGGTACATGGTGAAATAGAACACGATTGGGCACACCCCAGGGTGTGTGCTGAGGGTTGGTGAGTGCGTAGAGGTCAGCAGGGGGCTTCCTGCTTTGGCGCTCAATGCAGATACAGCAGTGCTAACCGCTTGGTCAAATGACATGGGCTACGAGAACGTATTTGCTGCTCGACAGGTGGAAGCGTTTGGTCGTGCGGGCGATGTTTGCTCGGATGCACAGGACGTTTTCAACAGAGTTCCAATCATGTGCTGTCATGCTTTTTTCCTTATCGGTGCTTCCTGGCCTCGTTTTCTAACTGAGCTTTACAAATCCGCTCAATTATGCTAGTAGTGGAACGGTTATCCACAAACGGCAAAATCTGAACAACACCTCCCAGATGTTCTACCAGCGACGCCTCTGGTAGCTTTTGTTTGGTGTAGTCGCCGCCTTTGACATATACATCCGGCCGCAGCATTTGGATGAGGTTGCTAGGGGTATCGTCATTGAAAGCAACGAGGTGATCAACACTTTCTAGTGCAGCGAGAACCTGGATGCGGTCCCAGAGCGGATTGATGGGGCGACTTGGCCCCTTGAGGCGGCTGACGCTCACGTCCGAGTTGACGCCGATGATCAGAATGTCTCCCAATGCCTGAGCGCGCTTGAGGTAGGAAACGTGTCCAGCGTGGAGGATGTCAAAGCAGCCATTCGTGAAGACAATGCGGTATCCACAGGCGCGGTAGGATGCCACACGGGCGAGCAGTAAGCTGGAGTCAAGGACGTATTTATCTGTAGAAGGGGAGAGGGACTGCCGCAGTTCTTGGGCAGAGCAGGCTGTGGTACCGTCTTTGCCCACGACCACCGCGGCGGCAGAGGCGGCAAAGTCTGCGGCAGTTGGCGTTGGGGCACCGGCGGCAAGGGCAAGAGTCAGGGCACTCACGAACGTATCACCCGCACCTGTGGTATGATAATTTTTTACTCTTCGGGCGTATGTGCGGTGAGGGGAGTGATTGCCCTCAAAGATCAGCGCTCCCTCAGCATCAAGGGTGACGGCAGCAATTCGAGCACCCGTGAGGTCGAGAATCTGCTCTTGATGGGCCCAGATTTGGTCAACGCGCTTTGTTGGTTCGGTGATCGGAACACCCAGCAACTGCATAGCCTGGCCGTAGTTAGGTTTAACTGCCGTAACGCCAACATGACGGTATGCGGTTAAGTTTTTAGAGTCAACGACAAGGACGCGGGGCTGGCTTTGCTGAAGTTTGGCGATCGCTTGAATCACCCTTTCTGTAAGAATGCCATATCCGTAATCAGACACGATAACTGCATCAGACTCTGGGAAACAGCGCTCAAGTTCATCCATCAGCGCCTGCTCCATCTCCGAGTCAAGTGCCGTGGTGCTACCTTGGTCAAACCGCACGAGCAGTTGAGACCCCGCTATCACCCGTTGCTTGGCAAGCGTCTGTCTGCCTGGGTGAGTCAGGACGTGCTGCGTCGAGACGCCACGCTCCTGGAGAACTTGCCGGAGTAAGGCACCCTCGCCATCATCCCCAATGACCGAGATTAATGTCACCTGCCCACCCAGACTGCAGACATTAACAGCCGTATTCGCCGCGCCGCCTGGAGCCTGATCAAGGTCAGTCACACTAACAACTGGCACCGCAGCTTCTGGGCAGAGCCGATCAGCTACCCCGCTCAGATAGCAATCGAGTATCGCCTCACCGATGACGATGATATTAAGACCAGCGATCGCATCTAGGAGCTTAGATAAGTCAGTTTCCACTCTTGTACTCTAAATTGAGGGGTAATGGGTGCGTGGTGGTTGAGGTAATCACTACAGCTGCTTCAGCTTTCGTCAGCAACCATGTAGTGCGGCGATCGCCCAGGAGACAGTTGCCATTCGGACTCAAAAGCCGTGCGTAAGCTGGATACGCTCCGGGTCAACATTGTAAGGTACGTCCTCAATCAAGGTACCATCCTTGTCAAGAAATACTGCCTTTGCGCACATAAGTTTTACAATAGTTTTAAATTTGGACAAACAGCCGCTAGGAAACAGCACGATGAGCGTTCTGACTGGCACCTGCATCGGATAGCGTATGGCAGACAGCTTCACCCAGTCCACGTCCGCCTCCCGTTACAAGCACAACCTTTCCTTTGAGTTCTTCCATGGTTTTTTCGGCTCTACCGCTTCCCCTTCAGTCAAATAACACTTTTTAGGAGCACATTTTGCCGCTCATTAAGATGCGTTTTCCCTAGCATATTGGTATCGCTTAATCGTAAGCACTGCGAGCGCCCTCCCTGAAAACATGCGATCGCATCATCTCGTTACCACGGCGCATAATACCGCGCCCCGTGATTGGCAGATATCCCTAGTCCGTAGCTACCAGCGATATCAACGGCGACGGCACGCTCGACTTGGCAGCCAGACTCGACTACCCCTGAGTAGGCGATCGCGCTCTCAGATGAACTGCTACAACTTTTTCATAACTTCGGAGTAGACGATATCGGCGGAGCGCTTTACAGCTGGACTTAGCTCAAGCCCAAAATCCAAACAAGCTGCCTCAATCAGGTAAACAATCACCTCTTGGGGGAAGTCTTCTTTGAAGATTTTACGACCAGCTGCTAGAGCATGATCCCAGCGAAAATCGTGCAGGTTGTAACTCGGTTCTGGTAGGCGCTCCAGGTAAGAACCAGGAACCTTAAAGACTGACCCCGGCTCGGAACCTGTGTTACTGGCATCAATAATCACCAAGCTTCTACTACCCCGTGCTTGGAACATCACTTCTATCCCTGCTGTGCCACAGTCATAGACTCGCACGTTGTTACAAGGATTCTCTTGAAGAAATTGTTGTAAGCGTTGAGCAACTACAACGCCCACAGCATCATCACTGCGGTTGACATTACCGCATCCAATAATTGTTAACATTAAGCTGTGCGGAAACGTGCTAATTCAATGCCTGTCTTGGCATCATGAGCGTGTACGGTGCAAACCAGGCAGGAATCGAACGATCGCGCCACATGACCCACCTCTATCGGATCGCTCGGGTCAGCGATTGGCGTTCCTAACAAAGCCTCCTCAATTGGTCCTCGCACACCTTCGTTGTCACGCGGACCTACATTCCAGGTAGTAGGAGCGATAATCTGGTAATTCTTGATTTTACCTCCCTCAACCTCAACCCAGTGGCACAACGACCCCCGACTGGCTTCAGTTGCACCCCAGCCGCGTCCATCTTTTTCAGTCGGCTTGATGTACCAGGGATCATTCAGCCGGAACTCCCGCAAGCACCGCTCAGCTTCCCGATACAACTTGACACTTTCGTGCATTCGTGCTAATTGACGCACATGGATATTGGCACCGCCCATCCGCTTGAACACATCAAGGATAAACCCGTCGTAGTGCTGCCAAGCTTCGCCATGCTTACCACCCGCAACTAGCTGACGCGCCAAGGGTCCGGCTTCCAGACGCCCAAAGTCTTGGTGACGCACCGCGCTTGACCAAGTATAAGCATTGTCGAAGTCTTTGGTATTCTTCTGAGTTGGCACAGTCGTGCGCTCAAATGGGTGAACGTCTCCCGTACCTTCGTCATACCACGAGTGAGTTGTATTCTCGCGGGCAAAGCTGTGATCCATCAATGTGTGAGTGTCTGTGAAACTGTCATACACTCCACTCTTCATAATCACGGCAGCATTCCGCCCTTCAATTGTCGGCTTTTGGTATCTGTCCTCATGCGGCAGATATCCCCAGGTCACATATTTACCCGTGCCAACACCATATTTATCTAAACCGATGTCTAGACCCATGCGCCAGTAGAAACCCAGGTCAGAATTAGCATGAGCAGGGTTTTCATCCAGCCACGCCATAAAGTCATCTAAGGTTTGGATTTCTTCATAGCGCTCTAAAGAACAACCCAGCCACACTGGTTCTAGCCAGTTCCTGCGAAAGTATTCTAGAATAGACCAAGCACGGGTAACGTCGATTAAAGTCGGGGCGCACATCACACCCCCTGGCACCATGAAACTAGAATGGGGCCACTGACCCCCTAGTAGCGCGTAAATTTCGATTGGCTTGCCAGAAATCGTCACACCTATTTCGTAAGACTTGCCGGTATAGGCGGTAAACCTTCTGCAAGCTTCCTCATAAAAAGGACTATTACTGTACTTTTTATGGGTCAAATCAATTGCAAATAGACCATAAAAGTAGCGAGGAATACTTTGGATTGTTTCTGTTAGCTGACCTAGATTTCGTGCCAGAATCGCATTCCGAGGTACTTCTGTATTCCATGCCGTATCCAACGCCCAAGACGCACAAGTTAGATGGGAACCCCCGCAAATGCCACAGACGCGCGGGGTGACAATCAAGCCAGCTTGGGGGTCTTTGCCACGCAGGATAATTTCAAACCCTCGGAAGAGTTCAGCATGAGTCCAGGCATTTACTACCTGCCCATCTTCAATCTCCACTCGCACATCCAAATCGCCCTCAACTCGCCCCACTGGCGAGATATCCAATGTTTGAATTGGCATTTTTGTTTCCTACTCGCTAAACGGTAAAGATGTCTTCTTCTGCCCACGCAGGTGTTGTATCCTTTGCAACCATAGTGAGCACGGCATAGTCTTTTTTGTTCACCCCTATGGGCAATTCCTTGGGAACACCCATCACGGTTTGCGTCTTGAACACGGTACCCGGCTTCAGGTCATGGAACGGAAATTCTGGTTCAGTGCAGCCTAGACAAGGCATGCCAGCGCGGGTTTTGGAGGAGACACGGTTCCACAAAATCCGGTTGCAGGAAGAATGAGTCATGGGTCCACGGCAACCCAAGTCGTAGAATAGGCATCCTTTGCGCTGACCAAATTCGCCAGTTGATGCTTTATAGGCAAAGTGGACATTGCGGGTGCAACCAGTTTGGGTAAAGCTGCGGAAGAAGGTTTCGGGGCGATGGAGTTGATCTAGTGTAATATCGCTAGCCCGACCTGTGGCTACTGCAACCAAGATTTGGGTAATCCAGTCGGGATGAGCTGGACAACCTGGAATATTGATTACTGGTAATCCAGATTTCGCTCGGAAATCCTGCCCCAGGTATCCACCTGGCTTACGCTTGAGAAATTGCAACCCTTGTGATTGGGTGGGGTTGGGTGCCATTGCCGGAATCCCGCCCCAAGTGGCGCAATCTCCCACAGCAACAACAAAGTTGGCCACATTAGCCAGCTCCCACAGCCATTGTTTCATCGGACGGTCAGCGAAACGGTTCCATTCACCAGTACCGTTGGGTGCGTTGACCACGCTGCCTTCAAACACCAGAATATCAAGGGTAATTGCACCAGAAATGCAATCCCGCAGCAATTTCTGTAAGCTTTCGCCTAGCTCAAGTCCCAGGGATGGGTGCCAAAGCACGTTAATGCCAAAATCAGTTACCAGATCGCAAACACTGGGTTCTTCCGCATTCAGAAATGACATGGTGTTGCCGGAACAGGCAGCACCTTGCAGCCATAGTAAGTTTGTCATACGCTATCTTGTGTTCTAGTTATTCCAATGCCTTGTTTAGCTGGGGATTTGTTCAGTTTTTACCTAAAAAATATACTTAGTTTTTAAGTTAATACAAGTTTTTAGTAGATCTCATTAGTTTAATAAAAAGTTAAAAATCCTAAGGCAATGAACCTCAAAAAAAGCTATACCGCGTAATAAACATACCATATAGTGAATATTTTTGTGATCAGTAAAAAATCAGGTACAAATCGTAAAAAGTCTTATTTTCTTAAGTTTGCTGTTTGCTTTTATGACTGGTAAAGCTTTCAAGCAAAGGGTTTCAAGGGTCGCAGCAAGAACAAGCACAGATAAAAAAGAAATATTTTTTTATATTTAGAGTCATCTATTTTGCGAAAACTTAGCTCTAAAGGAGCAATCGGGAGCACAGAGGTAGGTTAAAAACCTAGCTTATGGTTAAATGGGGTTATTTTTTTTAAAAGGTTACCAATTTTACTGATTTTAACTGTGTTGTAAATATATGCTAAGAAACTGTACCAACCTTAGAAAATATAGTCAATTTGATAATGAGCAAAGATAGGGTAGGCAAAGGCGAGAAGTGCTTGTTAAAAAATCGGCTAAACAACAAGCTGAAGGAGGGCGGTAGTGATGTCTAGTATTACAGAGTCAGCAGTTAAGGCAGCGATCGCAGCCATTGAGTCAGAATCAGCAACTACGGTCGAAAAAATCGAGATGCTGATAGAGATGGCAGTGGGTTTCCAGAAAAAGCCAAAAAGTTCCCAAGAACTGCTTGACGCAGTTTCCCTCTATTACCGTGCCATCGACCTGTGCGCCGAGGAACATTCCCTCCTGCGTGCGCGTGCCACAGCTGGAATGGGTACAGCATTGCGGGCAATTCCCAGTGAGGGGCCTGAATTGCTGATGCAAGCTCTTGTTGCTTATCAAACGGCACTTCCTATCCTGCGAGGGTTCGCTTCCCCGGAGGAAGTGGCAGAAGCCCAAATGAATTTGGGGCTAGTGCTGCAATCGCTGGTGCCCTTTAATAAGGCGCGGATAGATGATAGCATTCAAGCTTATCAAAGGGCGCTGGAGGTTTTTACTTGGCAGACTTACCCCCAGGAATATGCGATTTTGCACAACAATATTGCGATCGCCTATTTATCAATGCAGCTTGACTCGGATTGGGAAGGTTTGAGTCAGGCACTGGCAGTGCAGTCATTCGAGCAAGCGCTTAAGTGGATTACGCTGTTTGACCACCCCAGCGAGTATGCCATGTTGCAGAACAATCTGGGTAACGCCTTGCAATATTTACCTAGTTCGCATCCAGTGGAAAATAACCTGCGAGCGATCGCTGCCTACGACGAAGCCTTGAAAGTGCGTAACCCCAAAGATACGCCCATAGAATACGCCAACACAGTTTCTAATAAAGCCAACGCTTTATCCAACTTGCCCGACAACCCGGAAAAACCGGAAGCAGGAAATCCTAAAAATTTCTTACAAGCACGTTCGTACTATCAACAAGCGCAAGACATATTTACCCTTTATGGGCAAATAGAACCGGCGCAGATGGTGGCCCAAGCTTTGCAAGAGCTTGAGTACGATATAGCTAACGCTTAATTTATCATGGCCGATTACTATTAGTCAATAATTAACCCTACCAACGGAGAAAAGCTATCATGACATTGATGACGAATTTTAATCTTAATGACTTTCTGACCAGCTTGGCGGCTGGTGATATTAACCTAATCACAGGATTAGCGTGGTTAGCTGTAGCAGCGGCTTTGTCGGTAATTGGCGGTGCGATCGGAGGCATTCTGCTAGCTGGTAAAGATTTAGGTTATCAGCTTGCCGCCATCATTGGCGGACTATTTGGCCCCGCTGGAGTCATTCCAGCAGTTTTATTAGGATTGGTTGTTTTAAAATTATTCCCTGTTGTCCATTACTAAGATCTATTAGTAGAAATTATGTTAGAGATAGGATGGCTTTCAACTAAGTTATTTCTCAAAGGGAAGCTATTGCGCGATCCCGTGTATGTTGTCCGACAAACGGCGATTGGTGTTGCCATCGGGGTACTGTTGCTGGTGACACTAGCAACAGCCGAAATTCCCCTGTGGCTGCCAGTGATGGTATCCAGCTTGGTGACAGGCGCAGTTATGCCATTTCTGCTTAAAGACATTAAAATGAAGTAAACTACCCACCACTGAGTGGAATACCACAGAGCGTGGGGGCATTTATTGCCTAGAGTTTACCCGACTAAGTGTTAAATCACTACGATTTTGAGGTCATCTTACCTACGGATACGAAGCCAGTCTGTAGCTCTAAGGTTAACGATTAAACAAGTCTATTGGGTCGAAGCTAGTGTCGTTAGCGTAAAAAGCCTTTAAATCATTGTCCAGGCTAACATTACCCGTAAGGAGGGACAGCAATGTCCAAAGTGTTCGTAATCGATACCAACAAGCGACCATTAAATCCCGTACATCCCGCACAGGCAAGACAGTTATTACGAAACAAAAAAGCAGCCGTTTTTAGACAATTTCCGTTCACAATTATTCTAAAACAATCCTCATCAGACGTGGATGTCCATCCACTTAGATTGAAGATCGACCCTGGCGCTAAGTTCACGGGACTAGCGCTTGTGAACGACTCAACTGGTGAAGTTGTGTTTGCTGCCCAGCTAAAACATAGAGGTTTTGCAATTAGAGATACTTTAACTTCTAGACGACAACTTCGTAGAAGTAGAAGAAATCGTAAAACTCGATATGGTCAACCACGTTTTTTGAACAGAACACGCCCGGACGGATGGTTAGCACCGAGCTTGCAAAGCCGTGTTGCCAACATTAAAACTTGGGTTGAGAAGTTACGTAAGTTTGTGCCAATCCAAGCGATTTCTCAAGAGTTAGTGCGCTTTGATATGCAGCTAATGCGTAACCCAAGTATTCAGGGTAAAGAGTATCAGCAAGGGAGTATAGCTGGATACGAAACTAGGGAATATCTACTACACAAGTGGAATAGGCAATGTGCATATTGTGGAGTCAAGGATATTCCACTTCAAATAGAACATATTCATCCAAGAGCTAAAGGAGGTTCTAACTCAATTACAAATCTTACCTTGTCATGCGAAAAATGCAATTTAAAGAAAGGAACCAAAGATCTCAAAGACTTTCTCAAGAAAGATGCATATAGATTGGATAAGATTCGCTACATAGCTAAAAGACCCTTGGCGGACGCAGCAGCAGTCAACACAACTAGATTTGTATTGCTAGAAGTCTTGAAAGCGACTGGCCTACCAGTCGAAACTGGTTCAGGAGGTTTAACAAAATTCAATCGGACTCAGCAATGCTTAGATAAATCACATTGGGTGGACGCAGCTTGTGTTGGTAACTCAACTCCAAAACTAAATATTAAAGAAGTAAAACCTTTGTTAATTTCAGCTAATGGTCACGGCTCTAGACAATCATGTCGTACTAATAAGTTTGGTTTTCCAATTCGTCATTGCTCTAGGACTAAATTTCACTTTGGTTTTCAGACAGGAGATACAGTAAAAGCAATTGTAACTAAAGGTAAAAAAATTGGTAATTACGTAGGAAGAATCGCTACGAGGGTAACGGGGAGCTTCAATATCTCCACGTCAGATGGACTAGTTCAAGGAATTAGCTACAAAACTTGTCAGATTATTCACAAGAAGGATGGATATTCTTATGTATCATAGACCCTGTCCCCCGTTTCCTGAGCCAGTGCTGAAGGAGGGTTTCCCTCCGCAGGCAACTGGCGTCCCCACCACTGACCTGAGTACAGGTATAGTGGGGGTCTCCACGGGGGTTGAGAGATGAATTCCGAATCAGCACTGAAGCGAGAAGCCACAATTCCACAAAGGTTGCTCCTATGGCCTCAGGGTGCTGACGTGATTTTAGGTAAAAGTTTAGAACCGGGCGATCTAGCGAGTCCTCTAGCCCCCAGTGCTGTAGAAATGTTTGGCCCTCGCGGTGCTTTGTTGGTTCATGAAACCGGGCCATTGTGGGTGGTAGACACAGGACATCACCGATTACTAGGATGGCGTCATCGACCGCGAACAGATAGTCAACCTGCTGATTGGGTGATTGGACAACCCGACTTTAATTGCGAAGGACAAAATGCCAAAGGAACACCGTCCAGTGCAACCTTAAGTGTGCCAACTGGGATTTGTGTCTGCGGTGAAGGTTTAGCTGTGGCGGATGCTTGGAATCACCGAGTTTTGATTTGGAAACAGCTGCCGGAAGATCACAATGTTTCCGCTGATTTGGTTTTAGGTCAAGCTGATTTTAACCAGAATGAACCGAACCGAGGAAGCTTTGATGCAGCAGCAAATAGTATGCACTGGCCTTATGGTGTTTTTTATCATCAAGGAGGGCTATTTGTTGCTGATACTGGCAATCGGCGAGTACTGATTTGGCATCAGTTGCCGATTTGCAATGGTCAACCAGCGGATTTGGTGCTGGGACAACCAGATATGAATTCCCGCAACGAAAACGACGGCGGTACTCCATCTGCATCTAGTATGCGCTGGCCTCACGATATCACCTTTTCCGGAGAAAATTTAGTCATCAGCGATGCGGGTAATAACCGGATTATGATTTGGGACGGAATGCCTTCGGAAAATAATGCCCCTTGTTCAGTAGCTTTGGGACAGCTAAGTTTTGATTTAGTTGAATTGAATCAAGGAGTTTATTTACCTAGCGATAAAAGTCTGAGTATGCCTTATGGGGTGGCGGCAGATAAGGATTGGTTGGTGGTTGCTGATACTGCTAACTCTCGCTTGTTGGGGTGGCAACAATCATCGATTTTATCTTTACAGGGTGCTTCAGCAGATGCCCTAACTGGTCAATTGGATTTTGAAAGTAAGGGTGAAAATTACTTTTTTGGGCTGCCAACGCGAAATAGCCTATGCTGGCCTTATGGAATAAAAATATGCGGCAATACAGCGGTTATTGCTGACTCCGGGAATAATCGAATTTTGCTGTGGGACTTCTGACCTCTAATATGAGTATTCAAGCAGACATTATATTAACTGAAGAAATCAGGGTTCGCGGTACTGTTCAGGGTGTGGGATTTCGTCCCACAGTGTATCGCCTTGCTAAAGCCTGTGGACTCAAAGGAGATGTTTGCAATGATGGTGAAGGCGTGTTAATTCGAGCTTGTGGTAGTCATGAATCTTTGGATGAATTTGTCCAACGGTTGCAGCAAGAAAGTCCACCTTTGGCAAGAATTGAAGCGATTATAAGAAGTGTTTATGAAGGCGATGCCTGCGGCTCGGACTTGGTTCTACCCACGTTTGATGATTTTGTCATTTCTCCCAGCGTAAATAGTACTGTAAAAACAGAAATTGCTCCTGATGGTGCTACTTGTGCGAAATGTAAAGAAGAAACCCTCGATCCCTTTCATCGCTGGTATCGTTATCCCTTCACTAACTGTACCCATTGTGGCCCCCGACTGAGTATTATTCGGGCTATTCCTTATGACAGATGCAACACCAGCATGGCGACTTTTGCCATCTGTGCAGATTGTGCTAAGGAATACAACAACGTTGAAGATCGGCGATTTCATGCCCAACCAATAGCTTGTCATGTTTGCGGTCCCAAAGCTTGGTTAGAAAGAGCAGATGGAAAACCAATTACTGCTTCAATGTTCTCAATGCTAGATGATGTTGATGCAGTTTGTACCCTGCTACAAAAAGGCTTGATTGTAGCAATTAAAGGTGTAGGTGGATTTCATTTAGCTTGTGATGCCACTAACGAAACTGCTGTCCAGAAACTACGTGAACGTAAGCAACGTTATCATAAACCCTTTGCTGTGATGGCACGGGATATGGCGGTTATTGAAGAATATTGTACTCCAAATGCTAAAGAAAGAGAATTACTGGAGAGTTTAGCCGCACCCATAGTTTTAATCCAAGCAACAGGAAAAAAACAAGTAGCAACCTCAGTTGCACCGGGGCAGAATACCCTCGGTTTTATGTTAGCTTATACTCCTCTGCATCATCTAATACTTAGGCGGATGAATCGCCCGATTGTACTAACTAGTGGCAATATTTCTGATCAACCGCAATGTATTGACAACGAGGAAGCTCGTGAAAAGCTAGGAAAAATTGCGGAGTATTTTTTACTACATAATCGGGATATCGTTAATCGTATTGATGATTCGGTGGTACGGGTTGTGTCCAGTTGTACGCAAATTCTCCGTCGCGCCAGAGGATATGCACCAGCATCTATTAGCTTACCATCTGGATTTAACAACTCCCCTCACATTTTAGCAATGGGCAGCGAACTTAAAAATACCTTCTGTTTGTTGCGGGATGGGCAAGCGATTCTATCTCAGCATCTGGGAGATTTAGAAAATGCTGCTGCTTTTAATTCTTATCGGGATACCCTAAATTTTTATTTATGTCTGTTTGAGCATAAACCAGCCGCGATCGCTATCGATCAACATCCTGAGTATTTATCTACAAAACTGGGGAAAGAATTAGCAGCCGCTAACCAGCTTAAACTACACTCCATCCAGCATCATCATGCCCACATTGCAGCTTGTCTGGCCGAAAATAAGATTCCGCTTGATTCTCCGCCCGTTTTAGGCATTGCTCTAGATGGCTTAGGTTATGGTGAAGATGGTATTTGGGGGGGAGAGTTTCTATTAGCCGATTACACAAGTTTTAAGCGACTGGGAACATTTAAGCCAGTAGCAATGATTGGTGGCGAACAAGCGATATATCAGCCTTGGCGCAATACTTACGCCCAGCTTATAGCAGCGTTCAACTGGAATGAATTGGAACTCAATTATGGGGATTTAGAACTTGTTAGATTTTTGGAAAAAAAGCCGCTCCAGCTTCTAAATCAACTAGTAGAAAAAGGGATTAACTCTACCCTGTCTTCATCTTGTGGGCGTTTGTTTGATGCTGTTGCTGCGGCTATTGGCATATGTCGGGAAGAATGCAGCTATGAAGGGCAAGCAGCTATGGAGATGGAAGCAATTGTTGATCTGAAAAGCTTAAATTCTGATAAAATACTGGATTATCCCTTCGTTATTGGTAATCTAAATAATCTTTTTTACGTAGAAGCTCGTCCGATGTGGCAAGCAATACTTAATGACTTGAAGGAGAATATTTCTAAAGGTGTGATCGCCGCTAAATTTCATCGAAGCTTGGCAAGAGTCATTGTAGCAATGGCTAATCAATGTCACCAGAATAAAATAAATCAAGTAGTGTTGACAGGAGGTGTGTTTCAAAACCGGATTCTACTAGAACAAGTTAGCATACGCTTACAAGCAATGGGAATACATGTACTAACTCATAGTTTAGTCCCGCCCAATGATGGAGGATTATCACTAGGACAAGCGGTGATAGCATCTGCTCAATATATTAAACAAACCCCAATTGGGAATTAAAAAAATGTGCTTAGGAATTCCAGGTCAAATTGTAGAAATAACTAACGTTAACAAAAAACTAGCTATTGTAAATGTTGGCGGGGTAAAGCGTCAAGTCAATATTGCTTGCATTGTTGATGAAAAACATCCAGCCCAATCTTGTCTAGGAGATTGGGTGCTGGTTCATGTTGGCTTTGCCATGAATCGAATTGACGAACAAGAAGCCGCTGAGACGTTGGAACTGCTGAGAGAATTAGCGATCGCTAATAGTTAATGTGTCAAAATTCCTAATTCCTAATTCCTTATGAAATACGTTGATGAATTTCGCGATCCTCAAAAAGCTACTGCCCTAGTGTGCGAAATCAAGAAATTTAGCAACCAGCTAGCAGCCTGTCGGAGAAAAGTTTAAGCTGTCGCCATGAGGACATTTAAGCGCCTCAAGTTGAAGGCTAGACAGACGAGACACCACTCGCCCGCTGCTTTGGTCAACCCTCGCAA
>JAABUQ010006302.1_pt1 | contig 18108 bp, 15 predicted proteins | sample 5560001 | NCBI WGS metagenome assembly JAABUQ01 (sample SAMN10711888, study PRJNA513371) | rock metagenome | isolation source: Antarctica rocks | place: Antarctica: Victoria Land, Finger Mt nord | collected 2015-12-18
AAGGCCAGAGGCTCTGCCTCTGGACTCCGCTCAAGGCTCGCCTTGAGAATCCGTGCCTTGATGACACCTGATCGGCCCGCCAGAGCCGTCCAGCACGCCCCGTGGCCTCAGCAACGTCCTGCACCTTGAGCAACGGAGAGGGTCTCCAACGGCCTCGGGCCTTCGGTGGGTCTGGGCAAGGCCTGGCCTTGCTTGCTTTCTCCCGGGATGGTCTAGCCTCCTTCCGCCGCGCACCGCGCCGCGACAACGCCGGGATGGGATGGAAGCATGCGCCTCACCACACGCCTGATCGCCGGCGCGAGCCTCGCCGTGCTCTGCCTGCCGCCCACCCTCGCAGGCGCGCGAGGCGCGCCCGGCCCGCACAGGGCGCAAAGCGCGCAGGCCTCGCAGGTCGCGCAACGCGCACGGAGCGGTCCGCCGCACTCCTTCCTGTTCGGGAGCTGGACCGGCGGCCTGTTCCCCGCCCCGGCCGGCTCGGTGACGGCGGAGAGCTGCTTGGCCACGCCGACGGTGATCTTCACCCGCGACGTGGTGCTGCGCGCCACGGTGGCCGACCCGGTCTACCTGCAGCGCCAGATCGAGACGGTCCGCACCTCGCCGCAGGGCGCGGAGTTCCGCTTCATCGGCCAGGGCGGCGGCCCCGCGTCCAGCACCCTCGGCATCGAGCCGCCCGGCAGCACCGGCTTCGGCTGCGACAGCGCCGACGTGCTGCACGTGCAGCGCCGCAGCGAGAACGAGATCGTGTTCACGGGATGCGCGGACTTCCCGAACCCGCTGGTGCGCTGCCCGTCGCACTAGGAAGCAAGGCCAGAGGCCCCGCTTGAAGCAGGGGCTCTAGCCCGCCAAAGGCAGGCCTCTGGGAATCTCGACTCGGGCCTGCGGCACGCACCCGCCCGACGTGCCGCCTGTGTGCGCCGGTTCAGGGGCGCTGCCCCTGGCGGGTCCCGCCTTCATGCAATGGGGCAGAGCCCTGGCCTTTCCTCGTCACGTCGGCAGCGTCACCACCGCCCGCAGTCCCCCGCCCTCGCGGTTGCGGAGCAAAACGTCGCCGCCGTGCGCGCGCAGGATGTTGCGTGCGATCGACAGGCCGAGCCCGGTGCCGCCGGTCTCCCGCGAGCGGCTCGGCTCGCCGCGGTGGAACGGCTCGAACACGCGCTCCAGCAGCGCGGACGGCACGCCCGGACCCTCGTCCTCCACCAGCACGGTGAGCACGCCGTCCCTCGGCACCCCGGCGCTGACCTGCGCCCCGCCGCCATAGGCCACGGCGTTGCCCACCAGGTTGGCGAACGCCCGCTTCAGCGCGATCGGCGAGGCCCGCACCACCACGCGCGACGGGCCGCGCCAGGACAGCCGGTCCGCGATGCCGGGATGGGCGTCGCCCGCCTCGTCGAGCACCGTGCGCAGCAGCGCGCCGAGGTCGATCGCCGCCATCGGCTCGCGGTCCAGCGCATCGCGGCCGAACGCCAGCGTGGAGGACACCATCGCCTCCAGCTCGTCGAGGTCGGACAGGACCTTGCGGCGCAGCTCGTCGTCGTCGATGAACTCGGAGCGCAGCTTGAGCCGGGTGATCGGCGTGCGCAGGTCGTGCCCGATCGCGGTCAGCAGGAAGGTGCGGTTGTCGACGAAGCTGCGGATGCGCGCGGCCATGGTGTTGAACGCCGCCGCCGCCTTGGCGACCTCGGACGGGCCGCCCTCGGGCAGAGGGGCCGCGTTCACGTCGAGCCCGAGTCGCTCGGCGGCGGCGGCCAGCGTGCGCACCGGCGCCGTCAGCCGGCGCACCGCCCACAGGATCAGCGCCGCCGCCGCCGCCGTCATCGCCAGGAACGCGGTCAGGAAGGTGGGCGACTGCACGTCCGGGCCCCGGCGCATCGACACGCCAAGGTTCAGCCAGCGCTCGTCCGGCAGCTGCAGCGCCAGGCCGACCTCGTGCAGCCGCGGCCCGCCGAACACCCGCATGTCGCGGGGATACTCCGCAGGCGTCAGCGGGGCCGAGGGCATGTCGACCTCGAGCGCCCGCGTGAAGCCCGGCGGCGCCGGCCGCAGGCTGCCCGATGACGGGGCCGCGTCCAGCGACGCCCGGTCCAGCTCGTCGGCAAGGTCGCGGATCACGTCGGCCTGGCGTGCCAGGGGCGTGCGCTCCACCACGCGGTAGAAGCGCAGCAGGCGCAGGCCGAGCCCGCGCGCCATCTCGACGCGCCTGACCTGCCGCTGGTCGGCGGTGTGGATCGCCAGCCCGCCGGCCTGCACCGCCATCAGCCCGGCCAGCACCACGAGCGCGGTGCGCGACGCCAGGCTGCACGGCCAGAGCGTCGGCCAGCGCGCGGGCCAGAACGCCGGCCAGCCCTTGCGCCGCAGCGCAGGCCGGCTTCCGGCCGTGACGGCCAGCGCCGCGTCCAGCGACAGCGCTGCTGGCGAGCCGGACCGGCTCACGCGCGCTCCACGTCCACCGCGAGCACGTAGCCGCCGCCGCGCACCGTCTTGATGAGCTGCGCGTGGCGGCCGTCATCCTCCAGCTTGCGGCGCAGGCGGCTGATCGCGACGTCGATCGCCCGGTCGAACGGCCCGGCCTGCCGCCCGCGCAGCAGGTCGAGCAGCATGTCGCGGGTCAGCACCCGGTTCGCCCGGTCCAGCAGCGCCGCCAGCAGGTCGTACTCGCCCCCGGTCAGCGCCACCTCCACGCCGTCCGGGCTGAGCAGCCGCCGCCGCGCCGGCTCCAGCGTCCAGCCGGCGAAGCGCAGGGCCTTGGCCGTGGCCCCGCTGCGCCGCTCCTCGCGCTCGGTGGTGCGGCGCAGCACCGCGCGCACCCGCGCCAGCAGCTCGCGCGGGTTGAACGGCTTGGCCAGGTAGTCGTCGGCGCCCATCTCCAGGCCGACGATGCGGTCGGTCTCCTCGCCCATGGCGGTCAGCATGATGATCGGCATGTCGCTCTGCTGTCGCAGCCACCGGGCGAAGTCGAACCCGCCCTCGCCCGGCAGCATCAGGTCCAGGATCAGCAGCTGGTAGTGCCCGGCCGGCAGCGCCCGCCTGGCCTCGCGGGTGTCGCGCGCGGTGGTGACGCGGAACTGGTGGCGCTCCAGGAACCGCGCGAGCAGGTCGCGGATCTCGCGGTCGTCATCCACCACCAGGATATGCGGAACGGTTTCCATGCGCCGGATACTACGGGGAAGGCTGCGGCCTCGGCATCGCCACGTTGCACTTCTTTGCAAACCGGCTGGCGTCGTTCGAGCCGATACGCTTCGGCCGCGACCAGGGCCGGCGTGGCGCCCGGGCGCGACAGGAAGGCCAGGGCTCTGCCCTGGACCCGCCAAAGGGCGAGCCCTTTGGAAACCATCCCGAATAGAAGGAAAGCTCGGCAAAACGTTAATGTTGCAGCATTATCTAAGACACTCTGGTGATGTTCGCACAGGACCGGCTTCGCGTGCCGTCAGCTTGCGTGTGCGGGTCCGGGGGCGCTGCCCCCAGCGGGTTCCTTCTTCCAAAGCATGGGCAGAGCCCTGGCCTGCCCCGCCTCAGTGGTCGCCGTACCCGCCCGAGTGCGCCTCGCGCCAGGCGAACGCCGTGCGCACCATGTCGTCCAGGCTTCCCAGCTGCGGCGCCCACCCGGTCTGCGCGCGCAGCCGCGCCGAGGATGCCACCAGGATCGCGGGGTCGCCCGCGCGCCGCGGCGCCTGTCGTACCGGGACTGGCCGGCCGCCAATGCGCTCCACCGCGCGGATCACCTCGCGCACGGAGTGGCCCTGGCCGCTGCCGATGTTGTAGGTCACCGAGCCGTGCGCGAGCCGCTCCAGCGCCAGCAGGTGCGCCTCGGCCAGGTCGCTGACGTGGACGTAGTCGCGGATGCAGGTGCCGTCCGGCGTCGGGTAGTCCCCGCCGAACAGGTCGAGCGCCCCTCGCCGCCCCAGCGCCGCGTCGATCACCAGCGGGATCAGGTGCGTCTCCGGGTCGTGGTCCTCGCCGAGCCGCCCGTGCGGGTCCGCGCCGGCCGCGTTGAAGTAGCGCAGGCACGCCACGCGCATCCCGCACAGCCGCGACGCCCAGCCCAGGGCGCGCTCGATCATCAGCTTGCTTTCCCCGTACGGCGAGGACGGCGCGATGCGGGCGGCCTCGTCGATCGGGATGACCTCCGGCTCGCCGAACAGGTTCGCCGTTGACGACAGCACGAAGCGCGGCACGCCGTGACGCACGCAGGCGTCGATCAGACGCAGGCCGCTGACGCCGTTGTCGAGCAGGTAGCGGAGCGGCTCGCGCATGCTCTCGCCCACCAGCGACAGCGAGGCGAAGTGCAGCACCGCGTCCCACGGCCCGTCGCCGAGCGCCGCCTCCACCGCGGCCTCGTCGTGCAGCGAGGCGCGCAGCAGGCGCGCCGGGGCGAGCACCGCCGCGGCGTGGCCCTTGGTGAGATCGTCGAGCACCACGACCTCGTGGCCGCGCCCGGCCAGCGCCAGCACCACGTGGCTGCCGACGAAGCCGGCGCCGCCGGTCACAAGGTATCGGCTCATGCTGGTCCCGCCTCGTCCCGTGCCGCCAGGATCGCGACGGTCGCGGCAGGATAGCGGCAGGCGGCACCTCATGCCATCCAGGTTTCCGGGGGCGGTAGAGAGCAGGCGAGGCCGGAGGCTCTGCCTCTGGACTCCGCTCGAGGCCAGGCCTTGAGAACCCGCTTGCTTCAGCAAATGGTTTCCAAAGGCCTCGGCCTTTGGCGGGTCTGGGCAGAGCCCGGCCTTGCTTGCCGACAGACCGGCGCCCCGGCCGCCGGTCTCAGCGCCCGCCGACCAGCGGGCTCACGAGGTAGGAGAAGCCCCAGCTCACCGGCACGAACTGCTGCAGGTACTGGTTGAAGTGGGTGTAGAACTCGTACACCCCGGACCGCGGCACGTAGACGACGTCGAACGGGGCCAGCCGGACGTCGGCGCCCGGGTCGGCGGCCCGGATCGCCGCGCGGTAGTTCACCGAGTACACCTGCGCGACATCGCCGGGGCCACGGCGCACCAGGAAGATGCGGTCGGTGTCGGCGGACAGCTTGACGCCCCCTGCCCTGGCCAGCGCCTGCAGCACCGACAGGTTCGGCCCCACGGTGACGAACTCGCCCGGGACGTTGACCTCGCCCGCCACGTAGATGCGGTTCGGCGCGAAGCTGCGCACCTCCACGCTCAGCCGGGGGCTGCGCAGCTCGCGGCCGTAGTCGCGGCGCAGCTCGGCGGCCAGCTGCTCCGGGGTGAGGCCGTAGGCGACGACACCCTCCGCCAGCACGGTGGAGATCCGCCCATCCGGGCGCACCGTGACTTCCTCGTTCAGCTCGGGGTTGAGCAGCAGCCGCACGCCCAGCACGTCGCCGACCTGCAGGCGGTAGGGCGGGATCTCCGGCGCCACGCCAGCCTGCGGCATCGCCGACCGCGGCGCGCGGGGCAGTCCCGACACGGTCTGCGCGCAGCCGCCCAGCACGCCCGCAAGGAGCAGCGCGGCGCACGCTCGTGACGGACGGCGGTTCGTCATTGTCGGGTGTCGGTCCCTGGGGCTCCACAACCGCTGTAGGGCAAGCACCTGATTCGAACAAGCTGGGCGGGCATGGACGACGAGAGGACACGCAGACGATGGCCGTGCTGTGGCCGACCTGCCGCGCCCAGCGGTATTCGACGATGCCTGCCCATGCCGACGGAACCGGACATCGCGCTGCCGGTAAGCAAGGCTGGGCTCTGCCCAGACCCGCCAAAGGCTCGCCTTTGGAAACCTCTTCCTTCAGCAAGTGGATTCCAAAGGCGAGCCTTTGGCGGAGTTTGAGGCAGAGCCTCAACCTTGCCTGCCTGACCGGTCACACTCAAGGGCAGTTGGTATCAGAGCCTCATGGCGGCCGGTCAGTCGGCCCGGTTGGCTGCCCCGCCATGCCGGGGCGGGCCGGAGGCCGGCACCCTGGAACGCGCGGACGCCCCGTCCAGGGCGCGCAGGATCGCCGCCTTCACCGTCGCCACCGGGATGGCCTGGATGCAGACGTGCTGGTTGGGGCAGTCCGTGATGTGGGTCAGGTGGCAGGGCGAGCACCCCACTTCCGCGCGGATCGCGGTGACCTCGGGGCCGAGCGGCATCCAGGCGCCGATCGGATCGATGCCCGAGAACACCGCCACCGTCGGCACCCGCGACATCGCCGCCGCGTGGGTCAGCCCGGAATCGTTGCCGAGGTAGAGATCCACATGGCGCAGCATCGCGAAGGACTGGTCGAGCGCGAGCCGGCCCACGAAGTCGCGCGCCCCCCCCGTGCCGGCCTGGCGCGGGCCTGCTCCGGCTTCGCCCAGGCCTGCGCCAAGCCGGCCTGCGCCCGCGTCGCGCCCGCCCGCGCCGACCTCGCGCAGGATCGCCGCCGCGTTGCGGGCGTCGCCGGGACCGCCGAGCAGCACCACCGTGCCGCCCAGCTCCGCGGTGATCCAGCGGCACACGGCGACGAAGCGGTCCAGCGGCCAGTTCTTGATGTCGCGTCCCGACATCGTGTTCACCGCCACCACCGGGCGGGCGAGGCCGGCAAGCTCGGCCGCCATCGCCGCGTCGTGCTCCGCGGTGACCCGCGCCAGCATCGCCTCGCCGTCCTGCAGCGGGTCGAGCGTGGCGACCACGGCGCCGGCCAGCCGGCCCATCAGCCCGCGCTGGTGGTGCAGCATGTCGGGCGGACCGGGCGCCGCGGGCGAGTCCTGCGGCAGCACCAGCGCCATGTCGGGCGGCATCAGCCGGGAGAAGTAGCCGGCCTTGAACCGGGCCCGGACGTGGCGCAGCAGCAGGCGCGAATCCTCGTCCACCCGCAGGTCGACCGCGAGGTCGAACTCCGGCAGCCCGAGCGCCGCGATCCCGCCGGGGTCGAAGGTCCGCCGGCGCGACGCGTCGGCCTTGCCCGGGAAGAACGACACCGCGACGACCCGGTCGAACAGCGCGAGCCTGCGCGCCACGGCGACGTTCCACGGCCCGCACATCAGGGTGATCGAGGCGTCGGGAAAGCCGCGGCGCAGCGTGGCGAACGCCGGCAGCGCCAGCAGCAGGTCGCCGATGTGGTCCACCTTGAGCAGCAGGATCGAGCGCACCGGGTCTCCCGGCCCGAAATGCCGTTCGGCGGGGCCGCTCTCGACGACGACCCGGGCCAGCGGCATCGGCGCGGGCGGCACCCCGGCCGCACGCAGCAGCGCCGGCCGCACCCGCAACGCCCACACCCTCTCGCGCCCGCTGCTCTTGGGCAGCATGAGCTGCTTCAGCTCCAGCAGCAGCCGGCGCAGGATCGTCCACGGCAGCGAGCGCCCGGTGCCGGGCCGCACCGCGGGGACCGGCCGCGGCGGCGGCTCGAAGCCGGGCGGCGCCTCGATGCCAGGGTCGGACTGCGCCCGGCCGTGACTCCGTCCGTCCGGAACGGGCTCGCTGGGCCCGGACGCAGACCATCGCGCGGGGCCGCTCACCCGAGGTCGCGCGCGAGGCCGTGCAGTTCGGCGTAGGCCATGAACAGGTGGTAGAGCGAGCTGGCCGGCACGTGCGCCGAGGCCGGCAGGCCCGCCGCGTCGAGCTGGTCGGTCCAGATGCCGCGCGGGGTGCGCGCGAGGTAGCGGCCGAGCAGCGCGTCGGTGCCCTGCCCGATCCGCCCGGCAGTGTCGTGGCCGCGCCGCAGCATCGCCCCGTGCGCCTTGATCGCCTCGCACTGCGCCCACAGCCGGAAGCTGCCGCGCCGCACCGTGCCGTCTCGCGCCAGGACGTCGCGCACCAGGCCGCGCTCGCGGTCATGGCCGTGCCGCTCCGCGAACCGGTAGAGCGCGGTCGCCTCCTCGCCGTGCCAGGGGCCGACCTGGCGGGCGTAGCGGTCGAGCAGCCACACCCACTCGTGGTGGTGCCCCGGCTCGACGTGCCCGCCCGCCTCGCCCGCGACCGGCACGAGCGCGTCGTCGAAGAACTCGCCCAGCGTGCCGGTGGGCGCGTGGAAGAAGCGGGTGCGGAACAGCGCCACCAGCTCGCGGGCGAACTCGGCGTACTCCGCCTCGCCGGTGGTCTCGTGCAGCGCCAGCGCGGCCTCCAGCAGGTGCATGTGCGGGTTCTGCTGCCGGTGCCCCGGCGCCTCGGGCCAGGCGTTGTGCAGGCCGCCGCCGGGCGCGGCCATCGTGCGCCTGATCCAGCCCAGCGTGCGCCGCGCCAGCGCCGGGATCTCCGGGTCGCCGCCGGCGCGCGCGTGCCACGCCATCGCGAACAGCACGAACGCCAGGTCGTACAGGTCCGCCGCGGGGTCCGCGACCGTGCCGTCCGGCGACAGCGCCCGCGGCCAGTCCCCGTCGCCGCCGGCGGCGCGCCGCAGGAACGTCCAGCCGCGCCGCGCCGCGTCCAGTCCGCCTGGCCAGCCCAGCAGCGCCGCATGCGAACACACGTAGACCTGCCGCGCCTGCACCCTGACCCGCTTCGCCACCGGCCCCGGCGCGGCGCCCTCCAGCGTCAGCTGCTCGTGGAAGCCGCCGCCCGCGTCGTCCGTGCCTGCGCCGGCCCAGAACGGCAGCGCGTGGCCGAACATCCAGTCGTGCAGCGCCGCGTGGGCGCGCAGCACCGTGGCACGCGCCGCCTCGCCGCCCGGCACGCCGCCCCGCAGCGCCGCCGTTTCCTCCCTTGCCGCATTCATGCCGACAGCTTTGTTGCGGGACCGGGGAAGCAAGCAAGGTTGAGGCTCTGCCTCAAACTCCGCCAAAGGCCGGGCCTTTGGAATGCCTTCCTCGAAGAAAGCTGGTCCAGGGGCGGCTCGCCCCCGGCGGGTCTGGGCAGAGCCCAGCCTTGCTTGCTCATGGGCCCACCCCGGCCGGCGCGCGCAGCCGCGCCACGATCGCGGTGGTCGACTGCCCCGCCACCAGACCCGCCAGGTGCACCCGCCCGCCGGCGCGGCGCACCACGTCCCCGCCGACCACCGCGTCCACCGTGTAGTCCGCGCCCTTCACCAGCACGTCCGGCATCAGCCGCTCGATCACCGCGAGCGGCGTGTCCTCGCCGAACGCCACCACGCAGTCGACGTGGCGGATCGCCGCCACCACCCGCGCCCGGGAGTCGAGCGTGTTCACCGGCCGCGCCGGCCCCTTGAGCCGCGCCACGCTGTCGTCGGTGTTCAGCGCCACGACCAGCCGGTCGCACTGCCCCCGCGCCTCGGCCAGCAGCGACACGTGCCCGGGATGCACGATGTCGAAGCAGCCGTTGGTGAGGCCGACCCGCAGCCCCTGCTCCTTCCAGCGCGCTACCAGCGCCTCCACCCGATGCAGCGCCTGCACGCCGGGCACCACCCGGCCGGGCGGGCTGCCGGGCGCGGCGCCGCCGGCCTCCTGGTCCTGCTCGTCCAGCTCCTGCATCACCTCGGCGATGTCGGCGGTCGCGGTGCCGAGCTTGCTGACCACCACGCCCGCCGCCGCGTTGGCCACGTGCATCGACTGCGCGAGCGAGCGCCCCGACGCGTGCGCGAGCGCCAGCGTCGCGATCACCGTGTCGCCGGCGCCGGAGACGTCGAACACCTCGCGCGCCCGCGATGGCACCGAGTGCACCTCGCCGTTGGCCTCCACCAGCACCATGCCCTTCTCCGAGCGCGTCGCCAGGATCGCGCCGGCCTCGGCCTCGCGCAGCACCCGCCGCGCCGCCGCCACCACCGCCGCTTCGTCGCCCACCGGCAGCCGCGACGCCGCCGCCAGCTCGCGCAAATTCGGCGTGATGCACGCAGCGCCGCGGTAGCGGGAGAAATCGTCGCTCTTGGGATCGACGAACACCGCGACGCCCGCCGCCGCCGTCGCCGCCATCACGCGGCGCACCAGCGCCGGCGACAGCACGCCCTTGCCGTAGTCGGACAGGATCACCGCGCCCGCGCTCCCGAGCCGCGCCTCGATCGCCGAGAGCAGCATCGCCTCCTCGTCGCCGTGCAGGGCGGCGGTGCTCTCCTCGTCGGTGCGCACCACCTGCTGGCGCCCGGCGATGAACCGCGTCTTGCAGATCGTCGGGCGGTGCGCGGTGCCGACCAGCTCCGCGCGCAGCCCCGGCGTGGCCGCTGACAGCCGGCGCACCGAGTCGCCCGCGCCGTCCTCGCCCACCAGCCCGACCAGCACCGCCCGGCCGCCGAGGGCCGCGATGTTGCACGCCACGTTGCCGGTGCCGCCCAGCATCTCGCGGGTGCGGCCCAGGCGCAGCACCGGCACCGGCGCCTCGGGCGAGATGCGCTCGATCTCGCCATGCACGAAGCGGTCGAGCATCACGTCGCCCACGCACAGCACCGTCACGTCCGAGAAATCCATGCTCGCCCGAGCCCCCGCCGACCGGGGCGAGCAATGTCATCTCGGCGGGGCGGGTGCAACGTTCACGGAAGCAAGCAAGGCTGGGCTCTGCCCAGACCCGCCAAAGGCCCGAGGCCTTTGGAAACCATCTTGAAGGGGAAGGACGAACTCGCGCGGAAGTATAGAGATCCAGACACCGATGTCTTGTCAGCGAGCACCGCTCCTGGCCGGGAGCTGACGGTCCGGTCTGGAGAAGGCGATATGAAAAGGCGGACGTCGGCTCACAGAGGGCAGCGAGACGGAACCTCAGACGAGATTAGCTTAACGCTGCCTAAGATGCAGATGCTCGCCACAGGTTGTTGGGCGAGATCGACGTAGAAAAGTGATAGCATTCTCAATTGCCTGTATGACCTCAAACCATCCCCCATGCGGCCAGCCGAGGTCTCGCAAGTAGCGGCCAGGGCCGCAGCTGCCGCGCCTGTCGCAGCGTCGTCAGTTCCCCCGGCCGCAAAGGGGATGGTATTGAATGAACGGGTCGACAGCGGCGGTCCGCAGTCGACCCGTCCTGCCATTGCTAGTTAAGTCCCTCGTGCTTCATGGCTTTTTGGACAGAGGGGAGCGTCATCATACGCTCGCGAAACGCTGCCAGTGGTGCGGGTGGCTCAACATTGAACTTCTTCGCCCAGAGCAGCATGACGAACAGGTAGAAATCGGCCACGCTAACGGTGGACCCGAACAGGTAATCGCCTTTCATGTTGTCGGCCAAATACCCCATACGCTTGCCGATCATCTCGCCAGCTTTTGCCTTGTCGCTGTCGCCTGCTCCCGCGAAGAAGGGTTTGAAGCTCTTGTGAATTTCGGTCGATATGAATGCGAGCGCTTCCAGCAGGTGCGTGTGCCCCATGGGCCCCGGCGGCGCAAGCTTGCTATCCTGATGCGCGATCCAATCCAGGATTGCGATGTTCTCGCTGAGCGTCTCGCCTGAATCGAGCGTCAGCGCCGGCACGTAACCCTTCGGGTTGATCGTGGTGAAATCAACCCCGCCTTCCGTGCGCTTGATCTTGAGGTCGACCTTCTCGTGATCGAAGGATAGACCGGCCTCGTGCAGCGCGATGTGGTCGGCCAGGCTGCAAGCGCCCGGTGCATAATAGAGCTTCATGGTCGTCTCCCGTGGTTGGCGTTGTTCCAACGCGCGGGGGTCGGGTCAGTCGCGCAATCCCGCTGCGACACGCAATCGCGGCGAACGCCGCACTCAAGACCGTACAGATGGCGAGCACCCCGGGATCGGCGAGCTGAACCAATGCCGCAGGCTTGAACTCCTGGCCGAGAGAGGACCGGCCGCTTCCTGGCGCGCAGTCGGGAAAAGCCGGTATAGTGTTACATGCTGTCATGGTAGCTACCAACATATGTCCTTCATCTGAGGCTCAGCATGTGATTACCCTTAGCAGATGCTCCTAAGATGAACCCTCCAGGGTCCGGTCCTTGTCAGGAAGGCCTGTCACAACGGCTTCATCGCCTGAATGCCGGACACGATGGCGGGCGGCTTCGCGAGCGGCGCAGCCGCTACCATGACGTCCACCAGAGCGCGGCATTCGGCTTTTCCTGTCGCCAGCAGCTCGCGGAACAGCCGGATGCGCGACATGGACCAGAGCGTGGCTGCCACCGCCCATGCCGGACTGCCGTTGATGCGCCTCTTCGATTTCGGGTAGATGCGGTATCCAAGCCCTCTGATGAGCGTGAAGCTGGCGTGGAGACCGCGTGCCAGGGCGAGCGCCTCCCCCCACGAAGCGCCGCCTCCGCGCCGCTCGCCGGCCACCGACACGCTTTCGAACGCCACGCACAGTGGAACGTGGCAGCGTAGCCAGAGAGGCATGTCGCGTTCGAGAGCAGCGGGCAGTCCAGCGGCGTTGAACACGTCCACCCAGCGTTGCTGACCCATGATGGTCCTCTGACCGCCAGCACCGATGGTCGCCCTGAGCCTGCCTTCCCCGTCCAGCGTGGCCTGCACGAACGGCATGCCGAAGGAGCATCGCTCTCCGCCGATCGCCTCCTGCAGACGCTCCGGATGGAAGGTGTTGAACATGAACTGTATGCATCCGGCCGCGCTGCGCTGCAAACCCGGCAGCAGCGCGTCAGCTTGGTGGGCCAGGAGCGTGACGATCACCAGATCGTAAGGCGTGTGCTCGTCGAGCACGCCGGAAACCCGGACACTGGCACGTTCGCCCTTGACGTCGACGATCGCGCCGTCGCGTTCCAGTTGCCGGAGCCGGACGGAGCCAGGCCGCGCGACGACCGTGACCTCGTGCCCGCCGATGCGGGCCAGCTGGGAGGCGAAGGTGCTGCCGATCTTTCCAGCGCCGAGAACGGCGATCCGGCGCGGGGAAGACGATGCGGGCATGACGGTTCCTGACATGATGCGGGCAACGTGGAAGGTATGGAAACCCGCGTCTACTTCCGCCCTCGATCTCCACCGCGGCGAGAAGCGGACTGGCCGAAACTCGCCAGCGCCAGCTTGCAGAGGCCCACTCGGCGATGTCCGTTTCGGAGCCGCGCCCATGATCAGTCGTACGTCCGCTCTGGGCGCATTGCCCGCATAACCACTGGCGATCAGAGACGGACATCACTCGGCAGTATGTCGAAGGGATCGTGCACCGGCACCCCCAGTAGGGTGAAATGGCGCGAGTTTCGCGTCAGGACCACGTAGCCTCTGATGATTGCCGTAGCGGCGATCGCGAGATCTGCCAGGCCTGGATCGTATCCTTGTCCCCTCGCGTGATCCGCGAGCGCGCCAATCCGCCGAGCCGTCGTGATATCAATTGGAAGAATACGGCTGCCATACAGGTGCAGCACCGTCTCCAGCCAGTCAGCCAAGCGTCTAGCTTTGGCGTGAGCCCCTGCGCGGCGGCTCCGTGCGATGCCGTCCTCTACCTCCGCGATGGTGATCACCGACAGGTAGAGGCCGGCACTATTCCGCTCCATCCAGTCCCGAAGGTCCTGTCTCGGGATAGCCTTAGTTGGCGCGGCTGCCGAGAGAACGTTGGTGTCGACGAGGTACAAGGTTCAGAGGCCGCCCTCGCGAAGGCCGCCACGACGTTCCGGCAGGTCCTCCGGATCCAGCTGCGCTTCCATGAGCAGTCGACCAAACGAAGGGACCTGTGACAAGCGCTGCCACTCCTCGAAGCTGAGCACCACCGCCTCCGGTCGGCCGTGCCGAGTGATGATGGAAGGCTCGCCTCGCTGTGCTTGATCGACCACCGCCGACAGCGTGGCCTTGGCATCGCGTAGCTGAATCTCGTGCATTGAGCCTTCTCCAAAGTGACCACAGTAGTCACACTCTAAGGAAGGTCGGGCGGAGCAGCAAGCTCGCGCGTAATGCTCAGCCCGGGCCGGTGTTCAAAGCGGGAGCTTCATACTTCAGTGCCTTCAGACAGGGTCAGCGCGTCCTCGGCATCCACGCCCAGGTAGCGCACCGTGCTCTCGAGCTTGGTGTGACCGAGCAGGATCTGCACCGCGCGCAGGTTGCCCGTCCGCTTGTAGATAAGCGCCACCTTGGTCCGGCGTAGGCTGTGCGTGCCGTATACCGAGCGGCCCAACCCGATACCCTCGACCCAGTCGCCCAAAAGTCGGGCATACTGCCGCGTGCTGATGTGCTTGTTGGCGTCCACACGGCTGGGGAACACGAAATCCTGCAACCCGCCGCCGCGATGGGTGAGCCAAGCAATCAGGCTTTCCCGTGTCTGCTCGGTCAGCTCGAATTGCACCGGTTTCTGGGTCTTCTGCTGGACGATGGTCGCGCGGTGTCGGGCGGCGGCGTTCACGACCACTTGGCCGATGCGCAGCCGCACGAGGTCGCAGCCCCGGAGCTTGCTGTCGATGGCGAGGTCGAACAGTGCCAGGTCGCGAATGCGAGTTTCCCGTTGCAGGTTGAGACGGATGGACCAGACCTGCTTCGGCTTGAGCGGCGGCTTGGGTCCGACGAAGGCACCCTTGTTCCAGGGCACCACGGCCCGGGTGGTCGGTGACGCAGCTTTTGGCGTTGAGCGTTCCATGACGATCTCCTGAGCCGCGAGATGGCGGCAGGAGATTGGACGTCGGTGATCATGGCCGCGGGCCAATCCTACTTCTACAAGCCATTATAGCCACGTCCGCTTTGGGGACGTCAGGAGAACCTCTCGAACGTCCGAGATGGGCGCACAGCGGCCGGCGCTAGTAAGAAAGTTCGCCTCCATTCCCTCGCACGCCTACCTACTCTTCTACTTCCCTCTCCCCGCGCCCCAGCGTATCCCCCGCCGCCGCCACCGTCGCGATCGCCCCGCTTGCCGTCCCGCTCACCCTGCCCGAAGCACCTGCGCCGCCCGCCCCGCCCCGCCCGCGCGCCAGGCTCACCACGCACCCGACGGCGGAAAACACCGTCGCCAGCGCCAGCACCGCGTCGGTGCCCGCAGCCCCCGCCGCCCCGCCCGCCACCCGCGCGAACAGCAGCGCCACCAGCGCCGCCCCGCCCGTCTGCCCCAGCAGCCGCGCGGTGGACAACATCCCGCTCGCCCCGCCGGTCCGGTGCCGCGGCGCCGAGGCGATCAGCGTGCGGTTGTTGGGTACTTGAAAAAATCCGAATCCCGCGCCGCACAGCATCATCCGCCACACCATCGCGAGGTCTCCGGGCGCGGCCGGAAGCCGCCACAGCGCCGCCAGCCCCGCCGTCATCATCGCGAGCCCGAGCCCGCCCAGCACTCCCGGCGCCACCCGGTCCAGCAGCCGCCCGGCGATCGGCGCGGACACCGCCACCGCCGCCGGCCATGGGGTCATCAGCAGGCCGGTCGCCACCTCGCCGCGGCCCAGCACGTCCTGGAAGTAGAACGGCAGCGCCACGAAGGCGAGCGTCTGCGCCGCGAACGAGCACACCGACGTCGCCACCGACAGCGCGAAGACCGGGATGCGCAGCAGGTCCACCGGCAGCAGCGGCGAGGCCATCCGGAGCTGGCGCCGCGCCAGCACCCACCCCGCCGCCACCGCCGCCGCCAGCTCCGCCGCGACGCCCGCGGCGCGCTCGCCATGGCCGAGCCCGTCGAGCGCCGAGATCAGCAGCCCGAACGCCAGGCCGTTGAGTGCCGCGCTCGGCCAGTCGAAGCGCCGCGCCACCGGGGCCACCTGCGGCAGGCTGCGCCATGCCAGCGCCAGCGCCAGCAGCCCCACGGGCACGTTGACCGCGAACAGCCACGGCCAGGGCGCCACCGCCAGGATCCCTGCCGCCGCCGACGGCCCCACCGCCGAGGCCACCGCCACCACCAGGGCGTTCACCCCGATTCCCGCGCCCAGCCGCGCCTGCGGGTAGATGAAGCGGATCAGCGCGGTGTTGACGCCCATGATCCCTGCCGCCCCCGCGCCTTGCAGCACCCGCGCCGCCGCGAGCGTCGCCAGAGAGTCCGACAGCGCGCATGCGAGCGAGGCCAGCGTGAACACCGCCAGCCCCGCGCGATAGACGCGGGCGTAGCCGACGATCTCGCCGAACGAGGCCAGCGGCAGCAGGCACACGATCACCGCGAGCTGGTAGGCGTTGACCACCCAGATCGAGTCCGCCGCGCTCGCCTGCACGTCCACCGCGATCGTGGGCAGCGCCACGTTGGCGATCGCGGTGTCGAGCACGGCCATGGAGATCGCGATGGCGCTGGCGGCGATCGCCCAGCGCCGCGGTCCCGGCGGCAGGCCGTCCTGCTCCAGGCCCGACGACGGTGGCGGCATCGCCCATGCTCCGCAAAGCGCCAGCCTATGCCAGAGCAGGCCCATGGGGTCCACGGTGGGGCAGTAGGGCAGCAGGCAAGGCTGGGCTCTCCCTCCGCTGCCCATTCCAATGGCCCCAGCGGGCCATCGGAGCCTTTGGCCAGCGACGCCCAGACCCGCCAAGGCCGGTGCCTTAAAACCTTTTGCTTAAGTAATGGATTCCAAAGGCTTGCCTTTGGCGGAGTTTGAGGCAGAGCCTCAACCTTGCTTGCTTTCCTTAACCGTCGTGCAACCCCGGCCCCCGCCACGTCTTGCACGCCGGCGGCAGCAGGGACCGGCACGATGGGCGAGTGGTGGCAGGACGGCGTGATCTACCAGGTCTATCCGCGCTCCTTCGCGGACTCGGACGGCGACGGCGTGGGCGACCTCGCGGGCATCCTGGCGCGGCTTGACCACCTGACGGCGCTCGGCGTGGACGCGCTGTGGCTGTCGCCGATCCAGCCCTCGCCGATGGCCGACTTCGGCTACGACGTGTCCGACTACTGCGGCGTCGACCCGCTGTTCGGCACCCTCGCCGACCTCGACCGCTTGGTGGCCGCCTGCCACGCGCGCGGCCTGCGCCTGGTCCTCGACCTCGTGCCCAACCACAGCTCCGACCGCCACCCCTGGTTCCTCGACAGCCGTCGCGGCCGCGACTCCCCGAGGCGCGACTGGTACCTGTGGCGCGACCCCGCTCCGGACGGCGGCCTGCCCAACAACTGGCTGAGCCATTTCGGCGGCCCGGCCTGGACGCTCGACCCGGGCTCCGGCCAGTACTACCTGCACTCCTTCCTGCCGCAGCAGCCCGACCTGAACTGGCGCAACCCGGCGGTGGTCGCGGCGATGCACGACATTCTGCGCTTCTGGCTCGACCGTGGCGTGGACGGCTTCCGCGTCGACGTGATCTGGCTGCTGATCAAGGATGCGCTGTTCCGCGACAACCCGCCCGATCCCGACGCGCCGGCCGACGCCCGTCCCTTCGCGCGCCAGCTCGCCCTGCACACCGCCGACCAGCCCGAAACCCATGCCGCCATCGCCGGCCTGCGCCGCGTGCTTGACGTCTACCCCGAGCGGATGATGGTCGGCGAGATCTACCTGCCCGTGGATCGCCTGGTCCGCTACTACGGCGGCAATGCCGCTGCCCCCGGGCTCGACGAGTGCCACCTCCCGTTCAACTTCCAGCTCCTGCTGTGCGCGTGGGATGCCGACGTGATCGCCGCCGTCATCCGCGACTACGAGGCCGCCCTGCCGCCCGGCGCGTGGCCGAACTGGGTGCTCGGCAACCACGACCGTCCCCGCGTCGCCAGCCGGGTCGGCGCGATGCAGGCGCGGGTCGCGGCGATGCTGCTGCTCACGCTGCGCGGCACGCCCACGCTGTATTATGGCGACGAGCTGGGCCTGGAGGACGTCGCGGTCCCGCCCGAACGCGCGCAGGACCCCGCCGGCCTGCGCGAGCCCGGCCGCGGCCTCGGACGCGACGCGGTGCGCACGCCGATGCCGTGGGACGCCTCCGCCGGCGCGGGCTTCACCGCAGGCGAGCCCTGGCTGCCGCTCAACCCGGACCACGCCACCCGCAACGTGGCGGGCCAGGACGCCGACCCGCACTCCATGCTGGCGCTGCACCGCCGGCTGCTCGCGCTGCGGCGTGCGACCCCGGCGCTGGTGCAGGGCGCGATCGGGGATGTCGCCGCCGAGGACGGCGTGCTGCGCTACAGCCGAAGCCACGCGGGCGGGCGCGTGGAGGTCCTGCTGAACTTCACGGCGACAGGCCGGAGTGTCGCCGTCGGCGCCGGGACGATCCTGGCGGCCACGGCAGGGCGTGACGGGTCGGTGGCTGGCAGCGTCCGGCTGAGCGCGCATGAAGGGCTTGTCGTCGCGCTATGATACCGGCGGCCTCGTGACGTGACCGGTGAGGCAAGCAAGGTTGAGGCTCTGCCTCAAGCTCCGCCAAAGGCTCGCCTTTGGAGTCCACTTGTTTAAGTAATACCAACGGCTGATTGCTTTGACTCAAACGTGAGGCGGTGCGGCTCGGCGGGGTGTGGTTTGGTTTGCCTTTCTGATTGTGGAGGCGGACATGACGGTTGCACTCACGCGCAGGGAGCACACGGCG
>JAABUQ010006303.1_pt1 | contig 18105 bp, 17 predicted proteins | sample 5560001 | NCBI WGS metagenome assembly JAABUQ01 (sample SAMN10711888, study PRJNA513371) | rock metagenome | isolation source: Antarctica rocks | place: Antarctica: Victoria Land, Finger Mt nord | collected 2015-12-18
GTTATCAACAGTAATTGTCTCAAAGCCTGATTTTGGTGTTGAGACTGACTGATGCTTGTCTAGGCGATTGCAAGCTTGAAGTTTAGTCAGCGAGCGGTATTACCATTTTTCGGAGATGTCTAATGAGCGCTTGCTTTTTTGCGCAGTCTTGTGAGAGAATAAATGACCGCACCAAATTATGTCTAGACTTTGTTAGTGGTTGTAAGATTATGGCTAAGGGTAAGGGTGTCCGCATCATAATAACGTTGGAATGTACTGAGTGTCGCACCAACTCAAATAAGCGATCGCCTGGTGTTTCTCGGTACACCACAACAAAAAACCGCCGCAACACTACAGCCCGACTAGAGTTGAAAAAATTTTGCCCCCATTGTAACCGGCACAACGTCCACAAGGAAATTAAATAGCTATGGCTTACTACCGTCGTCGCCTCTCTCCGATTAAGCCGGATGAACCCATCGACTACAAGGATGTCGATCTGTTACGTAAGTTTGTCACCGAGCGGGGTAAAATTCTCCCGCGCCGGATTTCCGGGTTGACAGCCAAGCAACAGCGAGATTTGACAGCAGCGATCAAACGGGCTCGCATCGTGGCTTTGTTACCGTTCATTAACCAGGAAGGGTAAGGCACTCCAACTGCGCTTTAAGCTGTTAGCTGCTAGCTATAAACATTGTGGTGATAGCTAAAAGCTAACAGTTAACTGCTAACCAAATAATCGCGCTCGTTGTGGATAAGGGAACCTTAGTTGAATTCAGGTTGCAGGGCGATCGCCGTCTCGCCGTAGTCGAACGTCAAGACGGTAAGACTCGTTGGATAGTGGTAGACGAGCGTGGTCAATCTCATAGCATCGCCCCTCGGCAAGTGACTTATGAGGTTTCTGGAAAGACCTACAAACTCTTGGAGATCCCAAGCTTCCTGGAGGAAGTTAAGCCTGATCTTGACCTCTCGAGCTTGGAGGTTGCCTGGGAACTGCTAGCTGAGGAGGGACAACTAGTAACAAGTTCGGAAATGGCCTTGTTACTGTTTGCGGAACAGAGCCCGTCCAAGTGCTACGCGGCTCATTGGTTGTTATCAGAAGATAAGATTTATTTCAAGCAAAAGGGAGATGGCTACGAACCCCGAACAGCAGCTCAGGTAGCAGAGCGGAAACATCAATTGGAAGTAGAGGAGAGTCGGCAGCGATCGCAGCAAGATTTTCTAACGCGCGTGCAAAAGGCACTCAAAGGTGAAGCAGTAGAGTGGGAGCGTCAAGATCGCCAACGATTGGAAGCCCTAGAGCGGTATGCTGTTGTGGTTGTAGACGGCGTCCGGGGTGGGCTGAGTCAAGACTCTCTTAGCCGCGCCTATCCCCCCCCAGCCCATGTCTTAGAAACCATGACTCTGTTGGGACGCCCTGGAACTCCACAAGCGGCCTTTCAACTGCTGGTAGATCTAAGTCTGTGGAGTCCGCACGAGAATCTGTTTCTGCGGCGCAGTCAAATCCCGGTTCAGTTCCCTACTAAGGTATTAGAAGTGGCGCAGCAGCAGTTAGACTCCCCGCCCCTTGACCCGGATTCATACCGACTGGATCTGACCCATCTCAAGGTGTACACGGTTGATGATGAGAGTACCAGCGAGATTGATGATGGCCTAAGTTGGGAATTGCTGGCGGATGGGCGGCAGCAACTCTGGGTACACATTGCTGACCCCACCCGTTGGCTGTTGCCGGAGGATGAATTAGACCTAGAAGCACGGCGGCGCGGCGCAACAGTATATTTACCCACGGGGATGGTGCCGATGTTCCCGTCAGTGTTAGCAACCGGGCCAATGAGTTTGGTCCAAGGCCAGATGTGCTACGCTCTGAGCTTTAGTGTGGTTTTAGATGCATCTGGGGCAGTCCAAGACTATAGTATCGGTGCCAGTTTCATCAAGCCGACCTATCGTCTGACCTACGAAGATGTGGATGAAATGCTGGAGTTGGGGGTGCAGGCGGAGCCAGAAATTGCGGCGATCGCGACTTTGGCACAACTCCGCTATGGGTGGCGGCACTCCCAAGGAGCGATCAGTATCCACCTACCAGAGGCAATGATTAAAGTCCGAAACGACGAGATTGCCATCCAGGTTTTAGACGACTCCCCAGCGCGGCAGTTGGTAGCAGAAATGATGATCTTGGCAGGTGAGGTGGCTGGACGGTACGGTCAAGCCCACAGCATTGCCTTGCCATTTCGAGGTCAGCCTCAGCCCGAACTGCCCCCAGAAGAAGAGTTGTTCCAGCTACCAGCAGGCCCCGTCCGGGATTGTGCGATACGCCGATGTATGGCCCGTAGTGAAATGAGCATCACGCCGGCGCGTCATGCCGGTTTGGGCTTAGACACCTACAGTCAGGCGACATCTCCCATCCGCCGCTACAGCGATCTGCTCACCCACTTTCAACTGAAAGCGCACCTGCGCGGTGAAGCTCTCCCGTTCTCGCCTGAGCAACTCAAAGAAGTGATGATGAGTGTCACCACAGCCACCCAAGAAGTCACTTTGGTAGAACGGCAGACTAATCGATATTGGGGCTTAGAATATCTCCGTTGCCACGCTGACCAAATATGGCAGGCATTAATGCTGATGTGGCTCCGAGAAGACAGCCGCCTGGGATTGATCCTGATCGAAGATTTGGGACTACAGTTACCAATGCCCTTCAAACGTGACGTGGCGTTGGGCGAACAGCTCAATGTCAGAGTTGCCTACGTTGACCCTCGTCAAGATGTACTCCAGTTTCAGGAACTGACTTATTCAGGTGCGTTGACTTGAGCTTGGCATCATGAACTGGCGAAGGACGATATTGATTGGGCTGATTGTCCTGTTCGTTGCTATCTTAGTGACCCGCTTTGTGGATGCGGCTGAACTGGTGAGGACGCTGCAACGAGGGCAACCGCTCTGGGTCATGATGGCGCTAGCTTTACAGTTATTATGGCTGCTCAATCAGACAGCTCTATACCAGTCTTTGTATGTATTGATGAAGCTGCCAGCGCCGATGAGTCAAATGCTGCCTATGGTTGTGGCTAGCAACTTTATCAACTTTGCGGCTCCATCCGCCTGCTTAGGGGGGATAGCGCTCTTTCTTGACGATGCTCGCCAGCGGGGTCTCGATTCAAGTCGAGTGATGTTGGTCAATCTATTATTCATGGTGTTCAACCTCGCTTTTTTTGCCCTGCTACTGATTTTTGGTCTCAGTATGCTCTTTGTCTGGCACGACCTCAAACTCTATCAGATGCTTGGCGCGGCAATTTTGCTCACGAATGTAGGTCTGCTTACGAGCGGTCTGTTAATCGCCGGGGTACAGCCTAAGGGGCTAGTCCGCTTGCTGACTTGGGGCACCAGTCTCATCAACCATTTGGGGCAATGGCTACTTAAACGAGAACTGCTGTCAGTCGAGCGGGCTACCCAGTTTGCTCTAGAGTTCAGTCAGGCAGCTGCCGCAGTGCGGCGAACAGGGCAGCAATTAGGAAGGCCCCTGCTCCATGCTCTGTTGATTAGTCTGCTGGATATGTCGGTGCTATATGCCGCTCTATCAGCTTTTCCAGCAGGCGGAGCCCCCATTAGCCTAACAATGCTGATTACGGGCTACAGCATCGGTGTGTTATTTATGTGCGTATCGATTACGCCGCAGGGGTTGGGCGTGGCTGAAGGAGTCATGGCTGCCACATTTGTTAGCCTTGGGGTGCCAACAGCTCGGGCCACCATTGCCGTACTAGCTTACCGAGGGCTCAGCTTTTGGCTACCCTTGCTAACTGGGTTTGTAGCTCTGCGTTGGGTGCGTGGTCTAGGTAGGTCGGTTACTGAGCGATGAAGACACTATGTGTGAGTCTCAAATGCAACCATTCCAAAGATAGAATCTGATAGTTGATCGAGTTACTACCAGCGGCTGAGAGCGACTCTGCCCCCAGAGCGAAAGGTTTTAACCTCGTAAGTTGCTAATCTAGATATCGAACAACAAGCAGTACCGGATGGGTGTTATACCGCTGTGACCCAGCATTGTACATTGAAGGAGAGCGATGCCAGATGTACGAACGGTACAAATAGCTAGCTGACATTGATGATATGGAGTTTTTATCGCTTCCTCCACTTTATTGTCACCGAGGCGAGGCGCAATCCTCGATCAGAGCGGTCTTAGGTGGCGAACATTTAACTGTTCTCATTAGTAAACCAGTACATATAGCCCGACCGCCATGGCTCAAACCTGACCCAAGGTGGTCGGGCTATATGTAGGCTAGCCTATACCAGTGAGACGCTTGATGGCGCGACCAGCAACATCGCCATAACGCATCTCTCCGCAGATAATCTGACCAATACGCTGAGTGGCAGAGGGACGCTTGACACCAACTCTGTAACCGACGCCAGGAATGCGGTAAAACACACCTGCTAAACGCTGTGCCCACACCATATCATTGCCCCACTCTTCATTGATCGTCTGGCTGTATTTTTCTAGGGCATCAAGCTCACCAGCGATCGCTCGGTTAATCGCTTCAGCTGCCTTCAACCCACTAAAAATTGAGGGGCGAATACCTTCTGCTGTCATGGGATCGACGACACAGGCAGTTTCCCCAGCTAAAACCGCATTTTGAGTATGCAGCTTTTGATGACCATCCCAAAGACAAAGAGGATGACCGTACTGCTTACTGGTTTTGACATCTACACCAAACAGCGTGGCGTACTCAGTCAAAATACTCTTGAAGTCCTGCCCTTCACCACCTCGAAATGTGCCAATGCCAATGGAATAGCCATCCGCCTTGGGGAAGTTCCAAATGTAGCCGTTTTTAACCATGCCAAACTCAAAGTGAGCCATGTGAGCATTTTCTACCTTAGCTACTGCTTCGGCCTCCAAAGCTCCACCCAAGCGACGTTTGCGGTCTTTGAAGCCCAACCATTTTGCCATCGGTCCTTTGGCTCCATCTGCGGCAATCAGGTAGCGACCAGCGACTATACCATTGGCTGTGTTCACTTGCCAATGATCACTGTGAAACTCAATTCCCTTGGCCTCCGCCTGTCGGACTTCAGCCCCCTGCTTCTGTGCCTGCTGAATTAGGAAGTGGTCGAAAACGTCCCGTCGCACCATCCACATTGGCTCTGGCGTTTTCAGCTCGGCTTCCACAGGATCGCCCATTTTCCAGGTGTAGCGAATTGTGTTGACCTTGACGGAAATAGCTGGGGAAAAGTCGAAGTCAAACCATTGAGCGATCGCGGGTGACACACCACCACCACACGGCTTGTACCGTGGCAGCGATTCCTTTTCCAAAACGACAACTGAGCGACCCTGTTTGGCCAAATGATATGCAGCTGCTCCACCAGCTGGGCCAGCGCCGACGACGATGCAATCATACATAAGGCGAGAATTTTGCTCCTAATCCACTTAATCTGCGATAGGTCGATGATTTCCACCGCCCTATAGCCTAACAGGACTTTAACTTAATTGGTTGGTTTGCTACTTACAAGGTTAAAGGGAAAAACCGCACTCTTCCTTTTCCCCTTACCCTTTTCGCCTTAACCTTCTAAAATACTCTATTGTTCTGCACCCGAAGCTGCCTGTGGATCTACGCCTCCTGATTCCCTTTTATGCTCCTTTGGTCTCCTCCTGGGCAATTGAAGCCCGATTTTTGCGTTGGCTGACATTGCTTTGGCTGTTTGTGGGATTGATAGTGCTGTTCTCAGCGTCCTATCCCGTTGGCGATGCTAATAACGGTAATGGAACGCACTACGTTGTGCGTCAACTCCTTGGGGTTTGGCTGGGCTCGATGGCATTTGGGGTGATTGTACGTTACCCTCTGCATCGGATCTTGGGGGTGGCTCATTGGTTCGTACTCATATTATTAGGGTTAATTTTCATCACCCTGATTCCCGGACTAGGAACACATACGAATGGTGCCGTCCGTTGGATCGCCTTGGGTTCGTTTGAGATTCAACCCTCGGAGTTGATCAAGCCATTTTTGGTGCTACAGAGTGCTCGCCTCTTTGGTCATTGGCACCGACTTGCGTGGCGCTTCCGCCTCACCTGGCTCTTGATTTTCGGACTTGTACTGGTGGGAATTTTGATGCAGCCCAACTTAAGTACAACGGCACTGTGCGGCACGACCATCTGGCTGATAGCACTGGCGGCTGGCTTACCCTATCTCTATTTGGGGGGGACTGCCCTCAGTGGGGTTCTCATAGCAGTTTTGAGCATTAGCAGGCGAGCCTACCAGAAGCGACGGGTGATGTCCTTCCTCAATCCTTGGGCTGACCCAATGCACGATGGCTACCAGTTGATTCAAAGCTTGTTGGCAGTTGGCTCTGGTGGAATTTGGGGCACTGGGTTTGGACTATCGCAACAAAAATTGTTTTATCTACCCATTCAGTACACAGATTTCATCTTTGCGGTGTTTGCTGAAGAGTTTGGCTTCACCGGCAGTTTGCTGCTGTTACTGCTGTTATTGATCTACGCGACACTAGCACTTATAGTGGCAATAAAGACGAGGAATACCGTTTATCGGCTGGTAGCGGTTGGTGCCACGCTTTTGATGGTTGGACAGTCGCTGATGAATATTGGTGTTGCCATTGGCGTCCTGCCTACCACGGGTTTGCCCTTTCCACTAATTAGTTATGGGGGCAATTCGATGATTGCTAGTTTAATGGTGGCTGGGCTGCTAATCCGCGTGGCACGAGAGAGTAGTGAGGCTGAAGTCGTATCCATCCAGGAGCGTCAAGCGCCTTCGGCGTAGTAGGGGAGGGAAAACCTCAAGGGATAAAATCTAGAAGAGCGGCAATATTGAACGTTAGAAAGGCAGCTAGTTTCTGTGAATGGGTAGAAAATTATTTGTAGTTCGTGGGCGTACCTTGGTCTTGGGTCATTGACTAACCAAATAGACGGTACTATCATCGGTTCGTAGGTGGCAATAATAAGGTCAAACTTTGAGATTTGAAGTTAGAGTGATCGCTATCTATAGGTTATAGGTTGCAGCCTTGTTGACTACCAGTGCACAATTTGAGCGGGTTGCTAAGATGGTCACACAAAGAGTGGCGGAGCTGCTATGTGTGGAAGTTTTCGCGATCGACCAGCATTCAATGGTGATCGCTAGTAGTAAACCACAACTAGTTGGGCTTCCCTGGTACCAGATTCGCTCAAAAAAGGAAATCAACTACCTGCGGGTACCGTTGTCCCTTGAGGCACAGACGGGCGAAGTCATCGTTGGGGAACCGCTAAATGAAGAAGTGATTTCTCCCCGATTGGCACAGGTGTTGGTAGAAATGGTGATCAATCAGACGGCAGTGATTGATGGGTTACCAAATCAGCATCAATTGAAAAATAAGTTTATCTACGACCTGCTCTATGGTTTAGTGGCAGACGAGGCAAATGTCCTGCGACAGGCAAAACTGCTAGGGTTAGACTTGTCGCCGCCCCGGGCTGTAATTTTAATCGACGCCGCCGACTATATCTTGGGATCTAGCAGTTCTCAACCACTGCAGCAGGAGACAGTCGAGTCTAGGGTACGGCGACGGGCGCAGCTAGTTATTGGTAGCGTGGTCGGCTTTTTCCATCTGCCCAACGATACAATCTGCGCCTATATCGGCGATGGCGAGGTGGCAGTCCTCAAAGCGAGTGATACGAAAAATCTAGTGACTTGGGCAAATTGTGGGGATGTCCCGGAGCCGTCGAGTTCTTCTTGGGCGAATCTTACGGCGCTGAACCGGGCGGCTGAGTCGCTGCTCGGGCGCTTGCGGGGCGATACTGGTGCGTCAATTAGTATCGGCATTGGTCGCTACCATCCGGGAATTCGGGGCTTGGCTCGGTCGTACCAAGATGCTCAGGCGGCGCTGTCGTTAGGCTGTCGCTTCCACAGTCGTAACCAAGTTCACTGTCTAGATCGATTGGGAATTGCAGCTTTTATCGGGGTTCCAGACGAGCGAACCAAGATCGAACTGGCGACGCACCTACTAAGTCCCCTGGATCACGAGCCGGAACTGCTTGCCACTCTAAATACCTTTTTTGCTGCAGATTGCTACCCCTCTTCTACAGCAAGTCGGCTTTCGATCCACCGAAATACTCTCAGCTATCGGCTAGAGAAGATTACCTCGCTGACTGGTCTCGATCCACGCCGGTTCGATGACGCGGTGCAGATCCGCCTCGCTTTGCTGTTGCGATCGCTTCGCTGAAGCCAGCTAGGAGATCTAATATGGCATGTTATAACCATCGCAGTGGTAAAGTTTTAGCCTACGTATTTGGCGTCAAAGGAGGTATCTGTGGGTAACCAAGATCCCACTCGCTATGGTGTAGTGCTGGTAACAACTGCTTCCCAGCAAGAGGCAGAGGTGATCGCTACCTCTCTCGTTCAATCCCAACTGGCTGCTTGTGTCAGTCTAGTGCCAATTCACTCCATCTACACTTGGCAAGGCGAATTGCATCGAGAGCAAGAATGGCAGTTGCTGATTAAAACTGACCTGGCACAGTTTGAGACTTTGGCAGTCAAGATTCGAGAGTTGCATTCCTACGAAGTGCCTGAGATCATTGCGCTGCCCATTGTTGCCGGTTCTCAACCCTACCTGCAATGGATTTCCGACCAATGCAGAGGTGTGAGAGATTAGGGGTGGTTCAGCGGATGCATAGCTCCCGCTTGACAGTCGCGCAACCAGGTACGAACGGCCTGGGCAATGACGCCGTCACTACTATCCTGTGGTGGAGTGAGCGGCTGTCCGGCTGGGTAAGTACCAGTGCGAGAAAACATCATAGAGAGCTGCCAGCCATTAGTGGTTTGAGTTAAGAACAGCCAGTGGTATTGCTGTAATTCAATCGCTTTCCCAGATGTATACTGCCGCTCTAAGGTTGTGATAAATACCTGTCGGGGCTCTGGCTGCGGCATCGATGCTGGGGCTGATGGAAGATATTCCCCAGGGCCAAGGGTCAGAGGAACAAACTCTGGACGCCCGGCTAAGATTACATAAGTGTAAATGTCAACTATTCTGTTCAGGCGACGGGCGCTTTGACTGACGCGATTAGCATAACTGGGTAAATCCCGTACCATCTCGGTTGTTAATGTCTCAATATCAGCTGGGCAAGTTAAGGACTGAGACACCGCTTTCACCGTGGCACTAGCAGGCTGATTTAACAGCCCAGATGCCCAACCAACGCCGAGCAAGCCCAACGTTCCGCCGGAGGCGGCTCCGGGGGCTAGGTTAAGCAAGCCCAAACTAACAATCCACCAACCCATCAGTACTTGGGATCTAAAACTCATGAAACTGTAGCCAACTCGGTGCAAATTCTTTCCCAAGCTGACTCTGGGTTAGAGGCAGAGGTGATGGGACGCCCGATCACAAGGTAATCTGCCCCAGCCTTGAGCGCTGATGCTGGGGTGAGGGATCGCGCCTGATCGACCGCATCTGCCCAGATTGGTCGTACACCCGGACAGACTAACAGAAAGTCACTGCCACAGGTCTGTCGCAGTTGTTCCACCTCTTGAGGAGAGCAAACCGCTCCATCCATCCCCGTCTCTTGAGCTAGCAACGCCATCTGAAGGACATAATCTGGTAATTCTAGGGGGATTTTCAAATCAAAGGCTAGCTGTCTAGGCGTAAGACTTGTTAGCAGCGTAATCGCAATTAATTTCGGGGGTGAAACACCCGCTTTGGCTGCGCTCTCGTGAACTGCGTCTTGAGCCTTAGCTAGCGCCTCTCTACCAACTGAGGTATGGATAGTGAGTAAATCCACGCCGTAGCGAGCCGCCACCCGACAAGCACTGGCAACAGTGTTCGGGATGTCGTGAAACTTTAAATCCAGGAAGATGCGCTTTTGCCTGTGCTTGAGTAGTTCTAGAATTCCAGGTCCACTACTGACAAATAGCTCTAAACCGACTTTCCAGAAACTCACTTGAGGCAGCTGTTCCACCATGGTGATCGCTGCTGCTCGGTTCGGTACATCCAGGGGAACAATAATCCGCTCTGCAACTAACATCTAATTCAAGGCACTAGCCGGATAAATTTATTTTTCCCGACTCGCAACACCCGGTCGAATAACTGAGCTGGATCGTCGAAGCTCAGGTCAACTTGAGTCATGCGATCGCCATCTAGGTACACTGCTTTACCTTGAATCTGCCGTCGGGCGTCGGAACTACTTTCACATAGACCACTGGCTCTAAGAACATAAAACAACTTAGCAGGAAACTGCACCCCGGAGAGCGAAAATTCTGGTAAAGCAGATGTATCACTCGTGTCTCCCTTACCTGACACCTGAGACTCAGCCGTCTGCTGCGCGCTTTTTGCTGCTTCAATGCCATGGTACTGGGCGACGATATCGAGGGCGAGAAGTTTCTGGCGATCGCGCGGTTTTTCTGGCAAAGTCGCCAAAGGTAAATTGGTTAACAACTCGAAATACTGCTCTAGCAAATGATCGGGAATTTTCTCCAACTTCGAATACATTGTCAGCGGATCTTCTGATAGCCCCACATAATTATCCAGCGACTTCGACATTTTCTGTGCACCATCCCTGCCCAGCAAAATCGGCATCAGCACCCCAAACTGAGGTGTCTGACCAAAGTGTCGTTGTAAATCTCGCCCCACCGCAATATTAAACTTCTGGTCCGTTCCTCCAATCTCCACATCTGCCTCAACCGCCACAGAATCATAACCCTGCATCAACGGGTAAAGGAACTCATGCAGATAAATTGGATTTTCTTTCAAGTAGCGCTCAGCGAATCCCTCCTTTGCCAGCATCTGCCCTACAGTCATCGTAGACAACAACTTAAGAATCTTTGCCAGATCCAGTTTTGAGAGCCACTCCGAGTTGTATCGGACTTCTAAACGACCTGGCGCGTCAAAATCCAAAATTGGTTGCAACTGGTCTAGATAATCTTTGGCATTTTGCGCCACCGTCTCTGCTGTCAGTTGGCGACGCACCTCTGATTTACCTGTAGGGTCGCCGATTTGAGCGGTAAAATCACCAATAATTAACACTGCTATATGCCCGGCATCTTGAAATGCTCGCAGTTTCCGTGCTGGAATAGTATGACCGAGGTGGATGTCAGCACTCGTGGGGTCGATGCCCCATTTGACCCGTAAAGGCTGGTTCGTCTCTCGCAACCGTTGCTCCAGATTCTCATCAGGACGCGGTGAGCCAGCCTGATTCGGAAAAATCTCGCTCACACCCCGATGCAGCCAAGGGAGGCTTTGCGTCATACTAGAAAATTGACTAAAAATTGTATCTGACACTAGAGAATTGGTTACACTCACTCGCGAGTCTGTTCAAGCGCTCACCTTTCAACCTACTATAATTGCAAAAATTAACCACCTTTGTGCAGCATCAAATTTAAGCTAGCCCTACAATTGAGGAAGTGAAATCACCGTGTCGTCTAGCACTATTCGAAAGAAACAACACAGACCATCACCCGGTACTGATTTTGCCAGAGGAGTTCTTCAGGTAACCGGCAGCACCTTGCTGGGTATCACAATGCTGACTAGTGCTGTTGTAGCCGGGGGACTGGTTGGTCTAGCAATTAGCTTCCGCAACCTCCCGGATGTCCGCCTTCTGCGTGGCTACTTGCCTTCAGAAACAAGCTACATTTATGACATTAAGGGCAAAGTGCTTGCTGGGATCCACGGAGAAGCTAATCGGGAAATCGTACCTTTAAATAAAATCTCCCCTGAACTTAAACGGGCGGTACTAGCGAGCGAAGATAGTGACTTTTATCAGCATCACGGCATTAACCCCACCAGCGTAGGTCGTGCCTTTTTAGCTAACTGGAAGCATGAAACAGTGGTGGAAGGTGGCTCGACGGTCTCTATGCAGCTGATGAAAAACGTTTTTCTCTCTCCCAAGCGCCAGTTTAGCCGCAAGATTGCAGAGGCAGTACTGGCAATCCGGCTGGAGCAAATCCTGACCAAAGATCAAATTTTGGAAATGTACCTCAATCAAGTTTATTGGGGTCACAATAACTATGGAGCTGAAACGGCAGCACAAACTTACTTCAACAAGTCTGCAGCAGATTTAGACCTAGCTGAGTCGGCGATGATGGCAGGTCTGATTAAGGCTCCAGAAGACTACAGTCCGTTCGTGAGCAAGAAGCTGGCGAAACAGCAACAGGAAATCGTTTTGAACCGGATGCTAGGGCTGGGATGGATTACTCCTCAACAGGTAGCCGCAGCCAGTGCTGAAAAACTTAAATATGGCAAGATTAAATCGTTTCAAGCCAGTCAGACGCCTTATGTCACAGACGGAGTCTTTGAAGAGTTAGTGAAGCGATTTGGTCTTGATGCTGTACTCAAAGGCGGGATGCGCGTCCAAACCAGTGTTGACTCCAACTTGGAAAACATAGCGCTCGAAACCGTAGCTAAATGGCATAAAACATTGCTCGAAGAGGGGCTATACGCCGATCAAATGGCTCTGGTTGCCGTCGATCCACGCACCCATTTTGTTAAAGCAATCGTTGGTGGCATTGATTATGGCAAAAGTAAGTTCAACCGGGCGATTCAAGCCCACCGCCAGCCCGGATCTTCCTTTAAACCGTTTGTCTACTACACAGCTTTTGCCACTGGCAAATATACGCCAGACACCACTATAGACGATAGTCCAGTCAGCTATGCAGATGGTAGTAACAAGGAATACACCCCTAAGAACTATGATGATACGTTTGAAGGAGAGATACCGATTCGCAAGGCCCTAGAGTTTTCTCGCAATGTCCCAGCGATCAAGATCGGGCAAGCTGTAGGGATAAATAAAGTGGTTCAAACCGTCCGCACCCTCGGGATCAAGAGTCCGATCGAACCAGTGATTTCTTTACCGTTGGGTGCGGTTGGCGTGACGCCCTTAGAGATGGCTAGCGCCTATGCCACTTTTGCTAGCAATGGCTGGCAGTCTCCCACGACGATGATTGTCCACGTGACCGATAGTAGTGGCAATGTTTTGCTCGATAACACGCCCAAGCCCCAACTTGTGCTTGAGCCTTGGGCGGTGGCAACGCTCACAAATGTTCTCCAGGGGGTGATTAATGAAGGCACTGGTGTTGCAGCCCAAATGGATCGTCCTGCGGCTGGGAAGACGGGAACAACTAACTCAGAACGAGATATTTGGTTTGTCGGCTATGTACCGCAGCTAGCAGCGGCTGTTTGGGTAGGAAATGACGACTACAGAACCTTGGGTCACGGTGCCACGGGTGGCGGCTTTGTCGCACCCATTTGGAAAGACTTTATGGAGCGGGCGTTACAGCACACACCAACGCAGCAGTTCAAATCTCCTTCCGAGTTTGACAGACCTTAGTAAAGAGGGCAGGGGGGCAGGGGGCAGGGGGAGAAGATTGGTTAGACTTCTATGACTGTTTTTCTAGCTCGGATTTCATCCGCTCTAGGGTGGAATTCATTTGGTCGAACATTTGCTGCGGTGTGATGCCGAACTGACCCAACTGGGTTTTGAGTTGCTCTACTGTCATTTGTGCCATGAAGTCTTCTGATAGTTCGAAGCGCTTCATAAAAATGCGGTAGCGCTCCATCATAGCTTCCATTTGCTCAATGAACAGCTTTTTGCCCTCGCGGTCAAATTTGCCGTAGTCACTACCCAGCTTGATCAGGGCTTGATAATCTTCAAACAGTTGTTTGGCTTCTTGCTGGACTATCTCAGAGTCAAAAAATCCCATAGCACTTTCATTCGACTGAGTTGAAACACTCAGTAGCTTGTACTGTTGCATCTAGTATCATTCTAGTCCAGACCCAAGGTCTCTATTTGAGCTAAAACTATGAGTGTGGCTAATGTGGAGCTTCCTGGAATATGTTGAGCAGACCCAAAAGTCGAGATGCAGCGGCGATCCTAGCTTTGATTGGGATATTTATACCAGGATTACATAAGTTTTATCTGGGACAGCCGCTGTGGGGGCTTTTGTATCTGCTACTGTTTTGGACGCCAATCCCGCGCGTGGCTAGCGCGATTGAGGCGGTTTGGTACTTAGCTCAAGACCGGGATGACTTTGACCGCAATTTTAATCTCAATCTGGGACCAGCAAGAAACTCGCCTGCTGCACCGGCGCAGGTGAGTACGATCGCGGAAGCGATGCGCCAGCTCGACAGTCTCCGCCAGGATGGACTGATTTCGGAGTATGAGTTTGAGCAAAAGCGCCGACAAATGTTAGACCGGATTGTTTGAAGTCTTTGGGGCCTTCACTTTAACAGACAATGGCATCGCAGAATTGGTTACCATCATTTGCTCGACTGTGCCAAGGGCTGAACCCTCAGTTCCAGGCACTGCGGACGCGGCTGCTTAGTGATCCCTACTACCGGATGCAATCCACCGCAGAAATTGCCATGGCAGCCGCGCTGGGCATCCACATTGATGTGAATCAAGCCAGTGTCGATGACTGGCTAAGGCTACCAGGGTTGTCAATTCACCAAGCGCGATTGCTGGTTGAACTCTGCCAGTCTGGGGTTCGGTTCTACTGTTTGGAGGACATCGCTGCAGCCTTGAATTTGCCACTGCAGCGACTAAAGCCTTTAGAGCCGGTTCTCAGATTTTGTTACTACGATGAAACGCTTCATCTCCAAGCACTGATCAACCCCAATACTGCAACGGTTGAGCAGCTCCTACCAATTCCAGCTATGGAGCCGTCTTTAGCCAGAGCAATAGTCCAAAATCGCCTACTGTCTGGTCCATACCGGAACCTAGCTGATTTCCAGCAACGGTTATCGCTCCCCAGCGATCTCACTACCCAGCTGATGCACTATCTACGCTTTTGACCGAGAACGGGGTGTGGGGTGTAGGGTGTGGGGTGTGGGGTGTGGGGTCAGATAATCTGCCCACACACCATAGGGTACAAGCCCCCGACTTCAGTCGTGGAGAACCAGAAATATTTGTTTTGAGAGGCGTAGCCCGCAATCAACTTGGCGTCCGCCATTCTCAAAGGAGGTTCCCTCCGGGAGCTGTGGCGGCTTCGCCTGATTACAAGAAGAGCGGATTTATCCATGGGGTTTCCCCACACCCCACACCCCACACCCTACCCCCCTGCGCCCTCCGGGCGCTTGACGAACCCCATCCGGTTAAGGGGCCAAAAGCGAAACCAGGCGCGACCGATGATATTCTGTCTTGGCAAAAAGCCCCAGATGTGGGAATCGTTGCTGTCATTGCGGTTATCTCCCATGACGAAGAATTGGTCCTCAGGCACCCGCTTTGACCCCCATTGATAGGCTGGTGGTTCGGCAATGTAGTCTTCTTGGAGGGGTTGACTGTTCAGGTAAACTTTGCCCTTGGCAATGCTAACGATTTGACCGGGCTCACCAATGACACGCTTAATGAAAGCCTGATCTTTGGCATATCCCAGAACTTGTAGTTGCTGGGGCGGGTCAAAGACGACAATATCTCTGGTCGCTGGTGGTCGAAACCGATAGGAGATTTTTTCTACCACTAGGCGATCGCCTAGCTGTAAGGTCGGTAGCATCGAGTCGGAGGGAATGTAGCGCGGTTCGGCTACAAAGACCCGGATCAAAAGTGCCAAACATAGAGCGATGACAACGAGCTGAAGGTTTTCCTGCTGGGAGCGCCATACCCGCAACCACACAGGAGCTGCTGTCGAATCTTTTTCCTTAGACGTCATAGAATTTGTCAGGCTGCTTAAAAAACTTCATAAATCCCTTGATTATTCTGGCGCTAAAGCCAACATCGTGCATAACAAAACTTTTCTTGCACCTCAGTCCGCTGAGTCAGGTACCTAATCTTTACTCCATTCCCTTTCAGAGCTACTTTGCTCTTGACGACTCTTAGGTGTAAACCTCCAAAGCGCTGGCTTGTCCTTTTCCCATTCAGTAAATGAAAATACAGCAGGCTCAAATTTATAATTTAGCTGTTTTGCAAAATACTGGAGCCATTTATTACTGGGAAGAGTATCGTATAAAAACACATCACTAAAACTATTCATTCTCTCTAGTGCTGACAGATTATCTCTAAATTTACTAGGAGGAGGATTTTGACAAACTTGACATCTGGGTTGAATGAAAACTATTACACTTGGTTTAAGTAAGTGTGAAAGAGATAACATAGAACTCGTTAAAGTTTCACTAACCAACAGAGGACGGCTTGCCTGATTAACAACTTTTGCAATTGGTATATTTTCCCCATTAAAAGTCTTAGTCCATGGAACAGATGCTTGAGCGTTAACGACACAGGACAAGATGCTCCCGGAAACTAGGACAACTAGGAGCGATCGCCATAACTGCTGCTGCAAAGGTCTTGATGAAAAATTTGTCAATTTTTTACCCAGCAGATAAGCAATAGCCAATTGCACTCCCAATAAACTAGGAACAAAGTATCGGGCTGTTATGGAGCGTATTCCTCCTAAAACCAAATCTGTCAGCATCAAAGGCAATGCACTCCCAACAGTCAGAAGGATAATCATCAACCAGACTGATATGGGAGTTTTACGGCAGAGGTAATAAAAGGCATATACTATTAGGACCAACAACACTCGATGTACATAAAAATCCCAAGATTTATAATTTACATCGAAAAAAACACGGCCAAAAATTTGCACCCAGCTATTCATCAAGTCTGATTGTCTAAGGCTGACAATGGCTGTCCAATTTGTTACTTTCTTTACCTGGAGAAAATTAGTTATGACAATCCAAATCCAAGGAAGAAAAGCCAAGCCACCTAATAGGGATGCTACTAGGTAGGCTCTGAGAATTTTGATGTGGCGAACTCCATAAATTACAATCACGTAGATGCCGTGAGTGAGTGCCATTAGTACAGACAGAATACAGGTATAAAGAACCATTGCTAAGGTGAGTGCATAGATACCCCAGCTAGTTTTAGTATTTCGTCGTACTGCTCTCAGTAAGGCTGCGGTTGAAAGTAAAGTAGTTACAGTCCATAAACTGTAATGTCTCGACTCACGGGCGTAAAGCATCTGAAATGGCGAAATAGCAATCATTTCAACTGCTATCCACACAGGTAATGAAGCAGCGAAAACGCCTGTTTTAAGAAATAGTTCCTGACAAAGCCAATAGGCACTGGGAAATGCTAGCAGACTGAGTAGAGCAGGCAACAATCTCGCTACTGCAGGTGAACTACCAATGCTCTGAAACCAAAAATTCGCCAAAATGTAGTAAAAAGGAGAAAAATGGGGATCTTCTTTTGCGAGACTTTGAATGGTGTCAATGACGCTTTTTGTGCCATCAGGGTGCTGATATCTCTGGAGTTCTGTCACTCTAGCTACTGATGTCTGCAAAAAATGCTGCACAACCTCTTGTTCGGTATAACCAGAAGCTCGTAGAGACGTAAGTGCTTCATCCATCCAATAAACCTGGTGGTCAAGATGGACAAAACGGAAAAATATCCCTATTCCCAGTAGAAAAAAGAGCAAAAATCGCAACTCCAACTCTCCAATTTAGAGCAGACAGCGCAACCATCATATGATATATGTCTGTAAAGATTTCGTTGATCATCTGGTAGACATGTTCAGAGCCCCGTTTCTCGCACCTCAGACAAAACGATTAAGCTCGACCAGTTTTTGAAGTTGGTAGGTAAAGCGCCGACTGGTGGGCAAGCCAAGCTGATGATTCAAGGGGGTGATGTCTTAGGTTGCATTGTGGTGGGGAACGCATCCAACAAAAAACCCCCAGCGTGAAGCCAAAGGTTGCAATGGTTAATTATCATGGTGGAGTTACGTTGCTAACAGATGCTATTGAGTCGTAGCGCTTACCTTTCACCTAGCCCAAGCGGTTGGGGGTGAGAAACTTTGAAATTTCTGCATGTGCCAACACAGCATCCGGTTCCCGTTGGAGAGCGTTGTGGTACTTTCTCTCGAACACATTGCCAACTTCTACAGGCGTGATCAACATCCGGGCTTCGGCCGTCAGAGTTTGAGCATCACCAGGCAATACTGGTTCATCGGCTCGGAGCCGGTCATCAATTTGTACAACCAGCTTAGATATCCGATGCAGCCAAGCAAATTGTTCATGAGCGAGCGCCAGTTGTAGGAGTTCTCCCCTCGATACTCGTCCATGTACCTGTTCGTAAGTGATGCGTTCTGTCTCAAGCAACACTTGGTGAAGGTGAAGCAATTTATTCCGCAGCTCGCGCAGATGTTGATGTTGATGTATTCGTTGTTGAAGCGTATTAAAAGTCAATTTTTCCCATCCTCCCAT
>JAABUQ010006304.1_pt1 | contig 18102 bp, 23 predicted proteins | sample 5560001 | NCBI WGS metagenome assembly JAABUQ01 (sample SAMN10711888, study PRJNA513371) | rock metagenome | isolation source: Antarctica rocks | place: Antarctica: Victoria Land, Finger Mt nord | collected 2015-12-18
GCTATCACTTGCCTTAAACAGCAATCTTCCCCATGACATCACCGTGCCCGAGGTAGCCGTTGTGGAGGACTCGTTCTCCGCGCGATTCAGTGCACGGCAACGGACGTATCGCTATCTCATTCTCAACCGCCGCTCACCCTGTGCCCTGTTGCGACGCTTCTCGTACCATGTATCCCGCCCATTGGATCTGGCGCTGTTCGACCGAGCCGCCCGCGCATTAGTTGGAGAGCACGACTTTCGGTCTTTTTGCGGGGTACTGCCGGAAACGGGAGCAACCGTGCGCGTCGTGCATGCTATTCGCGTTAAGTGCGCGGACGGTCTGGTCTGCATCGAAGTCAGCGCCGACGGATTCCTGCATCGCATGGTGCGCATCATCGTTGGGACGTTGATAGAAATAGCTGCTGGACGGCGCGATCCGGACGACATCCCCTCGATCCTGGCTGCGCGGGACCGCCGAGCCTCGGGGCATACCGCGCCGCCCCAAGGGTTATCTCTGGCCGGGGTCCGCTACGCCGATTTTGACTCCTTTAACCCAGCCTGGCTGATTTAGCCCTTTAATCAGAAGCCAAAAGCCCGTCACTAATTCGAAGATGAAAATAGGAATGAAACAGCCGGGTTCGAGACTATCTGCGAGGTTGGGGAAAATGATGAAAGCAAAAGTACATATCGCAACCAGCAAGGACGAAAACACGCCCCAACCGGCTAACACTCGCGGGATATAGTTCGACTTGAAAAACAGGTAGCAGAAAACGGTGGATCCCAAACCAAAAAATATCAAACCAACGTTGTACCCAGCGCCGTGCGCGCGAATGGATAGCATCGTCAAAGCCTGCAATCGATCTCCTTCGAATGCTCGCAAGTAGGGGGCGCCACTCAAGAGCCTAAGAACGTTAAGACTGTTGAGCGTGGTTACAACGAAGATTGACGTTTCTACGAGTCTCCACGATAGCGCGAGCAATGCCAGATTCCGATTTATGGGCCTGAGAATGACGTAGAGAGCGATGATCAATACTATGTCGGCCGCGAACGTAAAAAGATCGCTAGCGATGCCCAGCCGAAATAACCGCTCGGATGCCACGATGTTGGCGACCGTTTTTGCCGCATCACCGTCCACGATGAGCTTCGAAGCTACATAAAAAGAAGCGAAGTTCGCGCTCACAAGCGCTAATAAGTAGGTGATTCCAGCGATTCTGGCAGCTGCCCGTTGAGAGTCGTCGATCGTGCTGATGGGCATCCCAACTCGTTCCTTATCCTAGCGCCGGCGCCTGGATGAGTGCTGAGGGCGTTATGTCAGCAATGGGACGGCGGCTGGGAGGAGTCTACCGGTGGCAACGTCGTGCGGGTTCCCGTACGAGGGACGGTGTTGAGGGACAGCTCTGAATTGCGGCTAGAACATAATGCCCTTCGCTTGACACCCCTTTGGACTCTCGGATACAATACCTCGGTTGCCCTCCAAGAGGAAGGCGGCGCTTTTTCACTTTCCAGCAAGGCTCATTTCGATGCGTACGTTCAATATGAAAACCGCGGACACGAAGCACGAGTGGTACATCGTGGATGCAGCCGGGCAGCGGCTTGGAACCCTAGCGGTGCGTATCGCCCGAGCGCTCTCGGGAAAACTCAAGCCCACGTGGACTCCGCATATTGACGATGGGGATCACGTCGTCGTCCTCAATGCTGAAAAGGTGGAATTGGGCGGCGACAAATGGACTCAAAAAGTGTACTACCATCACAGCGGCTATCCTGGGGGCCTTTATACGGAAACTGCGGAAGAAGTGCGCGATAAGCACCCCCAACGTTTGATCGAGCGCGCCGTACGTGGCATGCTGCCGACCAACCGCATGCGCGACGTGCAATTAACGCGTTTGAAAGTATATGCTGGGACGGCGCACCCGCACTCGGCCCAGCAGCCGAAACCGCTGGTTTAGGAGCAAAGTTGACGGAAGCATTTCAAGGTACGGGTCGACGCAAGCGCTCCATCGCGCGCGTGAATCTCTCGCTCGGTACGGGTGTTATCACCGTAAATAAAAAATCGCTGGACGATTACTTTCCGCGCGCTAGCCTGCAACAGATCGTGCGTCAGCCGCTGGAGGCTACTCAGAGCACGTCTCGTTTTGACGTGGTGGTCAAAGCCGAAGGTGGCGGAATAGCGGGTCAAGCTGGTGCCGTGCGTCACGGGATCGCGCGCGCACTGCTGGAGATGGATGAGTCCTTGCGCGAAGCGCTGCGCAAGCAGGGGCTTCTGACGCGCGATCCGCGCGAAAAAGAATCGAAGAAGTACGGGCGGAAACGGGCGCGCAAGCGCTTCCAGTTCTCCAAACGCTGAAACCGTAATAAGGCGGCAACCAAGGTGACGATTTTTCGTCACCTTTTTGTTTTACCTTGGTGCCATGTTCGATATCGCACCTCAACTTCTGTTCGCTTTGAACCGCGCGCAGTCGCAGATCGAAGGAAGCGCTGGTACGACGGCTCGCAGCGCGACCAATCTCGGCAAGTCTAGTTCCGACCGCACCATGGCGGAGTTCGCATCGCGCGCTTTATTTTCGGAAGCATTACTGTCGGCTTTGCACGCGCGGCTTGCGGAAATTAAGGCAGTAACGAAGTGAGCACATTCGATGTTCTCGAGATGGCAGCCAGCGGAATGGAAGCACAGCGTGCGGCTTTGGAAGTTGCGGCTCAGAACGTGGCAGCCGCGGAAGCGGCCGGTCGCAACGGCAACTACGAGCGGCTTTCACCGGACTTCAGTACGACGCTCGCCGATAATGGCGAATCATACCCGGACGATCCGGACGCTCCGAGTGGGCTGGTCACCTACGCCGGTGCGCATACGGAAAAAGGTTCCTCTGTCGACGTCTTAACCGAGATGGTTTCAGTCCTCAATGCGTCGCGCGCGTATGAGGCCAACGCTAGCGTGTTCGATTTGGGAAAGCGTTTAGCGGAACGTACCATTGACTTGGGGCGCTTGTGACGATCACGCCGCTGGTCCCGGACGCGCCGACGCTGCCGAACATATCGACCCACGATGACTTTGGTGAATTCAATGCCGCCTTGGATTCTGCCGGCGACGCGCTTGTGCGGGCCGATAGAGCCGAAAGCGCCTTCGCTTCGGGGGGCGCCAGCCTGCAAGACGCAATTTTTGAGCGAGCTAAAGCCGACGTGGTGCTCTCCGTTGCCACAGCCGCAGCGCAGCGCACCGCCCAAGCGCTTTCCACCATTCTGAGTATGCAGATTTAATGAACGTTCCGATCCTGTTGCGGCAATTTAAGGAGCTGCATCTCCGGGTAAAAATCTTTGCTTTGGTGACGGCGCTGGGTCTCGCGGGCGCTGCCCTGCTTTTCGTTAGAATGACGCACGACTCAAGGGTTGAACTGTTTGCGACCGCCTTGCACTCGGAGCAACTTGCCGAAGTGCAGGAACGTCTGGCGAGTTGGAATGTCGTATTTACGCCAACGGCCGATAACGTGTTGGTGCCGGCGAAGCGGCGGAACGAGCTCCTGCTGCGCCTATCCCTCTCTGGCGTTCCGCATTCGCACATCGACGGTTCTAACGAAACGCTGGCAAAACTCGGCGCGTTGACGCCACAAACCGTCTTGGATGCGCAGACTCGCGACGGACTCTCCGGCGACCTCGAACTCGGTCTGCGCGGCATAACGGGAGTGGAAGACGCGCGCGTCATTATTGCGCCCGCGAAACCTGGGTTTTACGCCGATGAGCAGTCGCACGATGCAAGCGCGAGCGTGCGCCTCAGCTTACATCCGGGCGCAAAATTATCCCAAGACGCCATCGCTGGCATCCGATCGTTCGTTGCCGCGGGCGTTCCTGGGCTCGAAACAGCGCGTGTCACCATCGTCGATGACCGCGGTGTGGCACTTGGCGAATCCAAAGGCGGCGAATCTGACGGCAGCGATTTACAGAATTCGCTGCAAAGCGCGCTGGACGGCGCTTTCGGAAACGGTACGTCAATCGTGCGCGTCCGCATGGAACTCGACCCGCGAGTGCAGCAACTGCGTGAAGTCCGCCGCGCCGGGACTGCAGGGGAGCCGATCGGTTCAAATCGATCGGCAGAAAACTACTCCAGCGCGAATAAGCATTACAGTAAACAAATTACTAGTGACGATCGCGGTAGCGATGTACGCGAAGAACAGACGCATGTCGCAGCCGGCCGGCTATCTCGACTTTCAATAGCGATTTTTGTGGACGCGCAGCGAGGACTAGACCTGTACAAGATTCGCTCGCTGGCCGCTGCAGCCGCTGGTTTGAACCAACGTCGCGGAGACACGCTCACGGTGCAAGCCGTTCCCTTTTCACATACTTTGGCTTCCCGCAAGGACGCCTGGTGGCTCGCCTACGGCGTTATAGTACCGGCGGTTCCGGTCGTTCTTTTAGGCATCATTGCGATCCTCACCTTACGGGTTTTTGTAAGACCGGCCGGCAGTTTCGTGCGCGACCTAGTGATGCGCAGCAGCGTCGTTCGGACGCAACGAGCCGTCTGCGGTGCTGCTCCGACTGCAGTCCGCGGCGCGTTGCTCCATGAACCACCACATACCGCAGCGGCGGTCATTAGCGCACTTCCAGCTGCTACCGCAGCGGCCGTTCTCGACATGTATCCGGCCGATGAGCGAGCGGCGATTATCCGCAGAATGGCACGCCCTCCCTCGCCGCTGTTGGCAGACTGCGAGACCATCATTGCAAACGCCTGAGCGTTTCACGTCATTGGCGACCATTCTGCGCGCGCCGATGAATATGCCGAGCGATCAGACCATCGCATCGGATGAGCAAGCAGCGGCGCACGAGCCGCAGCCTGAACCAACGGAAGAACACGCGGCCTGCGACGACGTACGCCTGTTCCGCGCTCGCGTCGCGGAGGCTCTGGAGTCCGCGGTTGACGGTTTGTATCGAGATTTAGCGGCTGACGTGCTGGCGCGCGAACTGATGCTGCAGCCTGCCGATGTAGGTGCGATTTGCACGGCGCTGCTCGCCCGCTATGCGCGCGAAGTTCCAGTGGCTATCCGGGTGCATCCCCGCGAGTGCGAAGCATTGAGCGGCTTTGACGTCGCCGTCATTGCCGACCAACGCTTACGGCCGGGAGACGTCATGCTCGACGTTGCCAACGGAAGCCTCGATGCAACGCTGGTCGTGCGATTGGATCAAGTGCTTTCCAAACGGCAAGCGTGATCGCGCGAGGAGTCGGCAGCGTTCACGGAATCAATGCTGGAGTGCTGCACGTTTCCTTGCCAGGTGCCGCCATCGGTGACGGCGTGCTCGTGAAAAGCCGAAGCGTTACGTTGCAAGGAACCGTCACAGCCATCAATAGCGCCGCAGTGACCGTAATGCCTCATGGTGCGATCGCAGGAGTAATGCCTGGCGACGCAGTGCAAACGGACTCTGCGTCGTTCATGCTTGCTCTTGGTACTGGAGCGCTCGGAAGAGCATTCGACGCGCGGGGTACCCCCGTTGACGCTGGCAAACCGCTGCGCGGTCTGCCGCGGACACGCGGCCCCCGAATCCCGCTCCAGATCAGCGCACCCCAATAACGAACGCTTTGTGGAGCGGAATTCGCGCAGTTGATGGTTTGCTGACCATCGGCCGAGGAGCGCGGGTCGGACTATTCGGTGCTCCAGGCACCGGAAAATCGCTGTTGCTTCGGATGTTTGCGCAGGGTTGCGCGAGCGACGCGGTGGTCGTGGGCCTCATCGGAGAACGCGGACGCGAGGCCGCGCATTGGATTGCCTGCTGCGACTCACGGACCAGCGTCGTGGCGGCGCCCAGCGACCGGGCGGCGGCCGAACGGCTCGCGGCGGCCAGAGTGGCCGTCGCCCAAGCTCATGCATTGCGATTGCAAGGGTTGCACGTACTGCTCATCATCGATAGCCTGGCACGGTTTGGCACTGCATTGCGTGAGATTGCGATTGCGAACGGGGAGCCGGCGGGGCGCGGCGGATATCCGCCGAGCGTTTTTGTGGAAATGGCGAAGTTGCTGGAGGCGGGGGGGAATGTGTCGCGCGGTTCCATTACCATCGTCGCAACCGTCCTTTCCGACGGTGCCGATGAGCGTGAACCGCTTAGCGACGCAGCGCGCTCGCTGCTCGACGGTCACATCATGCTCTCGTGCGCCCTGAGCAATGCCGGACATTATCCGGCTATAGACGTTCTGGCCAGCAAGAGTCGAACGATGAACGAAGTCGTCGATGCGGAACACGCGCAGATGGCCGGCATCGTTCGTGCGGCCCTTGCCCACTTGAACTCCACCGCAGACATGCGCGCTATTGGATTGGCGGCTGGCGATGCGCGCGCACGTCGCGTTGAGGCTGCGGAAGCGGCGATTGCATTTTTTCTGCAGCAAGACTCGCAGCCCGTCCCGGCGCCCCAGACGATGGCACAACTGCGCACCCTTGCGCGAGAACTTCAAGGAGATTGATGACAATTTTATCGGATGTTGCTGCCGTCGAACGTCGCATCGCACAGATTGCGGGAGCGCCCGTGAAACCTCAGGGGGACTTCTCCGCGTTGGTTACTGGCGCCGTCGAATCCGCGCCATCGAACCACGCCACTCCCCTCGCACCCACACGAATTGAGCGCCTAATTTCAAGCCATGCCAGGACTGCGGGAGTCGATGCGGCGCTCATCAAGGCGATCGTTGCCAACGAATCCGGTTTTAACCCAAACGCTACATCATCGACCAACGCGCGCGGCTTGATGCAGCTTGAGCCGGCGACCGCGGCCGGTTTAGGCGTGGTGGACTCCTATGACCCTGAGCAGAACATTCTTGGTGGAACCCGCTACGTGAAGGCTTTGCTGCAGCGTTTTGGGGGAGATGTGCGTTTAGCGGTTGCGGCGTACAATGCAGGCCCCGGTGCCGTTGAGCGATACGGTGGGGTGCCGCCCTATGCAGAAACACAACGATATGTGGTTAACGTCTTGGATTCGTACCGCAAGTATAAGGCAAAGTTGCAGTAGACTCATCGCCTTTGTGGCATGCTGTTGTTTCGTGGCGACGGCAGCGCAAGTCCAGGCACAGGTGCCGCGTGCCTCTACCATCTTGGCGAACTACGAACGCGCGCTGGAAAGAAGCGGAGCGGCGGTGCGGCCTCGTACCCTGGAAACCGAAGGGACGCTTTCCGGCGAGGCGCTTAGCGGAACATTTCACACCTGGCGCGACGGTGAACGCGCTCGTTCCGATCAACAGCTCGGTGTGAGCACTGAGCGTTCCTTGCGTCTGGGTGACCGCGAATACCTTGAAAACAGCAGTGGCAATGTGCGCGAGCTGCACGGCTTGCTGCTGCGGCGCTCGCGAACTGAGAGATACGTCGATTCGGGAGAACTTTTCAAGCATCCCGAGGCGTCTAAATACATCGGAGAAGCGCACTTTGCGGATGGGCGCAACGTCTATCAGATAGAGGTCCACGCGCCGCGGGGTGAACCTGAAACTTTGTTTATCGATCAACAAACCTGGCTCTTGGACCGCGCTGAATATATAGAAGGCGACGGCCCCGTCACCATCGACTTCTACGATTATCGTCCCGTCGATGGTTTTATGACATCATTCCGATCGATTGAATCTGACGGCGATCATCCTTTTGACATTACGCAGATGAGTGCGAAGCTCCGCGTAAACCAGCTGTTTCCCAAAGACGTGTTCGCGCCGCTTCAGGGACGCTACATTGAGGCGGCGAACCCCGTGACGGTGCCGCTCGTTGAACGCGACGGGCATATCTACACCGCGGTCGTAATACATGGGCACACGTACTCGTTCTTAATAGACACCGGCGCTCAAAGCGTTGTGCTGGACTCGCGCGTCGCTGCGGAGCTCTCGATTTTTCCTCAAGGGGCGCTCGAGGCACGCGGGGCTACGCGAACTGGAGGACTCGGGCTGGGCCGTTTGGACACCATCCACGTCGGCGACGCAAACCTGTACGTGGGCACGGTAAGCGTCCTTGACCTGGGCGGCTCGACTCGGGGGGCGTTTTCAATCGACGGCATATTAGGATATCCGTTTTTCGCAGCGTCTGTTGTGCGCATCGATTATGCCAACAAAACGATGACCTTGGCACCGCCCGGAATGTTGACCCCACGAGGCCGGAAAGTTCCTCTAGAAGTTGACCGCGAGCTGCCCGAAGTCACCGCGCGTGTCAACTCAAGTGTCGAAGGACCCTTCGTGGTCGATACCGGTAACGGCAACGAACTGTTGCTGTTCGCACCTTTTGCCGCTGCGCATCCTGGCGTCATACCCTTTTCGCAGAATGCGAGCAACGGTTTTGGAATCGGCGGTTCCACCACTTCGCTGCGAACGATGATCGACCAGCTCGATTTCTGCGGTATTCGCCTGTTTAACCGCTACACGGATGTCATTCAGTCAACGCGCGGCGCATTCGCCGATCGTTACGACGCCGGCAATATCGGATTAGGAATCCTAAAGAATTTTATCGTCACGTTTGATGAAGACTCTGCCGCCATGTTCTTAGAGTCTGGCCCGCTTTTTGACGACGGTCGGGATAGACGCATCATTCGGTAACATTCCGCTTACGCTGCGACCACGCTCATCGCGTACCGTCTGACTATGAATAAAGCGATTCACGAGGCGCCCCTCGCCGTCGTTTGTACGCCCCTAGCGAAGGTCGATCGGCGCGCGCTTTCTCAAGCGTGGTACTCGGCACTGCACTTGCAAACGAAGGACGAAGCTCGTTCGCGCCAAGCGCTGCAAGCGGCGAATCCATCCGAGCTGCGTCCGTACTCTCGCGCGCACGCCGACCGCGCCGCCGAAGGCTTAGCCCGAATGACTGCAACGTCACGGAAAAGCACCACACGCAGTCAGCCACGGCAAACGCCGGCGTTCGAGCGGCGCAAGCCGCCTTCCGAGGTGGCCCGTAAGATTGAACGGCTGCTCCGCTCGTCGCATGACGGCAGCCGCAGCGGGACGCTGGCGCTTGAGGGAGATCATGGACGCGTGCATATCGTCATCCGCTTGCAGGGCTCCCACGTGCGCATCATCGCGGTCTGTGCGCCGCAAGCACGCGAGCTCGTCCGCGCGGCCTTAGCAGAAGCTCGATACGCTCTAGCGGGAACCGGCGTTTCGTTGGTCGCGACGCTCCAATCGGAGGCATCGTGATGGTTTCTTCTGCCGCCGCTCGCGCGCTTACGGAAATTGAGAGTCGCGCTTCGGATGTGATGCGAGCGTTTACCCCGGGCGCCCTTCCGGCGCACACCGATAGTGTGACAGAAGCACAAACGCAAACCACGAGCAACCCGCTGACCATCGCAGCGCCGAAGAATGCATACTTTGTTGTGACCGATGAGCTCGGCCGGCACATGTATACTCGCGATGGAGAGTTTCAGATCCAAAACGGGGCAGTAGTGGATCGCTACCATCAGCCGCTTCTCGGCTTCGCCAAGGAAGGAGCGCGGTTGGGAGCGTTGCGCATCGATTCTGTCGATGCGGCATTGCACCGAGCTAAGGATGTGCGCATCGAAGTTGACGGAAGCGTGACGTACATGCGCGCTTTGATCGACCCCCGAACCGGCGAGGCACGCAACACTCGCTTCAATCTGGGACGGCTCGCGCTCGCGCGTTTCCCCGTCGGCAGTGAACTGTTGCAGCATGATGCAACGCGAGGACTTGCCCCTTCCGGCGTTGCGCCGCACATCGGGCTGCCGGGGGACGGCAACTTCGAACACGTTCGTACACACGTGCGCGAGGGAAGCCGCGTCAACTTTGCGGATTCGATCGAGAAGCTTCGAGAGGCATATCTTGCATTCGACGCACTCCGGTCAGCGGAGGCGGTGCAGGGAAAGCTTGAAAAAACAACGCTGGATTTGGTTAAGTGATTCCGGTTCTGCGGTTTAGCGATCCCCCGGTGGAGGTGCATGGGCGAGCCGTAAGACTGGGCAGCTTTGAGCGCCGTTCGCGCCTGCCGATTGCCGCGGTCTGCGTCGTTGCCAATACCGTTCGCGAAATTCTTTCCGCGCTGCTCGCGCGACCGGTTTCGGTAGCGTTGTGCGAGCCGGTGATTCCGGCTCCGGAAACATGGCCGCTGCTGACCGCTGGCGCTGCCATGTTTCGGGCACGGGGACGGCTCACTGATGGCGCGTTCATTCTACGCCCGAAGGACGCGGTCGGTTTAACGGCCGGAATATTCGGCGAAGAATGCGATGCCCAGGCCCGCGCGCTTTCGGCCATTGAAGCCGACGTCTTGCAGCGCGCCATGGCTTCGCTTGCAAAGGCTTTGGCTTCCGTATGCGGATTGCGCGATGAATATGCGATTACGCGCTGCGCGGAACTAAGCGGCTACTCCACGTATTTCGAACTGGTCTTTGAGACGCCGTTCCAGGCCACCCTCGGCGTGGCGCTTTGTCAGGATCCTGTCGAACGTATCTCTCGAACGCTGGATTCTTCTCACCTGCTGGAAGTTGAAGTCGAAGCTGCCGCTCGATTTGCCGTCGGCTCTATAACGATGGATACGTTGATGGATCTAAAGGTGGGGAGCCTGTTGCCGTTTGACACGAGATTAGGCGCTTCTGGGACGCTTACGGTCGCAGGAGGAGCGGTTACTGCAGGCGAGTGCGGTGTCATTGATCGGCGCAACGTTTTCTTGGTGCACGCCAGTGGAAAATAGTTGGAGTCATCTGGAGTTGCTGCGCAACGTTCCCTTGCAGATTACCGCGGAACTTGGCAGATGCAAGATGCTGGTACGAGATATCCTGAGTTTAGGTGCCGGCTCTGTCGTTGAATTGGACCGGCTCGCCGGCGGTCCAGTCGACGTGCTTATCAACGATAAGCTCGTCGCTCGCGGTGAAGTGGTGGCAGTTGACGAGAACTTCGGGGTGCGTATTACAGAAGTGCTCGAAGCTCGCCGGCCGAGTGACACGCATGGATAGCCTCCTGACTGTAGCAAACCATGCCCATTCAACCCTGCCCCTGGATGTTTTAGCCGGACTGACTCTGCTTTCCGTCGCTCCCTTCGTTTTGGTCATGTCGACGTCGTTTGTCCGCATCGTCATCGTACTTTCGCTCGTGCGCTCGGCAATCGGTGCTGCCGCCTTACCCCCTAATAGCATCATTACGGGCGTCGCGCTGGTGCTAACGTTCGTCATCATGTCGCCGACGATACGCGCGATCAATGACAAAGCAATCGTTCCTTACAGCAAAGGACAGATAAAACAATCGGAATTTATTTCGCGAGCTGCGCAGCCTTTGCGCATTTTTATGTTAAGACAGACGCGAACCAAAGATATTGCCTTGTTTTCGCAGGTGGCGCGCCGCCCGTCCGAAGCGGCAAATGACTCGCCGACCTACGTGCTCATTCCAGCCTTCGTGGTGGGAGAGTTGCGCAACGCCTTTGCGATTGGATTCGCGCTATATTTGCCGTTTGTAGCCATCGACTTGGCGATCGCGTCCATTCTCATGGGCTTGGGGATGTTTATGCTCAGTCCGCCCGTCATATCGTTGCCCGCCAAGCTGCTGCTTTTTGTCATGGTCGACGGTTGGGCACTCGTCTGCGGAGGCGTGGTCGCGAGCTTTCGCTAGCAGGCTGCTCAAGAAGCCGCGTTGGCTCTGGTGTTACTGCCAAAAGCGTGGCGCCAGAGGCGCGGGGATTTCTTGAGTAGACTGCTAAAATACCCAGTGCATGCGGATCCGCGAGTCCCTCGCCTCAACGCGGCCATTCTTTTCCTTTGAATTCTTTCCGCCCCGAAACGATGATGGTGCCGCGGCGCTGCTCCGCACTATTGAAACGTTGCGCCCGCTGAGGCCGGCGTTCGTTTCGATAACATACGGCGCTGGGGGATCCACCCGTGCGCGAACCATGGAGCTCGCGAAGCGCATCAGTCATGAGATCGGTTTGGTCGTGATGGCTCACGTTACGTGCGTTGGCAGCTCACGCAGCGAATTGCGAGCACTTTTCGGCGATTTGTCAGATGCGGGCATCGAAAACGTGCTGGCTCTGCGGGGCGATCCGCCCAAGGGCGATGCCGCGTTCCACATTGCACCTGGTGGCTTTGCCCATGCGTCGGACATGGCGAAAATGCTGGCGGCGGAGTTCGACTTTTGCGTCGGCGGCGCGTGCTACCCAGAAAAACACCCCGAATCAGCCGATAGTGCTGCGGATCTGGCGCACTTGGTGGAAAAGGTAGAGTCGGGCGTCGAGTTTCTGATCTCGCAGCTATTTTTCGATAACGAAAAGTACTTCGAGTTTGTGCTCAGGGCGCGCGAGGCGGGAATCACCGTGCCGATTCTGCCGGGCATCATGCCCATCACGAACTACGAGCAAATCGCGCGCATGACCGCAATGTGCGGCGCAAGCATTCCCCCGAAACTGCTGGCTGCGTTGCGTCAGCGGGCGGGCGAGCCGGACGCCGTTGAGGATTTAGGAGTTGCCTATGCGACCTTGCAATGTTTCGAGTTGCTTTCGCGGGGGGCCCCGGGCATTCACTTTTACACGCTTAATCGGTCACCGGCAACGCGCGCGGTGGTCTCAGCGCTCCTCTCAGCTAGCGCGTGGCGCGATCTTACGTTATCGATGAGCCGTCCATCGGCAATAAGCGCGTCGTAATTCCGTAACAGCCAACCGGTACGATCGATGCGTGGACGCCTTCGATCAGCTATTGCACGAAGCATTGGTCGTGGCTGCAGTTTTGTGTCTACCTGTGCTATCGCTCGCGACGCTGATCGGAGCTGCGGTGGCGATCGTCCAAGCGGCGACGCAGGTGCAAGAACAGACGCTTTCTCTGTTGCCAAAGTTGATCGGAGTCGGCGTCGCACTTGCCGTTTTTGGCCAGTTCGGCATGCATCTTTGCGCAGGATTATTTAACGATGCGCTGTTGCAGATTCCCGCTATCGTGCGCAACCAGTGACGCAAGGGGAGGTGCTGACCTTTGCACGCTGCGCTGGATTCGTGTTTCGAGCTCCGGGATTTTCGCACCCGAGCGTTCCGCCGTTTCTGCGCGCCGGGCTAGCCGCGACCTTGACGCTAGGACTTGCTCCTACGTTGCGCGCGGTGCCCCACACCGCGGGAGCAACATTTCTCTTGGCCGTGATTGGTGAGCTGTGCGTTGGAGCAGCGATAGGAATCGCCGCCTCCGTTCTCTATGACGGCGCTTACGCCGGCGGTCGTGCTTTGGACGATTACGTCGGCATTCGCGGCAGCGTGCCGAGCGCGGCGGTGGTTGCGGGAAGCGGCTTCGGAAGAATTTGGTCGCTGACATTTTTAGGTGGTTTCTTTTTGTTGGACGGCTATCATATCGTCATCCGCGTTTTTGCCGACAGTTTAGAGCGGTTGCCGCCAGGGAGCCTGGTCGCGGCCAAGCCGATGTACCTCTTCGCGCTTTCACTTCCGGTGTTGATCATGAAAGCGGCCATTCTCACCGCAGCCCCTGCCATCGCTCTAACGTTCGTGGTGCAGATTGCCCTGGGCGCCCTGACGCGCGTGGTGCCGCGCTTCTCCAGTTTTTCCTTGTCCTTTCCGGTGGTTTTTGCAGTTGCCTTACTCGCAACGCTGGCTGCCGTACCGGCGGTGTTACCTTTGGCCGCACAGCCCTGGTTGCGATTGCCGTTTTTGCCGTGAGGGGCTATGGCGGAACATTCGGAAGCTGATAAGCAATTCGAAGCCACCGCGAGTCACCTTGAGCGCGCCAAACGTGAAGGGAATGTTGCGCGGTCGACTGAGCTCTCTGCGGTTGCTGCTTTTGCTTGCGCGACCCTCGCAGTAATTGCGGTATCTGGGCCGATCGCGTCGGTCGCGCGATCGACGTTGTCTGCAGCTAGCGTTACGGCTTCACATCTCAACTCGACGGGTTCATTGCAAGCCTTCGCAATGCTGGCAGTTTTCACGCTGACGCCCGCGGCGGCAGCCGCGTGTGGTGCGGTGGCCGTTACGTTCATCCAAAGTGGCGGTTTTCGCTTGGTGTCCATCACCTTTTCCGCTGAAAAACTCAATCCGAGCCGCGGTCTCAAGCGCATCGTTTCGCGCGAAACCCTTGTGTCGGCGTCGCGCGCTATGGTTGCATTTGCGTGCGGCGCGCTGGCACTGATCCCGGCGTTGCACGGGATGTTTATCGGCGGCATGGGACAGAGTAACGCCGAACGCTTGGCAAAGCTCGCCTGGGATGATGCCGTGCGCGCCATTTTCGCAGCATGCGCGGTTGGCTTCGTGTTTAGCGGATTCGATTTCGGGATCGAATTGTCGCGTTGGAAGAAAAAGCTACGCATGTCGTTTGAGGAGCTGAAACGCGACCGCAGGGAACACGACGGCGATCCAATGGTTCGTGGTCGCCGCCGCGCGCTGCAACGTTCGATGTCGACAGGTTCCCTCACCAAGATCAAGAGCGCGGCTTTTGTCGTGAGCAATCCCACGCATTTGGCGATTGGTTTGGAATATCGGCCGCCGGAGATTGCCGTTCCCCGCGTGCTGTTGCGCTGCGCCGATGAGGCCGCATTGCAAGTGCGGGCGCTCGCAAAAACCTACGGCATTCCCATTGTCGAAAATGTGGCGTTAGCGCGCGGATTGTACGCCGCATGTGAGACTGGCCACGTTATTCCGCGCGAAAGTTACGTTGCGGTGGCGGAAATCGTCGCGGCGCTGGCGCGCGCGGGAGCGGTAGCTTGAAGGGCCCTGCAACCTACGGATTCGCCGGGCTCGTGCTCTCGCTGGTATTGATTCTTGTCGTCCCGTTGCCGCCAGCGCTTCTCGACATACTGCTGGCAATCAACATGTTAGGATCCGCCCTGGTGCTACTGATCAGCGTCAGCGTCGGTGATCCCCTTGAGTTCTCGGCGTTCGCGCCGGCGCTCTTGGTTGCGACGCTGTTCCGTTTATCGCTCGACGTTTCGGCGACGCGACTGATTCTGACTCAAGGACACTTGCCTGGTGGCGCCGGTTCCATCATACCGGCTTTTGGGGAATTCGTGGTGCGCGGCAATCTTGTGGTCGGACTCATCGTGTTTGCAATTCTGATCACGATCCAGTTCATTGTGATAGCTTCCGGCTCACAGCGCGTCGCCGAAGTGGCGGCGCGTTTTACTCTGGATGCGATGCCCGGGAAGCAAATGGGCATCGACGCCGATCTGCATGCCGGAGTCCTGGATGCGGAGGGGGCGCGCGTAAAACGGCAACTCGTGCAAAAAGAAGCTGACTTCTACGGCGCAATGGACGGTGCGGGGAAATTCGTTAAGGGCGATGCCGTCGCGGCCCTCATCATCGTGGCCCTGAATCTCGTCGGTGGACTCATCGTGGGGACTGCCTACCACAGTCTATCTCCGGGCGAAGCGCTGAACACTTTTGCGCTCCTCTCAATCGGCAACGCATTGGTTACCACCTTGCCGGCATTCCTTATCTCGACAGCCATGGGAATGATGGTGACACGCGTCGCGGCCGACGGTTCGCTGGGCTTCGACCTTGCAACGCAAATGCTATCACGTCCCGAGATAATGCGCTGCGCCGGCGTCCTCGTTTTTGGTTTGGCGCTCGTTCCAGCGCTTCCGCGTCCCGTTTTTCTGGTTTTGGGGGTTGCCGCTTTTGGCACCGCTGCATTGGCCGACCGCCAAAAGCGGCAAATTACGACGGCCGAACGCAGCGCGAGGGACGTTGCACGGCGTCAAGCGATTCGCCGGCCCGAGATGGCGCTCGGGCTAGTCGGCGTCGATGCAATATCGATGGACATCGGTGCAAACTTGACCGCTTTGCTTGCGCCGCCAATTTCCGAACAACTGCTCGACCGCATCGGTGAAGTTCGGCGCGCACTCGCTTCGGAAATTGGCATCGTTTTGCCGGGCGTACGGTTACGAGATGACCTTTCCCGGGAACCTGACAGTTACGCCGTTCGCGTACGAGATGAAGTCGCAGGCCAAGGCACTCTTCGACTGAGTGCCTTGATGGCTGTGGCCAACGAGAGCGTGCTCGACCAATTCGCCGGCGAGCGCATTCGAGAACCCGTGTACGGTCTACCGGCCCAGTGGATTGCGCCGGAACAACGAGAAGACGCGATGACGCGCGGAGCTCTCGTTTTCGATCCGGTGTCGATCGTCGGTTCCCATCTGGCGGAAATTGCGCGCACGCACGCCGCGGAACTGCTCGGACGCCAAGAGCTGCAAACGCTGCTCGAGCATCTTCGAGCCACGGTTCCGACGCTGCTCAAAGATATTGGATCGGACCAATTGCCCGTTTCGACCTTACACAAAGCCTACGTAATGCTTTTACGGGAGCGGGTCTGGCCGCGCGATCCACTGGCAACCCTGGAAGCAATGACCGACGCGGCGCAAACCTCCCGTGAAGCGCGAGATATCGCCGAGGCGGCGCGGCGAGTTTTAGTTCCCTTGCAACTGCGGCGCCGCGGCGTACGCATATTGGCACCATTCATCTTTGCACCCGAGCTGGAAAGCGAACTAAGCGAGAGCTGGGTCTCGGGAGGAGTACCGGGCGCCGGCGCACCGAACCCGGCAATTGCCATAGCGGTGCGTGAGCGGGTGCTACGGTACCAGCAGCGCACCGCTCCGGATGTCGCAGCCGTCGTTTGCACGAGCGCTCTGCGTCCCGCGCTGGCCGACTTCTTACGGCGAAGCGGTTGCGAACCCCCGAAGTCTATTCGTATGCAGAGTTACCGCCGGAAGTGGAATTGAAGCCGGCTGACGTAATGAAGGTGGAGTCGGCGCAGCCTCGGTCCGTTTGACGTGCCCCTGCCCGCCTGCTACAATTCGCTTTCCGTGGACGGACATGAGCTCGAACAGATTAAAGAACCCCTTGAAGGCGCTCCTCATCTTGGCCGTGATCGCCCTTTGCCTGTGGGCCGCCCTGCCGATCCAAAACAAGATCCGCTTGGGACTGGATCTGCAAGGTGGCGTGCGCGTGCTCCTTCAGCTCAATACCAGCCCACAGGTTCCAAAAATTACTCCCGAAATTCAAAACCAAGTCGAGCAGGTCATTCAGAATCGCATTAACGGGTTAGGCGTTTCCGAGCCCGTCATTACGAAAAGCGGACCGGACCGTCTGCTCGTGGAGTTGCCGGCGGTCAAAAACCCGGATCAGGCGACAAAGGTGCTTAAGGACGTCGCAATCTTGGAGTTTAAGATCGTTCCGCCAAACGTCGATGCTCGCGCTCAACGAGACAATAAGTATGCTCAGGACCCCAACGGCGCATACAAAGATTCAGGACCAACAGTGTATTCCGGTGCGGACCTCAAGGGCGCGCAACCAGGCTTTGACCAACAAACAGGCAAGCCGAATATTCTGTTCCAAACGAAAGACGGCAAGAAATTCGGTGAGTTGACCCAAAAAAACCTGCATAAACTGCTGGGAATTTATCTGGACAAACACTACTTGTCTGCTCCAAGCATTAATAGCCCCATTTACAGCGACGGTCAAATCACCGGCGCTTTCAGCGAAGACGATGTTGTCCGCATCGCCAACGAGTTGAATGCGGGCGCGCTGCCCGTCTCCGACACGATCATCGAGAACGATCAGATCGGCCCCATTCTCGGCAAAATCGATTTGCAGAAATCACTCTACGCTTCCATGTTCGGGTTGGCGCTAGTGCTGGTCTTCATGCTGGTCATGTACCGACTGCCCGGCGCTCTTGCCGACGTTGCCTTGATCGTCTACGTTCTGATGATGCTGGGGATGCTCGCCGCCAATAAGGCCGTGCTGACGCTGCCGGGGATTGCGGGCTTTGTGCTGTCGATCGGAATGGCCGTCGATGCGAACGTTCTCATCTTCGAACGGCTCAAGGAAGAACTCTGGGCGGGTAAGACCTTGCGGGGTGCCGTCCGAACTGGTTTTGCACGCGCGTTTTCCGCCGTGTTCGACAGCCACTTCACGACCATCGTGGGTGCCGGCGTCTTGTTCATGCTCGGGACCGGAACGGTAAAGGGTTTTGCCTACACGCTTTTTTGGGGAACCGTATTTTCTCTGGTAACCGCCGTCTTTATCACCCGGTTTTTCACCGATGTCATCGTCGATAACGATTTGGTGACCTCGCCCAAAGCCTACGGAGCCTAAGCCATGTATTTCAGAAATAGAAACTGGAACGTCGTAGGGTGGTTCCGAACGGTTTCCCTGATCTCATCAGCGGTAATTGCCGTCGGCCTGTTGGCGATGCTGTGGCATGCGACGCACGCGCCGG
>JAABUQ010006305.1_pt1 | contig 18100 bp, 17 predicted proteins | sample 5560001 | NCBI WGS metagenome assembly JAABUQ01 (sample SAMN10711888, study PRJNA513371) | rock metagenome | isolation source: Antarctica rocks | place: Antarctica: Victoria Land, Finger Mt nord | collected 2015-12-18
CGTGTGGCAGATCGGCGTCACAGGCTGCCACGCAGAAGTAAGAGGGCGCGGCAAGCAGCGCCCCTACACCACCCAAACGCGCGGCGTTAGAACTCCAGCCGCCCTTGCGACTCGTGCCGCCACAGAAGTTCCGTCAGCTTGACCTGCGGCGTCGCCAGGGCATACCCGGCCAGCGACTCCCGCGTCACCCAGGCCCAGCGCGCACACGTGCCCAAACTGGGCACGGCCCCCTCCCCCACCCGCGCCTCATAACCATGCAGCGTGACCCGGCGGTTCGCGACGACATGCTTGACGACGCCAAACGGGGTCAAGCCATGTACGGCCAGGTCCACGCCCTCGCAGGCCGCGCGGGCGGCGCACGACTCTAACGTCTCGCCGTCCTGCCGGGTCGCGCGCGGCAGCTCCCACAAGCCGCCCCAGAGCGCAAGTTCCGGCGGGCGCTGGACGATGAGCACCCGCCCCTCGGCGTCGCGGACGGCCACCGACACGTCCTCGATGTCCAGCCACTTCTTGACGCCCACAGACTGCGGGTAGGCGGTCGGCTCGCCCAAAGCCCGCGCCCGGCACTGGCCGGCAACGGGGCACGACGCGCACCGGGGCGCGGCGGACGAGCAGACCAGCGCGCCCAGCTCCATCATCGCCTGGTTGAAGTCCCCCGCCCGACCCTGCGGGATGGCCTCTTCCGCCAAGCGCCACAGCGCGGCCTGCGTCGGGGCCGACGTCTTGGGGTCGCCCACGACGGCATGGACGCGGGACAGCACCCGGACGACGTTGGCGTCCACAATCGGCGCGTCCTGGTCGAACGCGATGGACAGAATCGCCCCCTGCGTGTACCGCCCGACGCCCGGCAGGGCCAGCAGAGTGGCCGGGTCGGACGGCACCCGCCCTTCGTAATCCTCGACAACGGCCTTTGCCCCGCGGTGCAGATTCCGGGCGCGGGCGTAATAGCCCAGGCCGGCCCAGTGCTTCAGGACGTCGTCCAATGGCGCGTCGGCCAGCGATTGCACCGTCGGGAACCGCGCCATCCACTTATTGTAGAACGGGACAACGGCGGCCACCGTCGTCTGCTGCAACATGATCTCCGACACCCACACGGCGTAAGGGTCGTGCCGCCGACGCCAGGGCAGGTCGCGCTTGTGGATGTCGTACCAGGCGAGGAGGTCGCGGGCGAACTGGTCTTGCTCGGTCACGTTACTTTTTCGCCCCAGCGCTCTCAAGAAGGGTTGTCAGTTCCACGTTCTTCATCTCTTTGGCCCAATAGAGAGACGTTCTGCCGTCCTTGTCCGGGATGTTCGGGTTGGCACCGTGCGCCAGCAGAAACTTCACGGCAGGCACATCATGTCCCAGAATCACCAGGTTCAAGGCCGTGTTGCCGTTAACCCCTTGGGCATTGACATCCGCCCCGGCATTTGCCAACAGCTTGATGGACTCAGTCGCATCGGCCAGGGCCGCCGTCGTGATCGCTGGGTTGCGTCGAGCGCGTCCCGCGTTCGGGTTGGCCCCCCGCAACAGCAAAAATTGGACGGCTGGCGTTGAACCTGAGAGGGCGGCCGGTTCCAGGGCCGCGTTGAGGCTGGTCTTATCCGCCCGCGCTCCGCTGTCAACGAGCAGTCTTAAGGCGTCTACGCTCCCCGCTCTCGCCGCCGCCATGAGAGGGGAAGTACCGTCTTTTAGTGTCAGATTGACATCGGCTCCTTTGGAAATCAGAAGGCGAACAATCTGCAATCCGGCTGTGTGAACTTTCGATATCCGGTCTTGTTCTCCTTTGACGAAAGCTTGCCGCAGTCTTTCCGTCTCTGCTTTTACTGTCTCTTCCGCACGGCGCTGACCGGTAGGTGAGTGGTCGGTCGTTGATACTACAAGGGAACCCATATAGACACGGTTTGCCTTGGCACCGACAGCCTCCCCGAGAGCAGCCAGTAGCGGCGTCTCTTCGCCGAAATGCCCATTCGGATTTGCTCCTCTGTCCAGCAGCAGATGACAGACGGCGACGGGGCTGTTGCCATAGACGTCTTCGGACGCGCTGACCAGGGGGCCACCGTAGTTGCTGGTGCTATTGACGTTGGCACCCAAATCCAACAAGACCTTGACGCTGTCATAGGCCCCGTATTGGGCGGCCCGTTCCAGCACAGTCTGGCCGATATCATTCCGGGCGTTGACGTCCGCGCCTTGCGTAACCAGTCTGCGTATTTGCGCCGGGTTGCCGCGATCAACGGCCTTGACGAGCGCGGCGTCAAGCTGGGGACTGGCGGCCTGAGCCGAAGGCAGCGCGCAGAGCAACAGGAGCAAGGCAAGCAGTGGCTTCATCGTTGCAGCACCGTGGCCTCGCTCGCGCGGACCTTGCTTTTGTCGTCGCTGTCCGCGCCGGCGTCCAGCGAGAGGTCGAGGTTCGGGGGGGCACCGTGCATCACCGTCTCGTAGGCGGCGCGCATCTGGCGGGCGGCGCGCAGGGGGGGCATCAGCCCGTTATCGGTGCAGAGGCCGGGCACGAGCAGGGTCTGGATGGGTTCGCCGTGCAGGCCGTTGAAGGCCAGGACGGCGCGCAGGGCGGCCCGGAAGGCGAGATACGCATTGGCCGTCCGGCTGACGTTCTGCGGGACGCGCATGGTGGGGGCGACGACGAGGAAGGGGAACTGGGGGGCGTTGGTGACGACCACCTCGGCCAGACCCACGGGAAGCTCGCCGTCGTGGCGGCTCTGGATCATCTGCTGGACGTCGGTTTCCAGGTCTTCGCCCAAGAACTCGACGATCTGGGCGTCCAGGCCGCCGTCCATGCGCCCGAAGGAATTGGCGGGCGAGACCAGCGCGTCGGCCTCCAGGGTGAAGACGTTATCGCACACGACGGAGACATCGGGCAGGCTTGGGAAGTAGGCCCGCCAGCTCTCGACGAGCGGCGGGTAGGTGTCGCAGAGGATGACCTGGAGGCGCACGGCGGGCATACAGCATTATAGCACGGGAACGGGGTGGGTTCCGCGCTCCTCACCCAAACCGGCCCGAGACGTAGTCTTCGGTTTCTTTGACGGCGGGGTTGGTGAAGATCTGGTCGGTGTCGCCGAACTCTTTCAGCTCGCCGCGCAGGAAGAAGCCGGTGCGCTGGGAGACGCGGGCGGCCTGCTGCATGTTGTGCGTGACAATCACGATGGTGTAGTTTTTACGCAGGTCTTCCATAAGCTGCTCGATGCGGAACGTCGAGTTCGGGTCCAGGGCCGAGCACGGCTCGTCCATCAGGATGACTTCGGGTTCCACGGCCAGGGTCCGGGCGATGCACAGGCGCTGCTGTTGGCCGCCGGACAGGGCGAAGGCGCTCTGCTTGAGCTTGTCCTTAACCTCGTCCCACAGGGCCGACCCGCGCAGGGTCCGCTCGACGATCTCCCCGAGCTGCTTGCGGCCGGTCGTGCCGTGGATGCGCGGGCCGTAGGCGATGTTGTCATAGATGGACATCGGGAACGGGTTCGGCTTCTGGAAGACCATGCCGACGCGCTTGCGGAGGTCCACAACGTCCACGCGCTTGTCGTAGATGTCTTCCGTATCCATGGTGATCCTGCCGGTCAGGCGGGTCCCGTCGATCAGGTCGTTCATGCGGTTCAGGGTCCGCAGGAACGTGGACTTGCCGCAGCCCGACGGGCCGATCAGGGCCGTGACCTGGCGTTCGGGAATGACGATGTTGATAGCCTTCAGGGCGTGGAAATCGCTGTAAAAGAAGTCCACGTTGTCGGCCAGCACTTTGGTCTGGGTCGGCGCAGCGGCCTTGCCTGCGGCGATCTCCTGGATGGTGGTCGGCTGGGTGGCCCGTTCGGACATGAGCGGAGCCGTGTTGTATGCATCTGCCATGAGTCTGTGTCTCTTACTTCTCTTCCTGGAAGTTGCTGCGCGTGGCGAAGCGGGCGGCGATGCTCAGGACCAGGATCAGCGAGATCAGGACGACCGCGCCGGCCCAGGCCAGGTTCTGCTTGTCGAGACTGACGTCCTGCGAGTAGTTGTAGATGCGGAGCGGCAGGGCGTCGATGGGCGCGTTCAGCGTCGGAGCACTGGCCCGCCCGCCCAGGATCGGATGGGTAGAGAAATATTCGCTGCCCAGAATCGTGAACAGCAGCGGCGCGGTCTCGCCGGCGATGCGGGCGAAGGCCAGCATGATGCCCGTGATAACGCCGCCGCGCGCGGCGGGCAGCACGACACTCCACATGGTCCGCCACCGGGTCGCGCCCAGGCCCAGCGACGCCTCGCGCAGTGAGAACGGCACCAGGCGCAGGATCTCCTCGGTCGTCCGCATGACGGTAGGAATCATCAGGATGCCCAGCGCGAAGCCGCCGGCGTAGGCCGAGAAGCCGTGCCCCGGATGGCGCGCGGCGGTCGGGGCGACGATGGCGGCGTAGGCGAAGATGCCGATGACGATGGACGGGATGCCGTTGAGGACGTCGGTGAAGAAGCGGACCATGCCCGCGAAGCGCCCGCGCTGTTCCAGCTGGTAGATGCCGCCCAGTATCCCCAGCGGCAGGCCCAGGATGCCGGCGATGCCGAGCAAAGTCAGCGTCCCGAAGATGGACTGGGACATCCCGCCCTTGCCCGGATTGATGTTGTCCGGGACCCGCGTGAACAGCGAGAAGTGCAGCGACGAAAAGCCCTTGGACAGCAAAAAGAACAGCACCAGGCCCAAAATGCCGATTGCCAGGGCGGCCGCCAGGATGCACAGCGTCAGCATCAGGCGGTTGACGAACTTGCGGCGGGCGACGTTCCCGCTCTGGCGGGGCGGTGCTTGACCGGACGAATTGATGGGGGCGGCGACACTCATGGCTATTTCCCCCCCTGGACATCTTTGGCCGTGTAGAAGACCAAAAGCCGCGCGAAGATGTTGACGACGATGGTGACCCCGAACAGGACCAGCCCGATCTCGACTAGGGCCGAGATGTTCAGGCCGGGGATGGCCTCGTTGAACTTGTTCGCCAGGACGCTGGACATGGTGTAGCCCGAGTCGAACAGCGACAGCGAGATGCCCGAGGGCGTGTTGGGGGACTGGTTACCGATCACCATCGTGACAGCCATCGTCTCGCCCAGGGCGCGGCCCAGGCCCAGCACGATGGCCCCGATGATGCCGGACTTGGCGTAGGGGATGACGACCTGGCTGATCGCCTCCCACTGGGTCGCCCCCAGGGCGTAGGAGCCTTCGCGCTGTGCGCGCGGGATGGCCCGCAGGATGTCGCGCGTGACGGCGGTGATGAACGGCGTGATCATGATCGCCAGGATCACCCCTGCCGCCAGCATCGAGTACCCCGCCGCCTGGCCCCCGAACAGGCCGCCGATGACCGGCAGGTGTGGCAGGCGCGAGTTCAGCACCGGCTTGACGATTACCAGCTTCAGGAAAGGGATCAGGATGAAGATGCCCCACAGGCCGTACACGACGCTCGGGATGGCCGCCAGCAGCTCGATCAGAAACGTCGCCGGGGTCCGTATCCAGCGCGGGGCAAGCTCCGACAGGAAGACCGCCGCCCCGACCGACACGGGGACGGCCAAAATGAGCGCGATCAGCGACGAGTACAGCGTCCCGAAGATGAACGACTTGGCGTGGTAAAGGTCGCTGGTCTCATCCCAGTTCGACCGGGTCAGAAACGACAGCCCGAAGCGGTGCAGGGAAAGCTGGCTCGCCGCCGTGAGCTGCCAGATCAGCCAGAGGATGATCGCGAAGATCGACAGCGAGGCGAGGAACGTGACGGCCATGTAGGCCCGATCCCCGAAGCGGGACGCGGACGAGGTGGAGCGGACGCGGCGCGGCGGCGCATCCGCTGCCAGCGCTTTCGGGGCGGGCTGGGAAGCCGGGAGGGAAACGCTCGGGGCGCGGTCAGCCATGACGGGCACTTCTCCAAAGAGGGACCCTCAGCCCCTCCCCAGACGGGGAGGGGCTGAAAGAGGTCAGAACTCGCCGCTGCCGTCAGCGCACGGTCGCGAGGGCGGCCAGGGCGCGGCGGCGGATACCGGGCGGCAGCGGCGCATAGTAAGCCCCGGCGGCGTCGCGCTGGCCCGTGGTCAGGCACCACTCCAGCAGCCTCTTGACTTCAGGCCGGGTGCCGTTCTTGTAGACCAGGATGAAGGTGAAGCCGGTGATCGGGTAGCCGTTCGGGGCACTGGTGTTGACGGCGACCTTGCGGAAGTCGGCAGGCATCGCCACGCCGTCCACGGCCTCCGAGGTGTCCTCGACGGTGGGGTAGATGAACTTGCCGCGCGCGTTGCGGACCAGGCCGTAGGAGATGCTGTTGGTCACGGCGTAGGCCAGCTCGATGTAGCCGATGCCGCCCTCGTTCTGCTTGATGAGCTGGGCGACGCCCTGGTTGCCCTTGCCGCCGAGGCCGACGGGCCAGTGGACGGACTTGCCCATTCCGACGCTGCCCTGCCACTCACCGCTGGTCTCGCCCAGGAATGTCGTGAAGATGTTGGTCGTGCCCGAGCCGTCGGAGCGGTGGGCGGTAAAAATGCCGATGCCGGGGAGCTTGGAGCCGGGGTTGAGCCGGGCGATGGCCGGGTCGTTCCAGCGGGTGATCTTGCCCAGGAAGATGTCGGCGATGACGCCGGGCGTGAAGCGCAGGCCCGGCCCGATGCCGGGGACGTTGTAGGCGATCACGACCGCGCCGGCCACGGTGGGGATGTGCAGGATGCCCGGCGCGGCGCGCAGCTCGGCCCCGTTCATCGGCGCGTCGGACGCCCCGAAGTCCACCGCATGGGCGGTGATGTTCTTGATGCCGCCGCCCGACCCGATGGCCTGGTAGTTGACGGCGGGGCCGCCCTGGGCCTGATACTCCTGGAACCACTTGAGGTAAAGCGGGGCGGGGAAGGTCGCGCCCGCGCCGTTGATCTGGGCCTGGGCCGGGGCGGACAGAGCCGCAGCGGCGAGGCCGGCCAGCAGCGCGGCCTTAAGCGCCCGTGTCAGTGTTTTCAGCATCGAATTGTTCCCTCGTTTGCGAATCTTCGTCTTTATGCGGGGGCGGGGCAAGCCCGCCCCCGTTTCTACAAGCTCGGTGGCCGGGCTAGAACTTGACCTGGATCTCGCCGGTGAACAGGCCGTAGCGCGCGGGCGTGTCCGTGCCGGGGGCGTGGGCCACGCGGTCGGGCCGTTCGTACCAGACGCGCAGGCGGGTCGCCTTGTCCAGGTTGTAGAGCGCGCCGTAGCCGACGTTCTCGTCGGTGTAGGAAGCGTTGCCGCCCGGATTGAAACCGTTGACTTTCCCTTCGCCGCGCCGCAGGACGTCGTACTGCGCCGCCAGCGTCAGGGGATGCGTCCCGGTCTGCCCGAACGTGAACCCGCCCACGACGTAGTAGCCGTCCACGTGGTTGTCTTTCGCGTACACGGTCGTCTGGGCCAGCGCGGTCGGCGCGGCGAAGAACGAGCGCTGCTCGTACAGGCCGCCGACGTACTCGGCGTTCACGAACGGGCCGCTCGGCAGGATGATCTGGGCGTCCGCCCCGTACAGCTCCTTCTTGCGGCCCGTGTACTGGAAGCCGGTGCCCGTGACCGGGTTGGCCGTCGTGCCGCCCACGAGGTTGCCGGGGATGCCGGTGGTGTTGATCTGGCCGTAGTAGTACGAGCCGCCGACGCTGACGACCTTGTCGGGCGACTGGTAGCCGATGCGGTAGATCTGGTCCTTGAAGGCGTCCGTGTCGTTGCTCGTGCGCCCCGATCCGTTCACCAGGGCCGCCGTCAGCTTGATGCCCGCCGGCAGGAACAGGAGCTGCTGCCCCGTGTTGTAGGAGAGCTGAATGCCCTTGTCGTAGTCCTGGTTGGTCCAGAGGCCTGCCCCGCTCTCGCTGAACGCCAGCGGGCGCTCCGGGCTGATGTAGGTCGCCGACGAGACCGGGAGGATGTAGCCGAAGGGGTTGGCGAACAAGCCCGCCGTCGCCGTCACGTTCGCCTTGGCGTTCCCGTTGCCGAACGTGTACGCCGCGTAGGCCTCGCGCGTCGTCACCTGCTGGTTGGCGTTGGCCCCGGCCGTGACCGCGCCCGAGGCGTCGATCTGTACGCCGTAGCGCGTGTTGGGGGTCAGGGTGCCGGTGAACTTGAGGCGAGCGCGCCGCACGTCGAAGGTGGACGGGCTGTTGCCGGCCAGGTAGTTGCCGTTGTAAGCACCGGCCCCGCCGGCGATGCCCTGCGGGAAGCGGTTCAGCGACCCCTGGCCCGCCGAGACGGCCTGGTAGCGCGCCTGGACGTAGCCGCTGATCTGGAACTTGCGGTCCGCGCCCACGCCGTAGGAATTGTCCGCCGTGGCCTGCGCCTTGTTCGCCAGCGCCTTGGCGTCGAGCACGTCCGCGCGCAGGGCGTCGATGTCGTCCTGGGCCTGCTTCAGGTTGGTCTGGATGGTGTCAAGCTCGGGGCGGAACTTGTCGATCAGCGCCTGGATCTGGTTCAGCTCGTCCTGGGTCAGCGTCTGGGGGGCGGGCGTACCGGGCGGGGGGGCCTGCGAGTTCATGTCGTTCAGGGTCCGCAGCAGCCGGTCGATGGCGACGGCGAACTCGTAGCGGGTCATGGGCCGCCTGCCGCCGTAGGTGCCGTCGGGGTAGCCGATGATGATGCCCTTCTTCGCCAGGTTCTGCACGGCCTCGTAGGCCCAGTGGTTGGTCGGCGTGTCCAGGAACGGGGCCGCCTGAGCGTGGGCGGGGAGGGCGACGGCCGCGGCTCCCAATGCCACGAGTCCGCCGGCCAGTGCCGCAGTCCAAATTTTCAAGTGTGTCCTCCTCGGGAATGATCGCGCGGCGATTGCTCGCGGGCGTCGTGACTTCGAAGAGTCCCGCCGCCCGTCGGCCTGCCTGCTTGCGCGTCGGCTCTATCATACCGTGCGCGTTGTTTCCTAACGATTTCGCCGGGGATTCTACCAGTCGATTGTTAAGGGAGTGTTAAGAAACGTGCAGAGGCAGCGGAATACACAAATAAGCCTGAATAAGCCTGCTCCCGCTCGGCCCCTCATGCCCGCGCCGCCGCATCCTGCCCCGCCAGGGAGGACGCCGCCCCGGCGGGCAGGGCGGCAGGCTGGACATAGATCGGGTTGCTGAAGATCCAGGGCTTCGCCCCCAGGCACAGACTGCCCAGACGGTGGCGGTACAGGAACACCTCGGCGCGGTAGACGCCGGGGCGATCCACGGCATATTCCAGGCGACCGCCGCGAGCGGCGGCGACCAGGCGACCGTCCCGGTACAGCCGGACCAGCGACCGCGTCCGCGGTGACTGGGCGGTCAACACGAAGGCAGGCCGGCTGGGGCCGCCCGCAGTGGGGAGGAGGAGGTCGTCGCCCATTACGGCCAGCGGCAGCGGGGAGGAAGACCGGGGGGGGGGAGTGCCCGCGGCGGGCTGCGCCTCAAAGGTGAAGCCGGCGGGGTCGGCGAAGTTGTCGTAGGCCATGTAGCAGTGTCCCGCGGCCAGGGCGGCGTGGACTAGGGCCTCGTCCTTTTCGCGCGCGGCCCGCCGGCCCCGCACCGGCCCCTCCCCGTGACTCAGCGGCTGCGACGTGACCAGGTGGGTTCGCAGGGTGCGGAACACCTGGTCGTAGGTGGGGATGGGCAGCGAGCGCCGCCCGAACTTCATAACCGCGTGGGCGTCGAGTGAGCCGATGCCGACCACGCGGCGGGCGGGCAGGCCGGGGCGCGGCGGGGCGGTCAGCCGGTCCCACAGGCGCAGCTCGGACGCGGGGCGGGCGGACACGAGGCTGAAGGCGCGCTGGGGGTGGCGGCTCTTGTAGCGCTGCCAGACGGCGGCCAGGGTCGGCAGGTTGATCTTGGCGCGGGCGATGGCGCTGAGGTTGAAGACCTCCAGCCCCGTCCCCTCTTCGAGCCGGCTGAAGTCGCGCCAGTGGTCCTTGAGGTCGCAGGGCAGGGCGACGAACCCCAGCCCGCCGCTGCTTTGAATGGCCCGCTGGGCCGCCAGGGCGTCGTCGGGGGCGGGCAGGAAGCTGGCGGGCACGTCCAGGGCCAGCAGGTGTCCCGTGTCGGTCGTCACCTCGGTCCCGATCAGCACCAGCGTCCGCCCGCGCCAGCCGTCCTCCCCGTCCGCCCGCGCCTGGAGGCTGGAGTGGTCGCACAGGACCAGGAAGTCCAGGCCCGCCCGGTTGGCGGCCCCGGCAATCTCGCCCACCGTCCCGGCCCCGTCGCTGTAGGTGGAATGGACGTGCATCGCACCGGCATAGTCGTAGAACCGGGGCAGGGCCAGCGGCTGTCCGCCACGGCGCTCCGGCTCGGTCCGGGGGTCGGGCGCGGGGGCGTACTGGACGCGCTCACGCAGAGTCGCGAACAGGCCTTCGCACGTCAGGACGGACAGGTACAGCCGCACGCGGGACCACTTCAACACGGCAGGATTCTCCATGCTCGGCAGCGGAAACTGCCCCGCCCACAGGGGCGGGGGTAGCTCCCATTGTAGCACGGAATCTGCGGGGAATCTACGGCCTTACGGCGGCGTCAGACAGCGAAGTTTCCACCGTCCGGCATGACGGCAGAGTCGTCTCGATGACTCGGCCTCCACCACAGGCGGCGGGGCTGAACCTGGGCGGCGCGATCAGGGTTTGCGAGCAGGGGCGGCGAAGATGCCGTTCAGGACGGCGGCCAGGCGATAACCGGCGCGGGCCAGGCGGTCGGACGCGACCGCGTAGGCAGCGGCCGCGTATCGCGCGGAAACGTCCTTGCCCTCCGGCGTCGAGTAAACGAACGGCTCGTAGGCGTAGCTTTCCAGCGCCCAGGTGTCGGCATCGGCGGGCCGGGCACCTAAAATGCCGGGGTACAGCGCGGCGGGGTGCGTCGCCCCCAGTTCGGCGGCGAGGGCGTCCGACGTCGTGGAAAGGGGCGACATGTCCGGGGCCAGGTCCCAGTACACGTGCAGGTTCTTGGCGTGGCCCGGTGTACCGTCCGGCTCGCGGTCGGCGGCATCGATGTGATAATCGTTGCCGCCCTTGTCGCCGACGGGCAGGGGATCGGCAACCGTGACACGGGTGCAGCAGTGGAGGGGCTGGTGGACATCGCCGACCAGGTGGACCAGCCAGCTCAGGTCGTCCGCCCGGCGCAGCGGCTCGGCCGCCGCGGCCGAGCCGAGGTCAGCGGCGTACAGCTTGATGCCTGCCGTGACTGTCTCGGGGGCGCGGAAAAGCGCCGCGGTGGACGGCGGGGCCGCCTGGCCGTCCGTATAGGGGATGTCCACGTAGTGCCGGGCGGCGTGCTTGTCGGCCCGAGGGATGGTAGCGTCGTGGCGAAGCTGGTCCGGCCAGACACTCGCCTGCGCCAGCGTCCGGTGGCGCGGATCGGCGGCCAGGATGCCGTCCACGGCCTTGCGGGCGGCGGGCGTGAGCTGGGAATAGGCGAGGGCGGCGACGGCCTCGTGCCCGCGCCCGTTCCAGGCGCAGGCCGGGCGCTGGGGGAGCGTCAGGAGGAAAAGGGTGGACGCACAAAAAGCAAGAAGACTGAGAGGCGTGTTTTTCATGTTCGGTCTTCAGTGTACCCGCAGCGGGAGGCCGGCGCGTCTCAGCGCGCCGGGTGGGTTCCGCCGGAACTGGGAATAGATCACTGGAGGCAGGATTTATGCAGGAGCAGGAGATCGAGTCGCTCAAGGGCCATCTGGCCGAGGTCAAGGCGCTGTCGGAGGCCGTTGCCGTTTTGGGCTGGGACCAGCAGACCTACATGCCGCCGGGCGGGGCCGCCGGGCGGGCCGCGCAGATGACGGCCCTCATCCGCGTCATCCACGAGAAGGCCACGAGTCAGGACCTGGCCCGTCTGCTGGACGCGGCGGAGCGCGCGGGCGGCTCAGACCCGGACGGGGACGACGCGGCCCTGCTGCGGGTCGCGCGGCGCGACTTCGACAAGACCACTCGCATCCCCACCGACCTGGCCGGCGAGATGGCGCGCGTCACCACGCTGGCACACGAGGAGTGGGCGGCGGCACGGGCCGCGAGCGACTGGGCGCGGTTCGCGCCCTGGCTGGAACAGATCCTGGGCCTGACCCGGCAGGTCGCCGACCACCTGGGGCATGGCGGCGAGCGCTACGACGCCCTGCTGGACCAGTACGAGCCGGGCATGACCACGGCCCAGGTGCGCGCGATGTTCGACGCGCTCCAGTCGGGCACGGTCTCGCTGGTCCGGCGGATCACCGAGCGGGGGCCGGCAGCGGTGGATGACTCGGTCCTGCACCGCGACTTTGACGAGGCGAAGCAGGAAGAATTCGGGAAGGGCGTCGTGCGCGCCCTAGGCTTCGACTGGGGCCAGGGCCGGCAAGACCGGGCGATCCACCCGTTCTGCACATCGTTCGGCAGCGGCGACGTCCGCATCACCACGCGGTTCGACCGCCGCTTCCTGCCGACGGCCCTGTTCGGCTCGATCCACGAGGCTGGGCACGCGCTGTACGAGCAGGGCTTCGCCGCGCGCTACGCGGGCAGCCCCCTGGCCGAGGCCGCCTCGCTGGGCGTCCACGAAAGCCAGTCGCGCCTGTGGGAGAACCTGGTGGGCCGCTCGCGCCCGTTCTGGAGCCACTTCTTCCCCGCCCTCCAGGCCGCCTTCCCCGAGACGCTTTCGGACACGGACGCCGACTCGTTCTACCAGGCCGCCAACAAGGCCGAGCCGTCCTTGATCCGCGTCGAGGCCGACGAGATCACCTACAACCTGCACATTTTGCTGCGCTTCGAGATGGAGCAGGCGCTGCTCTCGGGCGCGCTGGCCGTGTCCGACGCGCCCGCCGCCTGGAACGCGCGCACCCAGGAACTGTTCGGCCTGACGCCGCCCGACGACGCGCACGGCATCCTCCAGGACGTCCACTGGGCCGGCGGCATGATCGGCTACTTCCCCACCTACACCGTCGGCAACCTGCTCTCGGTTCAGCTCTATGAGAAGGCCGACGCAGACGGCGGCGGCCAGCTCGCCGCCCAGATCGGGGCCGGTGAGTTCGGGCCGCTGCTGGCCTGGCTGCGCGACAACGTGCACCAATGGGGCCGCAAGTACCTGCCCGGCGAGCTGATCGGGCGCGCGGTCGGCGGCCCGCTCGACCCGGCCCCCTACCTGCGCTATCTGGAGGCCAAGTTCGGCGGGCTGTACGGCGTGTGAAGAGTAGAAGCCCCTCCCGGCGGGCTTGCCCGCCACCCTCCCCCTTTAGGGAAGGGCCTAAGATGAGGAGGGGACAAGGAAAACGATCCCGTGTCTTGTGCCCTCTTCTCCTACGCCCTTCCCTAACAGGGGCCTTCCAGGGCGTCTGTACTTGGGAAGGCGGCTTGCCGCCGGGATGGGTTCCTCTGCGGCACCAGCTCTCCCGGCGGCTTGATTTTCACCCGCGCGGGGTGCTATAATGCCCCGATTGAATAGTTCGATTGCTGTCGATTGTTGAACGGGGCCGCCGAGCCGCAAGGCAGGCACAGGCCCCTGTTCCTCTCTGCCCCCCCGCTTTGGCGAGCCGGGAGGGGCCGAAAATTCAAGCCCATAGAGAGGAGGCATTTCCCATGCCATCCATCGCCATCACGCAGGCCTACGAGGCCGCCTACATCGTGGACCCGAATCTGGGCGACGAGCAGATTCAGCCCATCGTCGCCAAGTACCGCGCCATCATCGAGAACGGCGGCGGCACCTTCGAAAAGGTGGACATCTGGGAGCGCCGCCGTTTGGCTTTCGAGGTCAAGGGACGGACGGACGGCATCTATGTCTTCATGCAGTTCCGCTCCAAGCCCGCCGTCGAGGCCGAGCTGCGCCGCATCTTCCAGATCAGCGAAGACCAGATCCGCTACCTGATCATCCGCCGCGACGACGTCGAAGAACTGCTCCCCCTCAGCCAAGCCGCGCCCGCCGCCCCGGCGGCCCAGCCTGCGCCCGTTGCGGAGCCGGTCATGCAGACCGCCGACCGGCTCGCGGCGAATGTTGAAGACGCCCCGCCCGCCGAGTCCGCCCCGGCGGCTTCCGCCGCCCCGGCTGCCGAGACAACGCCCGATCCCGAACCGGCACCGACCGCCGAAGAGGCGCAGCCCCTGGAGGCCGCCGCCTAACCGCCCCGTTGTCCCGCCCTCCGACTGGGAGGGCGGGCGGCGGGCAGCTTTGAGAACAGCTTTGGTTTAAAGAGAACAGACAGAAGGAGCTTACCCGCATGGACCTGAACCGCATCATCCTGATTGGCCGGCTTGCCAGCGAGCCGGAACTCAAGTACACCCCCAGCGGCATCGCCGTCACCCAGTTCCGCATCGCCGTCAACCGGCCCATGTCCGCCGAGGCCCGCAGCAACGGCCAGGAGAAGCAGGCCGACTTCATCCCCATCGTCGCCTGGCGTCAGTCGGCGGAGTACGCCGCCAATTATCTGGGCAAGGGCCGCTTGGTCGCCGTCGAGGGCCGCCTCCAGGTGCGTGAGTACGTCACCCAGGACGGCCAAAAGCGGCGCGACACCGAGGTCGTGGCCGACAACCTGAAGTCGCTGGACCGCCCGAAAGAGGGCGAGGAAGGCAGCGGCGGTGGCGGCGGCTACAACCGGAACCAGGGCGGCGGACAAGGGGACAATGACGGTGGCGGCGGTGACGAGTACGCCGAAGAAGCCCCCGCACGGCCCCAGCCCGCCGCGCGGCCGGCCCCGGCCAACACCAATCGTCCCCCCGCCGCCCCGCCCCGGCCTGCCGCGCAGGCCCCCCGGCCCGCCGCCGGTGGCGGCGGCAACCGCAACTACCAGCCCCCCGCCGATGACGACATGGACGACCCGTTCGCCGATAATTAGGGCAGAACCCAGCCAAAACAAAAGCCGCCCGACATCAGATGTCGGGCGGCTTTTTATACGCTCAATGCGTGTCTTCAGCGCGGAGGCTTGTAGGCGCTCCCTTCTGCCGCCGTGGCCGGGTGCAGAACATACTTGCCGTGATCCGGCACCGCCACGCGGTCGAAGTCCCGCGCCAGCGTGTGCAGGGCAGCGCGCATCTCGGCCCCCTGCATCGCCCGCCCGTGCCCGGTCACGGCGACCTCCGGCTCCAGCATCGCCAGGCGCTCCACGGAAGACTTGGCGCTCGCCCAGTCGGGCGTGAAATACATCGGCGGGCCGTGCATCTCGGGCCGCTGGGTCGCCGCCGCATAGACCGACTCCTGAGCCGTGGTAACGAAAGCGTCACCGGCGATCAGCGTCCGGTCCGACTCGCGCCACAGCGAGACGTGGCCCGGCGCGTGGCCCGGCGTGTGGATCCACCGCCAGCCCGGCATCGCGGGGACGCTGCCGTCTTGGGGAAGGAGCCGCAGGCGCGCGCCGATGTCTATGGGTTCGCGCGGGAAGAGCGGTGACATCAGCGACATCAGGCCGCCGCCGACGGTCGGATCGGGCGGCGGATAGGCCGCCGTGCCGTCGAGGTAGGGCCGCTCCAAGGTATGCGCGTAGACCGGCGCGCCCCAGCGCTCGGCCAGCTCTTTGAGGGCACCGACGTGGTCGAAATGGCCGTGCGTCATGATGATGGCGGCGGGCCGCGCGTCCGCCCCGAAGCGCTCCGCGGCGGCATGGGCGATCTGGCCTGCCGTGCCCGACAGGCCGGCGTCGATCAGCAACCAGCCCCGGTCGCCCGCGCCGGGCAGGCCGTAGAAGGCGACGTTGACAATGGCAAGGCGCTTGTAGGCGAGATCCGGCGCGACCTCGTGGGTGCCGTCGCCGCGCGCGTCGTCCGCCTGCGGGTCATCGGCGCGCGCGTCCGCGCTCAAAGATGTTTGCTGTTCCATGCCTGAATCATTCCGCAAAGCCGGCACACGGAAACCTCGCATGGAAAAGCCCGGACTCGAAAGGCCGGGCTTGTTTCGCTTTCACACATCCCGCTCGCGCAGGAGGCCGTAGAGCTTGGTCCGCAGAGTCGCCGGAATGACCATCACAGAGACCTTCTGACGCAGCGAGACCACCAGGGTCTGCTCGAAGGTGAACCGGCGGAAGCAAGGGCGGCAGATTTCCAGGTGCCGCAGCACCACGACCTTCTCTTCCGGGGTGAGCTGGTGGTCCAAATACTCGTTTAGGCGCTTCACCGCCGCCTCGCACGAGTAGAAGTCCACCCCGTCGCAGTCGAGCTGCCGCTTCATGTTTGCGTCGCCGTCATTCGCCGGATCATCCACGAGTCTCTTCTCCGTTGAGGTAGTCCCACAGGGCACGCTGGAGCAGCTTACGTCCGCGCGAAAGCCGCGAGCGGACGGTGCCTACGGGAATCTCCAAAGTGTCCGCGATCTCCTGGTAAGACATCTCTTCCAGGGTCGCCAGGGCGACGGTGTCCCGGAACTCCGGGGGCAGCTTCCCGATGGCCTGCGAGATCATCTCGATGTCCAGCTTTTCGAGGACCGCCCGCTCCGGGTTCTCGGTCTCGGGGTGGTCGCCGCCCAAGCTGCTCACGCCGTCCTCGGTCAGACGGTTGTAGAGATAAAAGTCTTCCAGGCCGTCATACGAGACCGTCTCCCCTTGGCGCGATTTACGCCGGTAGTCGTTTAGGAAGACCGTGTTCATGATACGGAACAGCCATGCTTTCGCGTTTGTTCCCGGCTGGTATTGGTAGAAAAAGCGGTAGGCGCGCAGGTACGTGTCTTGGAGGAGGTCCTCGGCGTCATTGGAGTTGCCCGTCAGCCGCAGGGCGTTGCGGTACAGGGCGTCGAGGTGCGGGTTCATCTCGGACTCGAACAAGGCCGGGTCAGTTGGCGGCGGCGCGGCGGGCGCGTCTTCCAGCGGCGAGACCTCGGGCGGCGTATCCAGGACGGCACGTGTGTCCAGTTCGGTCATACGGGTTCCTAGCCGCCCACCGGGGCGATCAGACGCGCGAAGCGGTTCCGGCCTACTTTGACGACCTGGCCGGTCTGTACCAGGACAGTCTGCGCGGGGTCGGTGACTTTCTCACCGTCGAAAGAGACGCCGCCCTGCTGGACCAGCCGCTTGGCCTCGCCCGATGACGGGGCCAGGCCCGCCGCGACAAGCACGGCGGTGACGCGGGCGTGTCCCGCCGCGTCGCACAGGTCGGACGGCACGGCGACTTCGGGCATCTCATCGGGTTCCTCGTGCGCCTTGTGGACGCGCTCGAACTCGTCGTCGGCGGCCTGCGCGGCTTCGGCCCCGTGGTACAGCGTGATGACCTCGCGGGCCAGCCGCTTCTTGGCCTCGCGCGGGTGCGTCCTCGACGGATCGGTCAGCACGGCCACTTCGCCCATCGGGACGTCGCTGCACAGCTCGAAGTAGGACGGCATCAGCGCGTCGCCCATGGACATCAGCTTGCCGAACATCTCGGTCGGGGCTTCGCCGATGCCGACGTAGTTGCCCAGCGACTTGCTCATCTTCTTGACGCCGTCCAGGCCGACCAGGAGCGGCATGAACAGGGCCACTTGCGCTTCCTGCCCGAGTCCCTTTTGCAGCGCGCGGCCCGCCAGGATGTTGAACTTCTGGTCCTGCCCACCCATCTCGACATCGGCATGAATGGCGACGCTGTCATACGCCTGGGCCAGCGGGTACACCAGCTCGTGCAGGCTGATCGGCTGGCCCGCCCCGAAGCGCAGCGCGAAGTCCTCGCGCTGCAAGACCTGGGCGACGGTCATCTTGGACAGCAATCCCACCAGGTCGGCGAACGACAGCTTGCCCAGCCACTCCGAGTTGAACCGGACGATTGTTTTGGCCGGGTCCAGCACCTTGGCGAGCTGGTCCACATAGGTCCGCCCGTTGGCGGCGATCTCTTCCGAGGACAGCATGGGCCGCGTCGCCGAGCGCCCTGAAGGGTCGCCAATCAGGGCGGTATAGTCGCCGATGATGATGACGACCTCGTGGCCTAGGTCCTGAAACCGGCGCAGCTTCCGCAGGACCACGGCGAAGCCCAGGTGGATGTCCGGCGCGGTCGGGTCCAGCCCCAGCTTGATCTGCAAGGGCCGGCCTTCTTTGGCCGCACGCTCCAGCTTGGCCCTCAGTTCGGGGAGCGGGACGATCTCGGTCGTCCCCCGCGCCAGCAGGGCCATCTGGTCTTCGATGGGCAAAGGGGTTGCAGGAATCACGCGCCAAGTGTAGCACAGGGGGCCGGGCAAAGTCAATCAGAGTCATAGACCCCAGCCCTAAAGGGCGGGGCTTGTCCCTAGCACACTCGCCTACGCATTAAGCGGAGGCATTGGCTGAGACCATAGGCGGAATGACTGCCGCCCGTGCTTCCAG
>JAABUQ010006306.1_pt1 | contig 18098 bp, 14 predicted proteins | sample 5560001 | NCBI WGS metagenome assembly JAABUQ01 (sample SAMN10711888, study PRJNA513371) | rock metagenome | isolation source: Antarctica rocks | place: Antarctica: Victoria Land, Finger Mt nord | collected 2015-12-18
CCCATTCGAAATTTTCAAGGCGAAAACTATTTGGTCATGATTACCAAGCGTGGTGTGATAAAGAAAACGGCATTGAGCGAGTTCGGGAACGTTCGCCGCAATGGCCTCAATGCCATCAATCTCGATGAAAGCGATGAATTGCTCGCCGTCGACCTATCTGACGGCACGCGCGACATCATCCTTGCAACGAGAGTCGGTATGGCCGTGCATTTCAATGAAAAGAACGTTCGCCCGATGGGCCGAAACGCTCGCGGCGTCCGGGCCATGATGGTTGACCGAGGCGACTCGATCGTTGCGATGGATGTCTTGGAAGACGAGCGAACTGAAGTGCTGATCGTTACTTCACGGGCGTTCGGAAAACGTACCCCAATTGCCGATTACCGCCACACCTCGCGTGGCGGAAAGGGCGTCAAAGCCTTCGCAAAGGAGAAAGACATCGGTCACGTCGTGGACCAAATCTTAGTGCAGCCTGACGACCAGATTCTGATGATCACGTCCGCCAATCAAGTGATTCGCCTCAACGTTTCGCAGATCCGTAAGGCCGGCCGCTCGACCAAGGGCGTTCGCCTGCAGCGTCTGGAGACCGGTGATGAGGTGATAGCGGTGACGAATCTGGGCAAACAGTCTAAGCAATTAACAGAAATTACCGGCGAGGCGCAGCAAGCCGAGTTCCCTACAGGAGTTCAATCGTGAGTTCTCTACCAGAAGTGTCGGAAAAGGATTTCAATCAAGAGGTGGTGGCGAGCGATCAGCCGGTGCTGGTTGACTTTTGGGCACCGTGGTGTGGCCCGTGTAAAATGATTGCCCCCATTGTCGAAAAAGTAGCCGGCAACCATGCGGGCCGCGCTAAGTTCATGAAGCTCAACACCGACGTCAACCCAAGCGTCGCGGGGCAGTACCAAGTCTCGGGAATCCCGTGCTTGATTCTCTTTAAGGGCGGACAAGCCATCGACCGAATCGTTGGCTACGTATCGGAGCAAGCCATCAATTCTATGCTCGCGAAACACCTCGCGGTCGCCTAGTCCGACAAGCTCCTAGTTCTTCGGCGATGCGCGGTCTGCCGGCCGTGCATCGCTTTCTCTCCCATCCGCAAGTTACGGGATTCGAAGCGCTGTTGGGACGTGTCGCCGTCAAACGGGCGATCCACGACGTCCTGAGCGTCGCACGCTCAAAGCCGGCTACGAGAGCGGCTTCTTTTGAAACGTTGCTCGCAGCGATCGCGCAAAAGCTCAGCCAAGCGCAAGCCGAGACCCTAGTGCCCGTCATAAACGGGACCGGGGTGCTTCTCCATACGAATCTGGGGCGGGCTCCGTTGTCGCAAGCTGCCTTGACGGCGATGCAGCACATCGGTCGCGGCTATTCTAACCTTGAATACGATCTCATGGGCGGCGTGCGCGGTTCCCGCTATCTGCGCGTGAGCACCCTAATCGGTGACGTTACCGGCGCCCAGGATGCGCTCGTGGTTAATAATTGCGCCGCCGCCGTTTTATTGATCTTAGATACTTTCGCGCGCGGCCGGGAAGCGGTCGTTGCTCGAAATCAACTGGTGGAAATCGGCGGCGGTTTCCGGCTTCCGGATGTCATAAAGCGAAGCGGTGTTCACTTGGTGGAAGTGGGAACCACGAACAAAGTATATCTCTCTGATTACCAGAATGCGCTCAGCGCACGGACCTCGCTTCTGCTGCGCACTCACCAGTCGAATTATCGTATGCAAGGCTTCGTCGCGGATGTTTGCGCCGCAGAACTCGTGGCGCTCGGCAAACGCGCGGCAATACCGACGGTAGAAGATCTGGGTACGGGCGCCTTGGTGGACCTTACTCCATACGGCTTACCTCATGAAAGAACGGTGCAAGAGGCAATCGCCGATGGAATCGACTTGGTAGCTTTTTCGGGTGACAAGTTGCTTGGGGGTCCGCAAACCGGAATCATCGTCGGCAAACGGACCTACATAGCTCGCTTGCGCAGCAACCCACTGCTGCGCGCCTTACGCGTCGACAAGTCGACCCTGGCGGCGCTTGCCGCTACCCTGCAACACTATGCGACGCCATCCGCAGTAGCGCAAATTCCGCTCTACCGCATGTTGGCAGCGACGCTCGAGGAATTGGAAGCACGGGCGCACGGCTACAAGGATGCCTTGGACGGAGATGGGCGCAGCTTGACCGTTGCGCCCACCGTCGCCTACACCGGCGGCGGCACTCTGCCGCTTGTTGAAATACCATCGCGCGGACTAGTGCTTGATTTTACCGGAGCCTCGCCCGTCGAACTAGCGCGCCGGCTGCGTGCTTTGCCCACGCCGGTCATCGTTCGGCTGCACGAAGGTCGCTGTATTCTCGACCTGCGCAGCGTCGAACCGTCGCTGGACGAACACCTCAAGCAGATGCTCCCAACGTGTTATAACTAGTTGCCGTGCACATCATCGGAACGGCCGGACACGTAGATCATGGGAAGTCAGCCCTCGTTCGGGCACTGACGGGAACCAATCCCGACCGCTGGATTGAAGAGCAGTTGCGGGGCATGACTCTCGACTTGGGTTTCGCCCACTTGAAGTATGCCGACGGCTTAGAAGCGGGTATCGTTGACGTTCCCGGGCACGAACGTTTTCTGCACAACATGCTTGCCGGTGCGGCGGGAATGGAATTATTGCTGCTAGTCATCGCGGCCAACGAAGGGGCCCGCCTGCAAACGTTCGAGCATCTCGCAATTTTGGAATATTTGAACGTCCAGCGTGTAATCGTCGTATTGACAAAAGCGGACTTGATGGATATCGAAGAACTCGAATTTGCTAAGGAATTGGTACGGGAGCAGTTACATGGCACGATGGCGCAAGGAGCGCCCCTAATCGCCGTTTCCGCACAAAACGGAAGCAACGTTCAGCGCCTACGTGAGTGCATAGCTGAACAATTGCGTCAGCTTCCGCCGCGCGCCGAAGACGCGCTGGCCTACCTGCCGATTGACCGCGTGTTTGCGCTGCAGGGACACGGTACCATTGTCACCGGCACATTGATGCAAGGCAGTATCTGCACGGGCGATCAATTGATGCTGACTCCGAGCGGCCGAAGCGTTCGGGTGCGCGCGCTGCAAGTCTTCAATGAGAAAAAGGAGCGCGTGTGCGGAGGTTCGCGCATCGCGGTAAACATTCCGAATATCGAGGTACATGAGATTTCGCGCGGCGAGTCTCTCGCCAGTCCCGAATTCAAAACGGGGCAGCGACTCGAGGTAGTTTTTACGCCACGTCCCGAGGCCGTCGCCCTATTGCGTCGCCGCACACCCATTAGGATGTATCTAGGATCGGCCGAAGTGTTGGGGACGCTGCTGTGCGACGATGTGCCCGCCGGCGCCGAGGCATTTTCTGCCACGGTGCACCTGCGGCGCCCGGTCATAGCCTTTGCCGGTGAACGTTTCGTCGTGCGCAGATTATCGCCCAAATCGCTGCTCGGCGGGGGTGTTATCGGCAGTCAGCCGATTGAGCGAACCGACGCCGGCACCCAGGCCACACCCGGCACGCAGCGAGTCGCCGGCATCTTGCGGGAGAGCGGTTACGTTCCGCTTTCCAGCGAAAAAATTGCAGAACTGGCGAACTTACGCGAAGCGGTCGTCGTCCAAGCGCTCGAAGAACTCGGTAACTCGGGCGACGCAACGGTCCTTTCAAAGCCGCTGGTCTATCTCCACAGGGATGCCGTTGCGGAAATTCTCAGCCGCACTATCGATGCGTTGACTGCGCAGCAAGAAGCGATGCCGTGGCTGCTGGGCACCACGTCCTTGACGATCTCTCGCGCGTTACACCTTCCGGAATCCTCGTTGGTGCGCATGCTGGGCGTTTTAGTTGCGGACGGCAAGATCGTGCATCGATCCGGATATTACTCGACGCTGGAGCACGTGCCGCGCTTTACGGCAGAACAGCGTGGATTCTTCGAGCGCGAAGTGCGCGCCGATTCCGCTTCGCCGTTTTTGCCCGTCTCGTTCACAGAAGTCGCGGCTCGTATCAAAACCTCGCGCATCCAGGGGCTCTCGCAAGCTTTCGAAACCTTGACCGGCAAAGGCATTGTCGTAAAGATCGCGGATGCGCTCTACACCGCCGCGCAGTTAGCGCACATACGCGCAAAACTGGAGTCGGCCATACACAAAGAAGGCGAAGTCACCATGGCACGGTTTCGGGACCTCATCGGAACCTCGCGCAAGTATGCCGTTCCGCTGCTGGAGTGGTACGACGCCAACGGTGTAACCGTACGGGCCGGCGATGTTCGAAAGCTGCGCACGCGGGGACTTGTGCAACTGCCCGGCAAGGATCGCGGGTTATAACTAAGAGATGAATGTAGATCGCATGACTGAAAACGTACAGCAGGCGCTCAATGCGGCGTACACGCGGGCCCTCAACGAACGCAACACGCAAACGACGCCGGAGCACTTGCTCGCTGCAATGCTCGAACAAGAAAAGGGCGTCGCTGCTGACGTACTGGCAAAGGCCGGCGTCGATGTGCCCGCATTGCGCCGTAAAAGCGACGAGGCGATCGGCCAATTGCCGCGACTCTCGGGACCCAGCGCCGACTCATCGCAAGTGCACGTGTCCTCCGAGCTAACACGCTTGCTCTCTGCCGCTGACGCCGAAGCCAAAGCGTTGCAAGACGATTATGTTTCGGTCGAGCACCTGCTATTGGCGCTCGTCGCGAGCTCCGGTCCGGGTGCGCAGTTACTAAAGAACCTCGGTCTCTCGCGGGACAGGTTGCTGACTGCATTACGAGCGGTGCGCGGCAATCAACGCGTCACCAGCCAAAATCCGGAAGGAACGTACAAGAGTTTAGAACGGTACGGCCGCGATTTAACGGCCGAAGCGGAGCGCGGAAAACTCGACCCGGTCATTGGTCGCGATGACGAAATCCGCCGCATCGTTCAGGTGCTTTCCCGGCGCACCAAAAACAACCCGCTGCTGATCGGCGATCCGGGTGTCGGCAAAACGGCGATCGTTGAAGGCTTAGCGCAGCGGATCGTGCGCGGCGATGTTCCTGAAGGCCTGAAGAAGAAGCGAATTGTCGCCTTGGATATGGGAGCCTTGATAGCGGGCGCAAAATACCGCGGTGAATTCGAAGAACGCCTGAAAGCGGTATTGAAGGACGTGCAGAGCTCGGCGGGCGCGGTATTGCTTTTCTTGGACGAGCTGCACACGGTGGTGGGGGCCGGTAAAGCCGAAGGCTCAATGGATGCCGGGAATCTCTTAAAACCAATGCTGGCGCGCGGTGAACTGCATATGATCGGCGCCACAACGCTGGATGAATACCGGCGGTACATCGAAAAAGACGCGGCACTGGAGCGGCGCTTTGCGCCCGTGGTGGTGGATCAGCCCAGCGTCGAAGATACCATATCAATTTTACGCGGGCTCAAAGCGAAATACGAAGCGCATCACGGAGTGCGCATTAAGGATTCAGCGCTCGTCGCCGCTGCAACGCTTTCGAACCGGTACATCTCGGACCGTTTTCTGCCCGATAAGGCCATTGACTTAGTCGACGAGGCTGCAGCAAAACTCCGCACGGAAATAGACTCGATGCCGCAAGAGCTCGATGAGATATCGAGGCGTTTGATGCAGTTGGAGATCGAACGCGAGGCGCTGCGCAAAGAGTCGGATGCAGCAAGCGGACGACGTCTCGAAAAGCTGGAAGATGAGATCCGAACCCTACGCGCCGATTCCGAAAAATTTGGCTCCCAATGGCAATCCGAAAAGGACGCCGCGCAAGAACTTCGCGCTTTGCGCGAGCAGATAGAAGGCACTCGAGTTGAAATCGAGCAAGCCGAGCGGCTCTATGATCTCAATCGCGTGGCCGAACTGCGGTACGGCAAGCTTTCTGAACTCGAGCGGCAGTTGCGTTCGCAAGAGCAGATGCTATCTTCACGAGATGGGGTCGGCCGTCTGAGTAAGGAAGAGGTTGACGAACACGATATCGCCGACGTCGTCAGCCGTTGGACGGGGATTCCCGTTTCTAAGTTGCTCGAGGGCGAAATTCAGAAACTGCTGCACCTTGATGAAGAGCTGCACAAACGCGTCATCGGGCAGGATGAAGCGGTGGACGCGGTAGCCGAGGCCGTCGTGCGTTCGCGCTCGGGATTAGCAGATCCAAATCGTCCCATCGGTTCGTTCATTTTCTTAGGTCCTACCGGCGTCGGCAAGACGGAACTGGCGCGCGCGCTCGCTGAGTACTTGTTTGATGACGAACGCGCGATGGTGCGCATCGACATGTCCGAATATCAAGAGAGGCATACCGTTGCCAGACTGCTTGGGGCGCCTCCCGGATACGTCGGCTTCGATGAAGGCGGGCAATTAACCGAGGCGGTGCGACGCCGGCCATTCTCGGTGATCTTGTTCGATGAAGTTGAAAAAGCGCATCCGGATGTGTTCAACGTGTTCCTGCAAATCCTCGATGATGGGCGCTTAACTGATGGGCAAGGGCACACCGTGGATTTCAAAAACACTATTGTCATCATGACGTCCAACATCGGCAGTCACCGTATCTTGGACTACCACGGTTCGTGGAGCGGTGCCGACTACGCCATAATGCGCGCGACGGTGCTCGATGAATTACGCCGCCATTTTAGACCGGAGTTTCTCAATCGCGTTGATGAAACCGTCGTCTTCCACGCTTTGAATGAAGAGCAGCTCGCGCAAATCGTAGACATCCAGTTGCAGCGTGTGCGTAGCCGGCTCGCCGATCGGCACATCACCCTCGAGCTATCCTCCGCGGCGAAACGGCATCTGGTGAAAACCGGCCACGATCCCAACTACGGTGCCAGGCCCCTCAAACGCGCCATTCAGCGGGAAGTCGAGACGCCGCTGGGGCGCAAGATTCTGTCCGGGGATGTGAACGACGGCCAGCACGTGTACGTCGACTACAACGAGCTACGCGGCGAACTAACGTTTTCAGCCTCCAATGGCCTTCCTGAGGCTTCGGCAGTAGCAGCACGCTAAAATGTCCCCGACGGTCCGCTATTGCTCGCGATCACGACGCGACGATACAGTTGGTTCAAGGGGGGCGCCTTCGTCCGTAGAGGTCCTTTGCAGTAAGGCTGTAATGGACTAGTTGAACTAGCCTATGAGCTGAGGACCCTATGGCTGAGCGACGGTGGAATCTTCAAGACGCTAAGGCACGCCTAAGCGAGCTCGTCGACCGAGCGTTGGCGGGTGCTCCACAACGAATAATGAGACGCGGCCGCGATGCCGTTGTCATCCTCCGAATCGCCGATTATGAGGCGGTCACCGAGCCGAAGCTGTCGCTACTGGAATTTTTCGCAAGCTCGCCGCATCGAGAGATTTCGTTGGACGTTCAACGAAATCGCTCCGTCGGCAGAGATATTGAGATGTGACCGGCTATCTGCTGGATACGAACGTGATTTCGGAGTTGCGCAAACGAAGGCCGAGCGCGAGCGTCACGAAATGGGTTGGCCAAGCCCCCGAGACGTCGCTGTATGTTAGCGTAATATCGTTGGGTGAACTTCGGATCGGGATTGAATTGGTGGCCGATAGTAAAAAGCGGCTTGAGTTGGAGCGCTGGCTGGTTTTTGAGCTAACGCCTCGCTTCGCCGAGCGGGTTTTGTCGTTCGATCGAACGGTGGCCGACCGGTGGGGCGTCCTGGAAGCACAAGCTCGCCGCAACGGTCGACGTTTACCGGCAATCGACACCATGCTGGCAGCAACGGCCTTGGCGCTAGGGCTGACGTTGGTCACGCGCAATACGCGTGATTTCGCTCAAACGGGCGCCGCAATTTTGAATCCTTGGTACTAATTCACCCTGCAACTGTGTTGGAATCACCCGTTGACGTCATGAGAAACCTGCGTCGCTCACGATTCTGACCAAACGGGTCAGTCAGCTTTTGATTGCTGAGCTGGTTGATACGCTGGCTTTAGCTCTTGCGACGGCTTCGAACTCTAAAGACGTAATTTTCGCATGTTCAAGGGTTGCAGCTAGCTGCAGCGGCACTGCGCCTGCCTCGAGGTCAGAGGCTTCCGGTCTGAGGCGCAAATCAGACCGCATGAGTGACGACGTTTCACGAAAAGTGCATCACGTTGCAGCGGGAGAAGGGCCGTGCCTCGGGTACGGCGGCCAGGTGATGCACGTCCAGCTCTCCAGCGCAGAGTCCGGTGGCGAGCTGACCGTCATCGAAGACGTGATTGCTCGAAAGAATGGCCCTCCATTACACGTCCACAGTCGCGAGAACGAAACATACTACGTTCTCGAAGGACAGTTTGAATTCACGTGCGGTGACAACACGGTTCGGGGTGGGCCTGGCACCTTCGTTCATGCACCCCGCGGGCTTGCGCATCGGTACTTTAACGCCGGCGATACGCCGGGTCGAGTATTCTTTTCGTTGACACCCGGCGGAATCGAGCAATTTTTCAGCGAGCTGACCGATCGAAAAGACCAGCTCACACCGGGAATCATGACAACGGTTGCCGTCAAGTATGGCATAACGATGCTTCGGCCCAAAACGTAGATCGAGGAGATTTACGCCTCCAGCGGCGTGACTTCAGCCGTACAGTAGGCGCAGCGCTTGGCGCCGATTGGAATCTCGCTCAAACATTCCGGGCATTTACGAGTCGAAGGGTCCGACGGTGGCTTAAAATGGGAACTTGAGACTAGTTTGTTCGTGGGCGTTATTACGAAGAAGTACACGACAATTGCAATGAGCAAGAATGAAACGAACGCGTTCAGGAATTCGCCGTACATGATCTTGCTATGATTGACCACGAAGAAGGCGTCGGCCGCTTTGCTCGGCGTGCCAAAAATAGCTGCGATGAGCGGGCTAAAAATGTTACGAACGAACGACGTGATCACCGATCCCGAAGCAGCCCCAATCACCACAGCGACCGCCAAGTCAACCACATTCCCACGCAACAAGAACTGCATGAATCCGCGGGCCATGGTTTTAGACTCTTCTCGTATCTCTTGTCCGAACCGGTTTCGGTTGGTAGGGACGTTAAACACGTACTACCTCGCGCTTGCGCTGCCGCAGGCGGTCCGTTTCGTTGAGCAGACGCTTGCGCAGGCGGATTGCCTTCGGGGTCACTTCAACGAGCTCGTCGTCTTCTATAAATTCCAGCGCTCTTTCGAGGCTGAGCTCATCGGGAGGCGCAAGTTTGACGTTTTCATCGGTCCCCGCGGCCCGCATGTTGGTTAATTTCTTGGCCTTCACAACGTTGATCGACACGTCATGCTCGTTCCCGGCGCGTCCGACAATCATGCCTTCATAGACGTCGATACCCGGGCCGATGAAAAAGCGACCGCGCGATTCAAGGCCCATCAGTGCGTAGCCCGTAGTTGTACCGGTGTCGCTAGCCACCAGCGCTCCCACCGATCTCCCCGGAATTTCGCCCGCCAGCGGCTGATGATCGTAGTAGGTATGGGACATTACCGCAGTGCCGCGAGTGAGGGTCATCAATTCCCCGCGCAGCCCGAAAATTGCGCGCGTCGGCATCGTGTATTCCAGACGCTGCGTCTCGCCGAGCGAAACCATGTTGGACATTTGCGCCCGGCGTTTGCCGAGTGACTCGATGACCGAGCCCGCATACTCTTCTGCCACATCGATGACCACGTACTCGACTGGTTCGAAACTGCGTCCGGCGCGCTGCGTGATGATAACCTGGGGCTTGGAAACCGCTAGTTCGTAGCCTTCACGGCGCATCGTTTCAATGAGGATGGACAAGTGAAGTTCGCCGCGCCCGCGCACCTCGAAAGTATCGGCGCTCTCCGTGTCTGCCACCCGTAGCGCGACGTTCGATTCCAACTCACGCATCAAGCGCGTTCTAATCTGGCGGGAGGTGAGAAATTTTCCGTCACGCCCAGCAAATGGCGAAGTGTTCACACTGAAAGACATCGCCACCGTCGGTTCATCCACGGCCACGGCCGTGATGCCTTCGGGACAGCTGGCATCGGCGAGCGTGTCGCCGATATTTATGCCCTCGATCCCCGACACGCAGACAATATCTCCGGCGCCGGCATCCTCGATCTCGATGCGTTCCAATCCTGCGAAGGAAAGCAGCTTGGTAAGGCGCAGTCCGGTCTGCACCGTCCCGTCGCGAGAAATCTTGGCGAGTGGCGCATTGACTCGGCCATGGCCCCGAAATACCCGTCCGATGCCGATGCGGCCAACGTACTTGTTGTGATCGATCGCGCTGATCAGCATTTGAAACGCGCCCTCTTCTGCGGGCGCTTCGGGAATGCGATGCAGCATAGTTTGGAAGAGCGGCTCCAGCGAATCGCTGACATCAGCCATATTGAGTTTTGCGATGCCCTGTTTTGCATTGGTGTAGACGACGGCGAATTCGGCCTGTTGGTCGCTTGCGCCGAGCTCGATGAACAGGTCGAAGACGGCATCGACCACTTCTTTCACGCGCGCATCTTTGCGATCGATTTTGTTGATTACGACGATCGAGTGGAGATCCAGCTCGAGTGCTTTGCGCAGCACGAAGCGGGTTTGCGGCATCACGCTCTCGGCGGCGTCAACCAAAAGCAGCACACCCTGCACCATTTGCAAGACGCGCTCGACTTCACCGCCGAAATCGGCGTGCCCGGGAGTATCGACAATATTGAACTTGGCTTCGCCGTGCCGCACGGATGTGTTTTTCGCCAAGATGGTAATGCCGCGTTCGCGCTCCAGCGGGTTTGAGTCCATCACGCGGGTATCGACGTGCTGGCCTTCGCGGAAGACGCCGCTTTGTCTGAGCATCGCGTCGACGAGCGTCGTTTTGCCATGATCGACGTGTGCGATGATGGCGACGTTTCTGATATCGGGGCGGGTTTTCAAGGTATCTCTTTCTGGCGTCGATCAGTGTAAAATTTTTGTCAATTAAGGCGCTGTAAAGTTTTTGGCGCGCTTGCGCCGTTTCATTTAATGTACGACGTTACGGGAACGATGCTTCACGCATTTTCTCGAGCTTGTCACCCGAGAAACCTGACATCGAATTGAGAGGATATCGGCCATGTTTATGAATTATAAAAGCCAAGCAGCCCGAGCGGCTCTCGGTTTAATCTTCGCAATTACACTTACTTATCCCATGATAGCTCAAGCCGGACCCTTGGGCGGAATCGGCGGAGCGGTGGGCGGTGCCCTTGGTGGTGTCGCCGGAGGAGCAGTCGGCGGGGCGACCGGCGGCATCGGCGGCACTGTCGGTGGCCTCGGGGGCAGCGTCGGCGGTGCTCTGGGTTCGGCCATCGGATCGCTCGGCGGGATGAACGGTTCTCCCACGGGCCCGCTCGGAAGCATCTCCGGCGGCGGTTTTGGATCGCCGGCCGGTGGACTTACAAGAAGCTCACTTCTGGGCCCAGCCGCGAAGGTGAACGTCGCGGCGCAGGTCGCGGTTGAAATGCAACAGCGCGTGAACGGTCAGCTCGTTTCGCTTACCGGAGATGCGGTGAACGTGCGCCTGGCCGACCGCAGCACGAAAACGCTGCACGCGAACGCGGACGTAATCGCGTCCTTACGGCCATTTTTGAATAAGAACATTTTCCTGCGCAGCGTAGACGGGATTCTTGTTTCGTCCGTCGTCGGGCAGAACGATACCGTCCGCGGAACCGTAACTGCGATAAACGGAGGATTACTCACGTTTGTATCGCCCAACGGTGAAGTGCGATCCATCACCTTGCCGCAGGACGGTCTGGCGAAATCAGGATTACGCGTCGGCGTCAGCGTCGTATCAACCTCAAATGATTTTGGCCGCACGGGACGATTGGCACTTCTAAGAGTTTCGCCCTCATCGCCGCTATCCGACGTCTATGTCGGAAACGTGGCAGGTGTCAACGGAACCCTGCTCAAGCTGCGCATCGGAAACAACCTGCAATTTTTCAACGTGGATCGCGGTTTATTGCCGGCGCTGGCATCGGTACATGGCCGCACCATCGCATTGATTTCAGACGATGGTGCTTCCGTCAAAAATCTTTTTGCAGCGCGGACTTTAGATTTGCTTACATCGGCAGCGTTCTGGAGTCATCCGGTTCGGGCGGGCGCCGTTGCCAGCATTATCACGATGAGCCGCAGCAAGATGGTCGCCCAGTTAGCGAATGGCGACACTATGACGATGCTCAGTCAGGGACCAAATTTACTGACCGTCAAGGCGCGGGTGCCGGTCGTTATAACTCCGCTGAACACAACGCACGTGAGAGTGCGCGCGGGCGCTCAGGTGCTGAGCCTTTTGAACGCGGACGCGTGCGTAACGGTCAATGCCGGTTGCCGCGGATCGCTTGCCGGACGGGCGGTAACAGTGTCACCGACTTCGCTCACCGTCCGTCTTTTCAATGGCGATATCAACACATTCTTAGGGAATATGCGGAGCGTCGACCTAGCCGCGGGCGTCCCGATTGTCATTACTCCGCTCGATGCGGTTCACGCTCGTATTGTGGCTGGAGCGAACGTGGTGAGCGTTGTGAAAGCCACCGCCTGCGTCACTATCAATAGCGGCTGCAAGTCATCACCGGCAACGGTCGTGGCCGTCTCCCCGGCGCAACTGCAGCTACGTCTACCAAATGGCGACATTTCTAACTTAAACGGTAACCCCGCTGCTTTGCGTTTGAGCGCAGATGTGCCGGTGCAAATTCAACCCTTGGATAACCAGCATGTGATCGTCTTGGCTAACGCGCAAGTGGCGCAGCTGTCCGATGCTCACGCCTGCGTCACCGTCAATGCTTCGTGCCTGGCCAATGGCGGTGCGCCTGGAATTGGCAACGGGGGAAACCCCGTTTCAGGGAACGCCAGCGGAGTGACCGCAAGCGGTTGCGTTTCCGTTAATGGATCAGCTTGCACGCCCGGCACTAGCAGCACGGGAAGTCCCGCTTCCGGTAACAACGGTGGAATAACCGCGGGCGGTTGCGTGTCCGTTAATGGTTCGGGTTGCGCGAACGGCAGGGGGCTTCCAGGTGGCGGCCGTGCCACGCCTCCAGGGACTGGTACCGGTAGTAACACGGACGGTAATGGTGCCAACAATGGAACGGGCGACATCGGCGGCAACTCGGGCGATGTAAGCGGGCCCACTTCTTTGAGCAACGCGTCGGGAATCGCGCAATTGGCATTCGAAGGTGCTCCGGCGTGTTCGGAAGATGGCCAGATCGCGGTTTCGGTTAGAAATGCCAAGAACGGTGTCATGCTGCAAAACGCAACGGTTGCCCTTATGGGGCATCAAAGCGTGGTTTGGCACACTTCTGCGGACGGAATGGTTCGGTATTTGCGTATGCCGTCCGGCACCTATCGGGTCCGCGTTGAAAAAACCGGCTATGCGCCCATCTCGAGCCCCGAGTTCAACGTTGACTGCCGTGAAGCGGCGAACTTAAGTTTCGAGCTAGCGGCGATAGATCCAGCGAAAAAGGCCGCCACGCCGTCAACGTTGGCGGTCTCCAGAGCTCCGCGCGTAACGCGAACAAACGTCGCGCGAGTTGTAAAAAAGACTGCGATGTGCGTATGCCAAAAGCGTAGCCAGCTGCAAAAAACGGCAGCGCTCCATCACATGAGTCATAGAACATCCTCTAAACGGATGCTCGCTCATAATTTCACCTGTTCGCATTAGCGTTCTGCGCAAGCAAAGAAAAGAGCCGGTTGTCTACCGGCTCTTTTCTTATGCTGTGCCCGTTAAGGTTCTGTTAATGCCGTAATAACCCGATGCGTGGAAGTCGATACTTACCGTGACGAGATGCTTCTTCCAATACTGCTTTCCTTGGTCTTGAACAGTCCTAGCAACACTCCGCCTCAGGTACGGAACGACGCGGAGTTGCAGATGGTCTCCGGTTTAAATTTAGAACGGCAGAGCGCCGGTTTGTTACCGGTCGAAGTCGACGCGCGCCTAACGGATATCGCCCGTTCGCACGCGGATGACATGCTTCGCCGGAATTATTTTTCTCATAGTTCGCCCGACGGGCTCTCGCCGTTCGATCGGATGCGGGCGGCGCACTACGAGTTTACGTACGCAGCGGAAAACATTGCCCTCGCTCAAGGGGAGCCTGCGGCCGAAGTCGCGCTTTGGAACAGCGCGCCCCATCGAAAAAATATCCTAGGCGAGCATTACCTGCGCATTGGAGTGGGCGTATTTAGCGCACCTGATGGCAAGATGGCTTTCGTTGAGGATTTTTCGAACTAGGGACTCTCGCGCATGCGACCGGACACAAGGTTGCTTTCGGCGTGGAACAGCGCAGCAATTTACTTGCGCTGTTTTTTCCACGTTGGCACTTTCTTGAGTCCGCAAACGTAGGTGCCCGTAGCGGTTTTTAAGACAAAGGGTTTCTCTAACACGCGAGAAGCCTCTTGCCGTGCACCAGAGCCATAAAAGCAATTCAACGGCGCCTTCTGCCTAGCCACAACGCGAAAAGCGAATTCGCGCCTGGGAATTTTGACGAAGCGGACGGAGCGAGGTACGGTTTGCAAATTGGCTTGCACGCGCACTCCCTCATTGCAGTCAATGTGAAAATCGCCCGTTTGTAGGTCTCGAAGTCCCGATCGTTGCACGCTCACATGATACGTGCCTGACGGAACGTTGAGTAACTCGATGTATCCGCTCGGCGGACTGTTGAGCGTAATGCTTGCCGGACCGCTCAACTGGACCGAAGCGCCGCGCACCGGCGTCTGGCTGCGCCAATGACGCAGAGCGATAAAGATGGCAGCGGAATTCGAGTTGGAACATCCAGTCGCTGCTGTAAGTAGGCCAAGGCCGCGTGAGGGTGTGCTCCGCGGGAACCGCTCAACGGGTTTTCGCGTAACGTCGGCGACATCGCAAGGGGTGCTGTAGCGAGTTTTTCTAACTGTGACGGCGTTTGAAGGTTTAGCTGGCAACTGACAGTGGGATTGAGACGAGGGGATCGGTGCGCGCACCGGGGCTGTCGGTGGCGTTCCTTTTAGAAGGTCGTTGAGCTGCTGTGCGGTGAGTAGGGAACGCGCCGAGCGTCCGTCGTTCGACTGTAGGGCGATCGTCTTACCGCTTAAGGTGCGCGCGATTTGCGCGACGTTGCGATCTGACGAAAACGTCTGGACTGTACCGCCTAGCAGGCGCAGCTTCACAAAGTTTGGCCCTGCAGCCTCAACCGCTCCGACGTAGATGCCGGCGTACGGCGTGGCAGGTTGGTTAGGAAGACGAAATTGCAACGTTGCACCGTTAAGCGTTCTTGTGACGGTAAGTTTTGTCCCTACCGGAATCGCGTTCGCCCCCGGGGAGCCCAGCCGGAGCATGAAGGTTTCCTCGCCTTGGGGCGTTTGAACGATTAATGCGTCGCCTCGCACAGCACGCACCGTAGTTTGGAACGGCGCACCGCCGGTACCGATGGGGAAGTTGGTTCTTGCGCCCTGCCCACCAACGTTTATGCGCATCAAGAGACCATGCGGGGCTTGCGGTCGCCGTCGATCGGGCAAGGCATCGTCGTCAAGCGGTGTTTTTGTAGCACGGTTGGGCGCGGCGACACCCTTGTTCGAATCACCTGCAATTACTGGCGCCGCTGCGCCGCTAAAGAAAAATGCGAAGGCGTTTAACGCCCACACGATGCATAAGGTTTTCTGGCTTAACATGGGCGCCAGCTTCCGCGGGCGTAACAGTACCGGGCCGGACTCGAATCCGTTCCAGTAGCCCCTTGCTCAACGTCATCCGAGTTCACGGTTTGCGTTACCCCCGTTGCTTCAACGGCAACCATACTCGGCGAATTATCGGATTTCATCGTTCTCACATTGGTTGCGGATCCAGTCGCCGGCCGCGGAGCGACACTGGATACAGTCGCGACGATCTTCGGATTGCTGCGTGCTATTTTCACGGCCTTTGAAGTTCGACGAGCGACCTGCCGCGGCGGGAAATTGTCGACAAGGATGGTAAGGGCGATGTGCCGCCTGCGTGTCGAGGTTAATCGTTGAACGGGGAAACTCACGTTCCGTATTGCGCGCGCATGACGCCCAGCAATCTTGATTGCATTCGCGCGATGCCCCGATGTGGCGGGACCCACCGACTGGCCGGCGACCGGTCCGGGGATAACGGTGTCTTCCGTGCTTAAGAGACCGTAAATTGTCAGTATCACCAATGCCGCCAACGCGCCGGCCATACCGCTAATGACGGTACGGTAACGCTGGAGCGGCGAGGGAGCAAATTGGCGCCGCAGTTCCGGCTCGTTGGCGGCCGCGTGACGCAGTATACCGTCGATCATGTTAGCAGGTAATTGCTCGAGAACACGCGGGTTTGCCGCAATAAAAGACTCAAATAAGTTCCTGATCTCGGCGCGGTCATTTGATCGCTTCGAACCCGCGGGATGCAAGAGTGACTCAAGTGCGGCGCGGTGATACTGATCGAGCGATGATCGTGAGGTTTCGAGCAGACTAAACAAGTCAGCGTCGTCCAGTCGGCGAGTATACTGCCGGACTGCGTTGTTGATTTGCCGGTTATCGCAACAGCATAATGCGTGCATCATGCGCCGCGAGGCGGGGGTCTGCTGAAACAGCATTGGAGTTTGGACGTTCCCCTTAGAGCCGAACAACTCAAGCAAACGTCCGCAGGCTTTTGGGTAAGTTTCTCGAGCTGTCTTAGGTATTTAGCCCTGCCGGCAACCTCCACTCGAGTGAGGAGCCAGAAAACTGGGCTAGCGCGGGGTCAACAAGAAACTGCAACTTTCACGCTGGGGAGCCGCTTTTGCAACGCTACTCACGAGGATTTGACCCCTCGCGTTAATGTCTATGGCGTGATAGAAAATGAACGGAAAACTCTTTGGCATCAGAGAATTGAGATCGTACACGTGCCCCGTGCGCCACACAAAGGCGTGCTGATCGATGAGCGGATCCTCGCTGCCTGCATCTCCAACAACAACGTCTGAATCACTAATCGCTATAGCATCGCTGTACTGCCCGCCCGGCAACTTACCGATGGGATAATTTCTTCCATCTGCATAGATGTAGGCCGAATCGTTGCCCACACTCGGTCGCGGGATCGACCAGGAACTGCCGACGACGTGGCCGCGTTCGTTGATATCGTTCGCGTAGCCATAGCGGTACAACCCGCAGCACTGTGGGGCAACTGGTACAATGAATGGGACAGAATTGCCGACGTTATCGAGGTCGGAAGAACCGACAACTTGTCCGCCGTCATTAATAGCGCTGGCTCCCACAGGAAAACCGTTGTTGTGGCGCACGACGGCGACCTTGCCGTTGCTGAATGTGACAGCGTCGGTGTTAAAGCCGCTTGCAGATTGCTCTCCGGTGGCTATGTCTTGATTGTTTAATGCCGTCGCACTCAATATGGAATCACAGGAGTGGCTGACCAAGTTGCTGACGCGATAGCGAGCGGATTCCGACGGTGTCCAAATGATAGGGGTCGTGAATTGGTTCTGACAATCCGGATGCAAGTATGAGTATCCCAAAATTCGGCCTCGATCGTTGATGTCTAGCGCCGAGGTCAACGCACTGTTGCCAAAGAGCGGCAACGGAAGGATATGTCCGCGACTGTAGAGGTAGGGTGGTGTCAGAATTGGGCCATTGCCGACGACGTCGCCCCATTTGTTGATGGCGGTAGGATGGAAGCCTTCGGTAAAACGCACCAGCCGGTAAGGCGTATGCGGATCCGTCGGCCATTCGACGGCTGCCGGTATGGGCCGATACAACGACGGGAGTGCCGGAAGACGCATTCCGCGTGCCTCCCGGCGTTCGACGGGGCTCGTGCCATTTTGCGCTGATGCACCTGCCGTGAAAGAAGCGAATGGCGTAAAAGCCTGTGCCGCGCCCGGCAGCGCGCTAGCAACGAGCAGGCTTATGCCAAGAAATAACGATGGCAAGAATAGATTCAAACGCATCAGGTCTCCTCAAAAAAAGAGCGTTGGCTACCGGTGCGGCCGGCTCGCTTTGCTCATTGCACCGCCATGGTACCCTTAGGTCCTGAGCGTCAGAAGAGCCCAATTGCGGGAAGCGCGCAATAAGAAAGGCCTATTCAGGCATTACGTTTGCCTGGCAGCGTGGGCCCTGCGCCTTACAGTTCGTCGTTCTTTGCGGGTGCTGTTGGCGCCGCGATAAGATGAACCCACCTCGTCCGGGATAAGACGAACCCACCTCCGAGCCGGGCCGGTTGCCCGAAATGGAGTGAGCCCCTCCGAATGCGTTGTGAACTGTGAAGTTCCAACAAG
>JAABUQ010006307.1_pt1 | contig 18095 bp, 17 predicted proteins | sample 5560001 | NCBI WGS metagenome assembly JAABUQ01 (sample SAMN10711888, study PRJNA513371) | rock metagenome | isolation source: Antarctica rocks | place: Antarctica: Victoria Land, Finger Mt nord | collected 2015-12-18
GCTTTGACCTTCTGACCGCCTTTTTGCCCGATCTCTTCGTAAAACTGGGGGCCGTAGCGGTCGCGAGTTGATTCGCCGCCTTTTTTGCCGCCCTTCTTGCCGATCTGCTCGTAAAACTCGTGTCCGTGGGCAAGCTTGGTCGCCTCACCGCCCTTGCGGCCGATCGCTTCGTAAAACTCCGGACCGTACTTGCGCTTTACGGTCTCGCCGCCTTTTTGGCCGGCTTCACGAACGGTCATGCCGTTGCCGGCCTTGCGTTTGGGCGTGGTGGACATCGTGGTGTACCTTCCGACAAAGTTGGGCGTCCGCCCTGACAAGGGACGCGAGCGCTACGCCTGCCATAACATAACGCGCGAGCGCCGAAGAAAGTTGGTAAGAAAGCGTGAAGCTGGCCGTTACCTTCGTCCTAGCGGCGACCGTGGGGATAGGCTGGCAACTCGGCAGAACGACGGCTGCCACCGACCCGTTCCGCGATATCGAAGTGGCCGAGTTGCACCGTGCGCTCGCACCCGAGGTCATCGCGGCGCTCGATTCGCAGCCTCCGGTGGCCGCCCGAGCCGCGCTCGCGCTTGGACGCATCGGCAATGCTGCCGCCACGTTGCCTTTGCGCGCCCATCTGAAGGTCCGCGATGCCGGCGTGCGAGCGATGTCCGCGTATGCTCTAGGCCTTTTAGCCGACGCCGGCTCCCTCGATGCCGAACGAGCCGCGCTGCGTTCCGACCCGAATTCCGCGGTGCGCTACGCTGCCGCGGATGCGATCGGGCGCCTCGTGTCAGACCACCCGACGCTGGCGGCTCGCAGCATCGCCACCGACCTTCAGATCGTCGGGCGACAGGATTCCGACCCGCTCGTGCGCGCCCACGCGGTCACCCAGCTGGACGCGTTCGGGCAGGCACCGTTTACCTGGGGGGTCGCGCGCGCACTCGAGAGCATCGTGCGCGACGAGCGCGATCCCGGCGTGCGCTGGCACGCCATGTGGACGCTCTACCGCGGATATGCCATGCGCGCCGATCCGTCGTTCCTGCGGGCGGCGCTGCGCGACCCGCAAGAACTCGTCCGGGTGGAAGCGCTGCGCGCCTGGGACCGCCGCAGGGACGGCGATGCGGCAGCGTTCGGGCGCATCGCCCGCAGCGACCCGTCTTGGCGGGTGCAACTCGAAGCGCTCGAGACGTTGCGGCGGCTGCATCATCAAGCGCCAACGCAACATCAGACGAGCATACCGTCGTTTGTGCATCTGCCGCCGCTCCCGCGCACGCCTGACACGAAGGTGACGCCGCGCCCCGTCCCCTCACCCGACCAGGACCCGCTGCGCGCCCCGGACCCGGCCACGCTGCCGCTGCCCGATTTCGTGCCGCCCGCGGACGCACGCGGCATGAACGGTCTTCTGGCCGGGTCGCATCCGCGTGTGTTGATGCGTACGACCAAAGGCGACGTGGTGCTGCGCCTCTATCCCGAGTGGGCGCCGTCGACGGTCGCGAACTTTCTCGCTTTGGCGGCGCGCGGCTACTACGATCACAACCGTTGGTTTCGCATCGTTCCCGATTTCGTCGACCAGACCGGCGACGCGCACGACAACGCCGATGCAGAACCGGGCTTCACGATTCCGGCTGAAGAGAACCCGATCGAGCAGCGTACGGGCATCATCGCGATGGGTCTCGACTACGCGCACGACCGTGCGCTGCGCGATTCGGCCGGCACGCAGTTCTATCTGACCCTGTCGCCGCAACTGCACCTCGATCGCGCCTTTACGGTATTCGGGGAAGTCGAAAGCGGCAACGCCGTGCTGGCGCATCTCATCGAAAGCGATCGTATCATCGACGTCCGCCGCATTCCGCTTGGCGCTACGCTAGCGAACCCGGATCGCTAAAGCGTTGCAGTTTTCGGGCGGGTAAGCGCGAAACGGCGGCGCATGCGTTTTCCCTTTCGTATGCTCGCCGCCGGCGCGATCGTGGCCGCTTTCGGAGTCGCGTGCACGCACGGCGATCGGCCGGCATACATGAAGATCGGCACCAAGAAATTCCCGGATGCGAACAACATCAAGATGAGCGTTGTCGCGCAGGGTAACATGCAGCCCATGAGCGCCACCATGCGCGAAAAGCGCAACAGCGTCGTGGTCGGCGTCGTGCAAGGCGGCAACACGCCGGCGAAACCGGTTGAAATCGATCACGGCACGTGTCCGGCTCCAGGGCGCGCGCAGTACCGCCTGCCGCCCTTCCGCGGCAATCAGTATCAGGCAGTCATCAACGGCGTGAAACTCGGCCGCCTGCTTGATGGGAAGCATGCACTCGCCATCTATTCCAGCAACGGCCGCCGCCGTACGACTTACGCCTGCGGGGACCTCAACCCGCCAAATGCGTTACAGCACTAAGGAACTAGCGCGAGATGAGCGCGCGTAGTGCGAAGAACGCGTTTTCTTTGCGTTCGGTGATGCGGCGGTAGAAATAGCCGGCCCAATGCGTCCCGAACGGCACGTACACGCGCACGTTATAGCCGGCTCGGACGAGGGCGCGTTGCAAGGCCGGGCGTAGTCCGTAGAGCATCTGGAACTCAAAGCGTTCTTTGCCGATCTTGCGGTCGATCGCGTACGTTTTCAGCGCATCGATCAAGCGTTTGTCGTGCGTGGCAATGCCCGGATAGTGTCCACGAGAAAGCAACGCCTGCCCCATTTGTAGGTATGCGCGGCGAATCGACGGCATGTCCGTAATGGCGATCGTGTCCGGTTCGGAATATGCTCCTTTACACAGGCGCACGCGCGCACCGAGTGCGATCGCCCGCTCGACGTCGCTCGGCGACCGCTTGAGATATGCTTGGATGACCGGCCCGACGTTCTTCGTTTGCGCGTAGGTGCGTTCGAAAACGCGCAAGGTCGCTGCGGTAACGGCCGAACCTTCCATGTCGATGCGCACGAACGGATCGGCTAACGTTCGTGCGCGTTCGACGATGTCGCCCAGCATCTCGGTACAGCGATCTTCGTCGACCCGCAGCCCAAGGGCGGTCAACTTCACCGACACGTTGGAGCGCACGCCCGAGCTTTCGATGGCGCCGAGCATTTCGAGATACGTCTCGCGTGTGCGCTCGGCTTCTCGTAGATCGGTGACGTCTTCGCCGAGGAAGTCCAGCGTCGCGGTCAGTCCGTCGGCATTGAGCGCGCGAACGGCTGCCAGGGCCGACCCGATGTTATCACCCGCGACGAAGCGTTTTGCCAGAAAGAAAAACCGTGTCTGAAAGCTCGAGTTCGGCGCCAGCAGACGATCGATGACGGCCATCGAGGCCAGCGCGTTCGACGGGTGCAGGCGGCATCCCGCAGGGACGATATCCCGCCGGAGGTTCGCACGCCGCCGACGAACGCAGCAACGTGCGACGCCCTTTCCCCAGGACGCGGCGCTAAGTTTCGCTATGTATACACCGCGTCACCGTTATCCGCCCGGCTCCTTTGGGACGATGAAGGGAGTGCTCATCGTCTTCGTCGTGTTTCTCCTCGTCATTTTCGCGATCGACAGACTTGTGTTGAGCCGCCAAACACCAGGTGGCTCGCCGGCGACGGTAGTCGTTGACCGCCTCAGTCATCACGATGTTAAACGGGCCACGATCGTCGCCACGACCATCAACCTCGAACTCAAAGACGGTACGACGTTGCGAGAACGGATGCCGGCGGACCGTGATATATGGCCCTTGCTCCAGAACAGCGGCGCGGACGTTGCGATCATTCGCGGCGATCTTGGCTCGCAGAATACCTTCGTCGCAATGTTGGTCCAAGCTGTGCCTCTGCTTCTTATCGCGTTGCTCGTGATCTTCATAGTGCGTCGTGCCCAATCTTCGCGCTGAGGCCGGCTCAGCGGAGGCTCGGTTAGGTGATGCGACGTCGTAACAGCGTCGCGACGCCGATGGCGAATGCCGTGAGCACGACAAAGGCCTCGGCGAGCGCAAGCGCGCGCGGGATGCCGTCGGCCGAGAGCGCGACGACGAGTTCAATCGGCAGCGACGTCGGATGATAGGCCAAGATGGAGGTTGCACCGTATTCGCCAAGCGCGCGCAGCCATGCCAGCAGGATGCCGGCCGAGATAACCGGCGCGGCGGACGGCAGCGCAATCGTCAACAGCACGCGCAGCGGTGAGGCGCCCAGCGTGCGCGCCGCTTCCTCGATCGTGCGATCGGCATCCGCGAAGGCGGCGGCGGCTGCGATCGCAACGAACGAGCCCGATACGAAAAACTCGGCGATGATGACGCCGAGGAGCGAGTCGACGACCGTGAGGCCGTGACCGGCAAGGAAAGCGCCGAGCACGGCGTTGCGTCCGAGCAGTGCCAACAGAACGATCCCGGAGGCGACGGGTGGAAGTGCGATCGGCAATGCCAGCAGAAAGAGCGCGACTGTGCGCCAGGCGCCAGCGGAGCGCGCGATTGCATAGCCGGCCGGCACGCCCAACACCGTCGCCACGGCCACGGCGCAAAGCGACGCGACGAGCGACGTGCGCAACGCGCTGGCGGTTTCCGGACGGGCGAGCGCTGCGGCAACGGCGGGGCCGGGCACGGCGAATGCCAACGTCGCCAGCGGCGCGAGCATCAGAAGCAGCAGCGCTCCCAGAGCCACGCGAACGAGCGGCATGCCGCCAAAGTCACCGCTTGCGCGCATGACCCCTGCAAAGAAAAGTTTACCGGTTCGGCGCTCCGCGGGCGAGGCAGCCCAATGGGCTGCTCGAATGGTGTGATCGTGAACACGGAAACGAGCGGCCTCGGCGCTCGCAAGCGGGTTTTGATCGCGGACGACGACGCCGCGGTTTGCGCTTTGCTACGCTTGGCGCTCGGGCCGCTGGCCGAAGTGACGACCGTCGCCGACGCAGAGGCTGCGCTCGGCCTGCTCGCCAACGACTGCGGTTACGATGCGATCATCTCGGATTTCATGCTGCCGGGCATCAGCGGACTCGAATTCGTCGAACGGGTGCGGGGCGAATGTGGAGCGCGCGTGCCGATTCTGATGATCAGCGGCCATGGGGCGCTCGGCATCGGTGAACGCGCCCGCGCGGCTGGCGCGGACGCGTTTCTCGAGAAACCGTTCACGCTCGCGCAACTGCGCGGCACCGTCGGCGCGATGTTGCGCCAAGACAACGCCCGCGTAGCTTAACCTTCAGCGTGTTCGACGCGGCCCTCGGCGTCGCGCTGGTCGCGTTGTCGCTTGCGCTCGACGTGTTCGCGGTGAGCGTCGGCGTCGGCGTGGGTGGCAGCGTCGACCGCACCGCGAAAATCCGTATCGGCGTCGCGTTCGCGTTGGCGGAAGTCGTGATGAATTTGATCGGTGCGCTGCTCGGTTCGCTCGTCGGAAAAGCCGTGGGGGACGCCGCCGGGTATTTTGGTTTCGTCGCGCTGATCGGCGTCGGCATCTACATGATCGTCGAAGCGGTGCGCGACGCCGAACATGATTTCGACCTTTCACAAGGCTGGGGACTCGTGGTGGCGTCGTTGTCGATCAGCCTCGATTCGCTCGGCATCGGATTCTCGATCGTCTACATTCGCGTACCGCTGGCCGTAACGTTGGCGGCGATCGCGGTCGCCTCGATCGTTTCCACGACGCTCGGCCTGCGCTTCGGCGCGTCGTTCGGCAAGCGGGTCGGTGAATATGCCGGAATCATCGCGGGCATCGTCCTGACGTTGACCGGGATCCTCTTCGTGGTGTTCAAGTCGTTACACATCGCCTGACGTCCGAACGAGCCCTGTGGACCGCGAGCACACTGTACGCGGTCGTTTATGGCGTGCTCGGCTGGGACCGGTATGCGACGTACCATTCGGGCTCGGACGTCGGCCTGTTCACGCAGACGATCGCCTCGGCGTTCGACGGGTTCACCAACACGACCGAAGGCGGCAGTCACTTTACGTTTCACTTCTCCCCGCTTTTGTTTATCGTGGCTCCCCTGCTGCTCGCCGCGCACTCGCCGCTCGTGCTCATCGCGCTGCAAGCGCTCGCGGGAGCGTTCGTGGCACCGCCGCTGTTCTTGATCGCCCGCAAGCGGCTGCCCGAGCGGCTTGCGCTTGGGGTGGCGGCCGGCGCGTTGCTCTACCCGCCGCTGGCGGGCGTCGTGTTCGCCGATTTCCACGAAAATGTGTTGGCGCCGGCACTGACGCTGTGGCTTTTGTGGGCGCTCGATGTACGCCGCTTTAGGATTGCGGCGCTGTTTGTCGTCTTACTGCTCGCCGTCAAAGAAGATCAAGCGACGATCCTCGGCTTTGCGGCGCTTGTCGGATTTGCGTGGTATGCGCGCCGGCGTGATCGCGTCGGCATGGCGTTTTCCGGTGGCACGTTCGCCGCAGCGGTCGTCGTTTTCGTCGGCTTCTTCGAAGTCGTACGACCATTGGCAGGCGCGCACGACGTGTGGGGACCGACGCACTTCTACACGTGGAGCCGCATCGTCGATCCGCGCGGCAGCGCTCCCTGGTGGTCAATCGGACGGCCGGCGTATTTTCTTGAAGCACTTGTGCCGCTCGCATTTCTGCCGCTCGGTTCGCCCGCGTTCGTACTCGCCTTACCGGGCTTCGCCGAAGTTCTGGCGTCGCACGAATCGATCACGTACACGATGGGCCAACACTACGCCGCGATCTGGATTCCATATGTGCTCTTTGCCGACGCGCTCGCGCTCGCGAGCCTTTACGCACGTTCTCCGCGCGCCGCGTACGGTTTCGTGCGCGCGTCGCTCGCGCTGTGCGTGCTCGTGCTCGTGTTTGCGAGCCCCACGCACTGGCGCCATTACCTGCGCTTACCCGGCGCCAACGACGCCGCACTCAGTCAACTACTCGCACGCCTACCGCGCGACGCATCTATTGGAGCGCCCGACGAAATCTACGCTCATCTTGGCTTTGATCGCAACGCGTTGCTGGGCCTGGTTCGGTCTCCACGCTTCGCAATCGTCGATGTGCGGCACGCTGACTCCGCCTTAGGAAACGCGATGCGTGCGCAATTGCAAGCGGGCGAAAGTGCATATCGACTGGATTGGAACGAAAACGGCATTGAGCTGTACGTGCGACGCTATAGAGGGCCCATTCGCGTATAATGAGCGAACGAACGAGCAGTGGCGGAGGCGGCGCATGATGCGCGGAAAGCGTGCGCAATGAACGTCGCAGCGGCATTGCTCGCGCAGGCGCGCGAGCTCGGGATGTCGTCGCTCGCGGTCGTCGGGACCAGCAAGAACGCCGGCAAGTCGGTCGTCATCGCGGCGGTCGCCGAAGCGTTGGCGCGTGAAGGGACGCCGTTTGGGCTCGCGTCGCTCGGCCGCGACGGCGAAAGCGTCGACGCACTCGAGGGGACGCCCAAACCGCGCTTTTGGCTGCATCCCGGAGCGACGTTCGCGACCGCCGCGGGGTTGGTTCCGCGTTCGCCGGCAGCCGAGATCGTCGCCGTGACGAACGAGCGTTGCGCCGTCGGCACGATCGTCATTGCGCGCTCGCGCGCTCCAGGCTACGTCGAGATTGCCGGTCCGCCGAGCGCCGCGGCATTGCGCCGCATCGTGACGGCGTTACGCAAACAGTGCCGCTTCGTACTCATTGACGGCGCCGTCGATCGCATTGCGGCGCTGCGCGGCGGCGAGGACGCGATCGTGGTGGCCGTCGGGGCGGCGACGGCATCGACGCCATCGCGAGCGGCCGACGAGTGTGCGGCGCTGGTTGGGAAGTTGCGCGTGCCGCCGAGCGATGCTGCGCACGACGGGATTGCCATCGATGGCGCATTGACTGCTTCCGCAGCGGCGGCGTTCGTGCGCGCCGGCGAACGCCGCCAGATCGTCGTGAACGACCCGACGCAGATTGCCTTCGGCGGCCGCGCCTTTCTCGAACTCGCAAGGCGGCTGGATTTGCGCTGCCGTGAACCGTTGCACCCCATTGCGTGCAGCGTTGCGCCGCTGGGGCCGGAGCGGGCTTTCGAACCGCACATCTTTTCACGCGAAGTTGCGCAGCGCACGCAGCTGCCGGTTTACGACGTGTACGCGGATATGCGGACGGACGCCGCGTGAACGCGCTGTGGGATGCCGCGACCGGTGAGGCGATCGGTGCGGACTGGTTGCACGCACAGCTCGCTCCGGCGGGCGATTTCGGACGGAGGGCGCGCGGAACGGAACAGGCGCTGCGCCGCGGCGACGAAACCCGCGCCCGCCGCGAAATTGGTCGCGTTGCGGCGTTGGCGCGTGATGTCGACGCGGCAGGTCTGCGCGCTTTGCGGTCAGCACTTGCCGCGGCGCCCGATCCCGGTGCGCTGCTGGCGCGCGCCGCGAGCGGAGGCGTGCTCGACGACCTTGATTTCTTCGAACTATCGCGCTTCCTGGAAAGCATCGCCGAGATCGCGCTGCTTGCGAGCGATGCGGCGTTTGCCGATGTCCGTCCCCAGGTCGGTGAGGCTGGATTACGCGCTGAGCTGGAACGCGGCCGCACGGCCGCGCGAACGTTTTATCTCGACGATGCTTACGCCCCCGAACTCGCAAGTGCGCGCAAACGTAGCCGAGAAGCGCAGGCGGCATTCGACGTTGCCCGTTCGCACGTGGCGGTGCGCGCGGCGCGCTATGCCGGCGTCGAATCGCTGCGTGACGGCGAATTCGTGCTGTTGCGCGATCGGCTGCGCGGTGCCGTGCCGCGCGAGATTCGCATCGTGCGCGAAGCGCCGACGTATTTGTTGTGCGAACTGGCACTCGACGCGGAGGCGCTGCAAGCCCAAGCGCAGCGCGACGCGGCGGCCGCCCACGTGGCCGACGCAGAAGAAGCGGTGCGCGCGCGGCTTTCGCAACGCGTCGCCGGCGTTGCCCCCGCGCTCGAGCGTGCCTGCGACGCGCTGGGTGCGCTCGATCTGCTTGTCGCGCGCGCGCTGTTCGCGCAATGCCACGCGTGTGTCGTTCCCGAGATTGCCGAGCGTGCCGAAATCGTTTTGGATGAGGCTTGTTTTCTACCGCTTGCGACGGTGCTCGAAGAACGTGGCCGTAGCTATTTGCCACTCACCCTTCACCTTAATGGAGTGGGCGTCGTCACGGGACCGAACATGGGGGGTAAGACCGCAGCTCTACGGACGGTCGGGTTTTTTGCGGCCTGCGTCGCGTTGGGCGTTCCGGTTCCGGCTCGTGCCGCGCGCGTGCCGCTCGTGGATGAGATCGCCTGGCTCGGCATCGGCGCGGCGGCGGCCGCGTCCGGCGGCTTGCTGTCGACGTTTGCGTCGGAGATCGTCGACGTCGCTGCATTTTTGCAACGGCGATCACCGCGCACGCTCGTGCTTGCCGACGAGTTCGCGCGCACCACGTCGCCACGTGAAGGCCGCGCGCTCTTGGTCGCGTTGCTCGCAACGCTGCGATCGCGCGGTTCGCTCGCGCTCGCATCGACCCATTACGAACGCGTAGCTGAAGCGGCGGGTGCGTCGCACTACGCGACCGGCATCGTTGCCGCACTAGCCGACGACGAAACGACGCTTGGCCTCGATGCGGCCCTGCAGCTCATCGCGCACGCAATGGATTACCGCTTGCGCCCCGTCACGGCAGACACGCCGCCCAGCGCGGCAGCACTTGCGTTGGCCAGCGCCCTCGGCCTCGATCGCGACGTTCTCCACCGCGCCCGAGCTGAGTTGTAATGGAAGCAATCCGGCGCGCCGCGTGAAGCGGTTGACTGGGATGGTCGATCAAAGTAGACTAGTCTAATGAATGAGACCATCGGTCTTGCCGAGGCGAAAGCACGGCTCTCCGAAATAGTCGACCGTGTCGAGTGCGGTGAAACGGTGTTCATTGCTCGCAATGGGGAGCCCGTCGCTGAACTGCGACCCCTGCGCCGCCTAACCTCCGAAGAGGCGGTTCAGCGCATTCGCGAGATCGGTAAGCGCGTCGCAAAACGCAATGCCGGCAAGCCGCCCTGGCCGCCGCAAGGAAAAAGCCTTCGTGATATGGCGCACGAAGGCCATTCGCGCTAGCGTGGCGCTAGTCGTCGACGCTTCGATCGCTGTTCAGTGGTTTGTCGCCGATGAACGTAACGCATTGGCAGAAATGATTCTCGAGCGGATCACCGCCGAAGGGGCGTATGTTCCGGCACTGTTTCGGTGGGAGATCGAGAACGTTCTGTTGAGCGCCGAGCGCGCCGGCCGGATCGATCCTGATGACGTCGATACAGCGCTTGATACACTGCGCGACCTTCCCATCGATATGGAATCCGCTGGGCAGCGGTTTTTCTCCGGACGTGAAGTGCGCCTCGCGCGCCATTACGATCTGACCGCCTACGATGCAGCATATCTCGCACTCGCATCGAGCCGAAGATTGCCGCTTGCGACTGCCGACGCCGCACTCTCGTACGCGGCGCGCGATCTCGAAATCACCGTCATCGAGCAGTAAGTTCGCCGTTGCGCGACTTCCCACGCGGAGTTGCCGCGCTGGCTCGGGAACCCAAAGGCATGGACCCGTTGATCATCACGGTTGCCGCGGTAGGGGCGGAGATCATGCCGGAGCAGACGCCGCATCTGCCCGTGACGCCGGAGCAACTCGGTGAAACGGCGGCGCTGTGCGAGGCGGCTGGCGCCGCCATGATCCACGTGCACTGCCGCAACGACGACGGCACGAACACGAGCGACGTTGCGCGCTTCGATGCCGCCTACGCGGCGATCCGTGCGCGCAGTGACCTGATCGTGCAGTTCACGACGGGCGGCGCGATCGGGATGTCGGCGGCCGAACGCGCGGCGCCGCTGCGGCTGCGGCCGGAGATGGCGACGTTGACCTGCGGCACCGTCAATTTCGGCGATGAGGTCTTTCAAAACGATCTGCCGCTGATGCGCGGCATCCTGGCGGCGATGCACGAGCACGGCGTGCGGCCTGAACTGGAGATCTTCGATGCCGGCCATCTCGCCAACGCCAAGCGGCTGGCGCACGAAGGTCTGTTGACGTTTCCGCAGCACGTCGACTTCGTGCTCGGTGTTCCGGGTGCACTCGAAGGCACGGTGCGCAACCTCGCGTTTCTGGTCGATTCGTTGCCGGCCGGTTGCACCTGGTCGGTCGCCGGCATCGGGCGGGCGCAGTTGCCGCTCGCGGCCGTTGCGATCGCGATGGGAGGCCACGTCCGCGTCGGCCTGGAGGACAATGTGTACTACTCCAAAGGCCGTCTGGCGCGCAATGACGAGTTGGTGGCCCGCGTAGCCCGACTGGCCGTGGAACTCGGGCGTCCACTCGCGGCCCCGGCGCAAGCGCGTCAGCTGCTCGGACTCGCACCGTTGCGGTCTGCCGCCTTGGCGCGCTAAGGCTGTCCTCGCCAGGAATAGGACGCGCCGTCACGTAACCGACGCGCACTCGAATCGGCCCGGAGGGCACGCTTCAACTGCTAACCTATATCATCCGCAGGGTCTTGGAGGCTATTCCCCTCCTCCTGCTCATCTCGATCATTTTGTACTGGATTCTCAGCAACGCGCCGGGCGGTCCACTCGCGCCGTACTTACAGAATCCGCACATTACGGCCGCCGACATCGCGCGGCTCAAGCACAATTTCGGGCTCGACCAACCGCTGCCGATCCGTTACGTGCGCTGGCTCGGCATGGTCGTGCAGGGCCATCTGGGCTATTCGACCTCCAACTCCGAAGACGTCGTCACCGCGATCGTCGAACGCATGCCCGCCACCTTGCTCTTGATGGGGTGTTCGTTCGTACTATCGCTGATCATCGGCATTGCGTTCGGCATCTTCGCGGCGGTCAGACCGTACTCGACCGGCGACTATCTGGTCACGACGTTTGCCTTCTTCGGTCAATCGATGCCGGTCTTCTGGTTTGCGCTGATGCTGCAGCTTGCGTTTGCGGTCAGCGGCGTTACCGCGTTCGGATACCATTTCGCGTTACCGTCCGCGGGCATCTCGTCGAGCGACACCTTCGATCTCGGCGACCGGGCGCAACATCTCGTGCTGCCGGTGATCGTGCTGAGCCTGCTGTACATCGCCACCTGGAGCCGTTTTACGCGCAGTTCGATGCTGGAAGTGGTCAGGACCGATTACATGCGCACGGCCGCCGCCAAGGGTCTGGACCGCATGCAGATCATTTTCCGGCACGGTTTGAAGAATGCGCTCATTCCGGTCGTGACGATCATCGCGCTCTCGTTGCCGGGGCTCGTTGCCGGTGCCGTCGTCACCGAGACGATCTTCGCGTGGCCCGGCATGGGACGACTGTTCTTCAACGCGCTCGGACAGCAAGATTTCTCGCTTTTGATGGGCTACCTGATGATGGTCTCGGTGCTCGTCGTATTCTTCAACATCCTCGCCGACGTCGCATACGCATGGCTCGATCCGCGCGTGAAATATGACTGACGGCGTGACGGGAGCATAGCGTGGCGACGACCCTTGTGCCCGGAGCGTTGACCGCGCCGGCTCCTGACGATGAGTTCCGACTCGAACGTCACGGCGTTTGGAAGCGCTTCCGCAAACATCGGCTGGCGCTCGTGGGTGCCGTCGTCATCATCCTCATCGCGGCTGTTGCGATCTTGGCCAAATTTCTCGCCCCCGCCGATCCGAATTACATCGATCAGGTCAACTGGCAGGGCACGCCGCTCGCGCCCGGGGTCGCGCATCACATTCTGGGAACCGACGAGAACGGACGCGATCTGCTGTCGCGTTTGATGTTCGGAGCGCAGATTTCGCTGACCGTCGCGTTCTCCGCCGTCCTGATGGAGTTGACGATCGGCACGGTCGTCGGCGCGATCGCCGGCTACTACGGCGGTTGGACGGACTACGCGCTGATGCGCGTCACCGACGTCTTTTTGTCGATTCCGCTCTTGCCGTTGTTGCTCGTCTTGACCGCCATCGTGGCCGCTTCGTCCAACAAGGCGGCGTTGGGTTTCGGCGTGATCGTCGTCATCATCGGCGGCACGTCGTGGCCCGCGGTCGCGCGCCTCGTCCGCGCATCGTTCCTGAGCTTGCGCGAAAAAGAGTTTTGCGAAGCCGCCCGGGCGCTCGGAAACCGTGACGGTCGCATTATTTTCCGGCACCTGCTGCCCAATGCCGTCGCGCCGCTGATCGTGCAGGGGACGCTCGAAATCGCCAACGTCATCATCCTTGAATCGACGCTGTCGTTTCTGGGCTTCGGCATCCAACCTCCGACGGCATCGTGGGGCAACATGCTCGCCAACGCCGAGTCCAACATGGCGATCGCGCCGTGGGTGGCCATCTTCCCGGGCCTCTGCATCCTTGTCACGGTGCTCGCCATCAACTACTTAGGCGACGGGTTACGCGATGCGCTCGATCCGAATATGAAATAGAGCGCTTCGGGCTCCCGAGTCATGCCATCGCGATTGCTGGCGCGATTCAGCTATCTTCTAGCGACGTCCTTGATCACTCGAAGTAGAGTGGCTGAGTATCGTTGCTCTTTCCCGTCGCGGTCAGGCACATTACCGTTCCGGTTAACGTTGCGGCGCCGCTCATCGCCGCGGGCCTCTTGAAATGCGAGAAAATCCCGTAGAAGACGTTCCCTGGAGCGTAGTTGCCGCCGATGGTCGCGGCAGCGATAGCCTTTCCGGCTTGGGACAACGTGAAGGTGACGTTTAGGTTCGGCTTGGTCCCGTTTACCGGGCACGCCAGATTCGACCCATAGACCACGTACTGAAAACTCTGCTGATTTGCCGGGACGAAGCCAAGCGGGATGAACGTCCCGAACGTATTGGCTACGGTCTGTTTCGCTCCAGTTGGAACGACGCAGTTGAAGCACGGCACACCGGTCTGAAACAACGGCGTGAAGAAAACAGGCCCGGCGACCACGGCGGGAGCGGCTGCGGTCGAATGCGGCAACGGTACCGGAAGGTACAAGCCGCCGCCTGCTTCGGCGGTGCCGGACGCCACTTGAGCGCCGGCTACTCCGCTAACCGCTAGCGAAAATACAACGAAGGCGAGCAGTCTTTTCAATGAGAGCTCCTTTGCGCATACGCGCGACGGTGATGGCAGTCATTGTACCGATCCTTAGGCCGTCGCAGTATGGGGGGATACTACTCCATGGTCTGCTTCGTGCAGCTTTACCGCTCGACCATCGACATCGCGGCGGCGCTGTAGCGGGGCCCTGCGGTGTTGGCACCCAGCGTGGCGAGTTGCTCCCCTTCCGCTGGGGAGAGCGTGATGGCGGTGGCGCCGACGTTCTCTTCCAGGTAGCGGACGCGTTTGGTTCCGGGGATGGGGACGACGTCGTCGCCTTTACCCAAGAGCCATGCGAGCGCGATCTGGGCGGGCGTCGCATCGTGTGATCTCGCTATCGTCTTGACCCCAGCGACAATGGCGGCGTTGGTGCGGGCATTGTCGGGACCGAAGCGCGGGTCTTTGCGGCGATAGTCTTCTTCGGGAAGGGTCGCGTTACTCGCGACGGCGCCGGTAAGAAAACCGCGTCCGAGCGGACTGTACGGGACGAGACCGATCTGCAGTTCCCGCAACGCCGGAAGGATATCGGCTTCCAGCCCACGCTCCCACAACGAGTATTCGCTTTGCAGCGCGCTGACAGGATGGACGGCGTGGGCCCGGTGCAGCGTCTGCGCGCCGACTTCCGACAGTCCGATGTAGCGAATCTTGCCGGCCGCTACTAATTCCGCGAGCGCGCCGACGGTCTCTTCAATCGGTACGTTTGGATCGCGTCGATGTTGATAGAACAGATCGATCGTCTCGATGCCCAGCCGCGCGAGCGAAGCGTCGGCCGCCCGCTTGACGTTTTGCGGCGAGCCGTCCACGCCCGCGATCGGACTTTGCGAGTCGGGATTGATTTTGAAGCCGAACTTCGTTGCGACGACGACGCCGTCACGCCGGCCGCGCAGCGCCCGTCCGACGAGTTCTTCATTGACGTACGGGCCGTAAACTTCTGCCGTGTCCAGGAAGTTCAGGCCCAGATCGAGCGCCCGCTGGATTGTGGCGATCGATTCGGCATCGTCGCCTTTGCCGTACGATTGGCTCATGCCCATGCAGCCCAGGCCGAGCGCCGAAACGGTGAGTCCTTGCGTTCCGAGTTGGCGTTGCTGCACTGCTACGGTCCTTTCCCAGCGCCGAAACGGTGCTTGGCGCACCAGGACCGGCCGGCTATAATACCGCAGTTCGGAGGCGCCTCCCCTTGCGTGAGTGGCGGAATTTGGTAGACGCACTAGCTTGAGGTGCTAGCGGGAGCAATCCCGTGCTGGTTCGAGTCCAGTCTCGCGCATCGAGGGGGCGAAACATGCCCGGCGGCGGCGGCGTAGTACGCAGGGTCCGACCCCGGACCAGGAGCTTGTTCCCCTCATGTGGCTCACCCGCTTCGCGATCTCGCGTCCCGTCATCACGGCGATGGTCTTCATCGGCCTTGCCCTGTACGGCGTGTACTCGTATCTTCGGCTCGGCGTCAACCTGTTTCCGAACGTCGCGTTTCCGTTCGTCGCGGTTACCGCGTCGTATCCGGGCGCGTCGCCTGCGGAGATGGAGAAGCTGGTCATCAAGCCGATCGAAGATCAGCTCGACGGGATGGAAAATCTGGACCGCCTGACGGCCACGGCGCAAGAGGGCTCGGCGACCGTCCTGGCCCGCTTCAAACTCGACACGGACCTCAACTACGAGACGATCGACGTGCAACGCCGCGTCGATACGGCGCGCGTCTACATGCCGAGCGATCTTGATCCGCCGTACGTCTTCAAGTTCGGCACGGCCAGCGATCCGATTTTGGAAGAAGCGCTCAGCTCACCGAAACTGAGCGCCGCGCAGCTGTCCGACCTCGTCTCGCAGAAGATCGTCCCCGAGCTCAAAGCGGTGCCCGGCGTGCTCGACGTTCAGACCGCGGGCGACACGCCGCGCGAAATTCACGTGTATCCCGATCAAGCGCAGTTGCTGGCGCTTGGGGCGACGCTCGATGATCTGAACGGCGTGCTGGCGCGCAACAATGCCAACTTACCGGGCGGCCGCATCGGCACGCCGACGCAGGAGACGACGGTCTCGGTCCACGCCGACATCCAGCAGCCGGCGGACATCCTCAACATCCCGTTTCCGGTGCCGGGCGGAGCCCAGCAGAATCTGACCGTCGGTGACGTTGCGGCGGTGGATGACGGCCACGTCGAGCAGCGCCGACCCTCGCGCTATAACGGTGCACCGTCCCTTCTGCTCAACATCGAACGGCAGATCGACGCGGACACCGTCAAAACGACCGCTGCGACGCGCGTCGCGCTCGCCAAGATCACCAAAGAATATCCCGACGTTCGGTTCTCGGAAATCGACGCTTCATCGGATTACACGAAGGCGTCCGTGAACGGCGTGCTCCAGAGTCTGCTGGAAGGCATCGTGTTGACGGCAATCGTGATGCTGCTCTTCCTGCACGCCTGGCGCAATGCGGCCGTCGTCATGATCGCGATTCCATCATCGCTGCTGGCGACGTTCATCATGATGAAGCTCTTGGGCTTCACGCTCGACGTCATCTCGCTGATGGGTCTGGGGCTGACCATCGGCATTTTGGTTGACGACTCGATCGTCGTGCTCGAAAACATCACACGACATCGAGACCTCGGCGAAGCTCCGCTCGACGCCGCCTACACCGGTCGCACTGAGATCGGCAACGCCGCCGTCGCGATCACGCTGGTCGACGTCGTCGTGTTCTTGCCTATCGCCTTCCTATCGGGCATCGTCGGAAAGTACATGAAGGAGTTCGGCCTCGTCATCGTCGTGGCGACCCTCTTCTCACTGTTCGTTTCATTCACACTGACGCCGCTGCTCGCGGGACGCTGGTCGGTCAAGGGTCGCAGCCCCGCCGTCCCGTGGTGGGCCGGTTGGTTTCAACGCGGCTTCGAAAGGTTGGCGCGCTGGTACGCCGAGCGCGCGTTACCGTGGGTACTGGGGCATCGCTGGGTGCCGCCCGTCGTGTGTCTGCTCTTGATCGTCGGCGCTATTTCGCTCGTGCCGCTCGGATTCATCGGCTCGGAATTCATTCCGTCGACCGACGCCGGCGTCCTCAACGGCTCGCTGCAGTATCACGTCGGCCAGCCGCTGGCGACGACCGAAACGGCGATGTCGCGGCTCGACGAGCGCCTGTTGCAGATCGACGGCGTGAAGTCGGTGCTGACGACGGTCGGCGCCAAGCAAAGCGGCTTCAGCGACTTGACCGGCGGAAACTACGCGCAGTTCACCGTCATCCTCGACAAGAAGCGCCGGCGCGAGACGGATCGTGTGCTCGCGGCCGCGCAACGCCTGGGCTATCTCGTTCCCGGCGCCGAGTACCAGATCGCCAAAGAGGGCGGCGGAGGCGGGGGCGGTTCGCCGATTCAGTTCACGTTGACGGGACCGGATACCGCGCTCGCGGAGGCGTCGCAGCGGCTGACGGCGCTCATTCGGCAGCAGCCCGGCACGATCAACGTGCAGTCCGGTGCGCAGAACCAAGGCCCGCGCCTCAACATCCACATCGATCCCGCACGCGCGAATATCCTCGGCGTCTCGCCCGGCGACGCAGCGCTGGCGGCGCGCATCGCCATCGGCGGCGCGGTGTCGACCAAAGTGCGGCTCGACTCGGGTCTCACGGACGTGCGCCTCGAGTTGCCGCCGGCCCAGCGCAACAGTCTCGCGACCGTCCGGCAGGTGCGCGTCCGCGCGGCGGGCGGCATGCTGATTCCGCTCTCGCAGGTGGCGGATTTCACGATGACTTCCGCGCCGACGATGATCCAACGGCAAGCGCGCGAGCGCGTCATCCGCGTATATGCCGACGTCGACCCGAATGCGCACGTGGCGCTCGGCACGATCCTCGCGCCGATCTACGCGAAACTTGCCCAACCGGGATTTTTGCCCGAAGGCGTGCACGCGCTGGCCGACGGCGACGCCGATCTTTACAACCAAACCTTTTCCAGCATGGCCGTGGCGCTCGCTACCTCGTTCATGCTGGTCTACATGCTGATGGTCGTGCTCTACGGTTCGTTCGTGGAACCGTTCGTCGTCATGTTTTCGGTGCCGGTTGCCATCGTCGGTGCACTCGGCGGCCTCGCGCTGCGCCATCAGACGCTCAACTTGTTCTCGTTGATCGCCATCATCATGCTCTTCGGCCTGGTCGCGAAGAACGGCATCCTGCTGGTCGATTACGCGAATCAGCAGCGGCGCAAACACGGACTCGACGTCGTGACCGCGATGAAAGCCGCGGCGGCGACGCGCTTCCGGCCGATCCT